>Ga0214178_1000635_pt1 | contig 9744 bp, 4 predicted proteins | sample TroBogEpilimnion_28_FD_153016 | JGI IMG/M metagenome (GOLD analysis project Ga0214178, IMG submission 153016) | Freshwater microbial communities from Trout Bog Lake, WI - 17SEP2007 epilimnion | ecosystem: Environmental > Aquatic > Freshwater > Lake > Epilimnion/Euphotic zone | place: Trout Bog... | reverse complement strand
CCTGTTGCACCTGTTGAGCCAGTTCCGTCTGTTGTGTTGAACAAACGTGGTGATTCTACGAACATAGCACCTTCGTATGTTCCGATAGTGCCCGGCCAAAATTCAGAAGCACCGTTCTCAGCGTACTTGTGGTCATCACGCCATCCGCCTGCGCCAGTTTCTGAGCGAAGGTCGTATGAAACTTCTGGGTGGATACCACACCAGTAGTATTCTCCCTGACGTGGGACAGCCTTGTTAGCACGGAGCTTAGCAACAGCAGTACGAATATCGCGTGAGCGAATGACTGATGTGCCGTCGATGCTAGCCTGAGTTGTACCGTTGGTGTAGTTGCCATTGTATGTTGATACAGGGTTGGTTGAACCGCCTGTAAGTTCAGCAATAGCGTTTGGTCCACCAACAAGTGTCTTGAGCACAACTGTGTCAAGTGAGTCAGCCATGTTGAACGCAATAATGTCTGCGATGGCTGGATCTACATCTGAGAGTGAGAACAACTCGAGCTTACGAGTTGCGAGTGATGCGTTACCGTATTCAAGGAGCGAAACGGTAACAGGGGTTGTGTTTCCAAGTGCAACTGCATCTGGATCAACATCTTCTGAGAGAGATGTTGTAACTGCTGACATATCTGTGTAAATCTGGAATACAACAGATGAGCCGGGCATAGCCTGCTGTACTGGGCGCTTATCTGCAACGTCGCGGATAAGTGGGACAGCACGGAGTGCAAACTCTACATAACGATCATACGCGGTCTGTACTAATCCGGGAATACCAGAGGTAGAGCCAACTGAGTCGGTATATTGATTTGCCATTGTGTCACCTACTTTCTATAGGGTCTAGTGTCGAATGGGTTTTTATCGGCGTGAGCCACTTACCTTTTGGCCGAAAACGAGCATGTCAAGTTCTTCTCTGGTTTTAACGCCAGCCAATTTCGCGGCAGTATCTGCATCGCGAGATGGGGTATTTGCGTTTTGAAGAGCGGTATTGATACGCTGTGTTTCTCTAGCATTTGGTGTTGGTTCTTCCGATGAAGCAGATTCAGGCGCAGCAAAACCGAACACATCAGCGTTCTCGTTTAACCATGCATCAATCTGTTCCGGCGTGCTTACGTCGGTAGGAATAAATTTGGCTACCTTGGTAGGTACACCTTTTTGTTCCAATACTTCCTTGACTGAACGACCACGAAGGTCTGCCTGAATAGAAGCTAGCTGATCAGCCAGTTCCTTCTTTTCACGCTCTGCTCGCTTAAGAGCCTTGCGTAGATTTGCTGGACCGTTTTGGTCTTGGGTTTGCGATGGTTGATCTTCTTCAAGATCAAAGTCATCGTCTTCGTATTGGTCTGCCATGTGGCACTCCCTTTTCTGTTTGGTTGACGCAGGCCACAAATTCTCTCAGGGGAAAGAGGTTTGGCTCCTACTCTTGGTCTTTAGTTACACATCACCATGCCAATGGGTGGTGATGGAACCTAGTTAACTAACGCCTTGATCCTCTGTGTAGAGGCTGCCCTTGGCTGCACCGGATGAACCAGAGAACTGGTTAACTTCCTGTGCGCGTAGGCGCGTTATATCTTGCTGTGCTTGGGCAGCGCTAACGCCGCCGATGTTTGAATTAAATTGAGCGGCAGTTAATTCATTGCCCATTTTTTCAGCACCCATGCCGTACATGCTTGCCAACTGTTGCTGTTGAGCAAGTTGGCTACCAATGGTTGCAAAACCTGCTTGTGCTTGTTGCTGTGTTACACCTTGCGCGGCAAGGGTCATAGCGTTCTGTTGATTAAGAGCAAGGTTTTGACGAGCAGCTTCGGCTGATGTTTGAGTTGCGGCAAACTGCTGTTGAATAATTGGAAGGGCAGTATTTGGATCAAGGAAGTGAGCGATAAGATCGCCCTTATTTAAGCCATACTGTTGAGATGCTGTTTGTAGCAAATATGGATCTGATGTTGTTGCTAAATCACTAGCCATATTGACATACTGTTGAAGCGTAGTCGTTCCTATGTTCTTTCCAATTAAATTGGCAAAAAATGCTTGAGTCTGATATTGCGGACCAACGCCAGCCTCATTAAGAATTTGACTATAATTTTGTTCAGCAAGCAAATATGATGCTGGATCATACGCGGAAAGACCATTGGCTACACGCGCAGCATTACCAGAAAATCGAGCAGCATATGCTTTTGAGTTTTGAATAGTAAGAGCAATAGTATCTGGCTGCGCACCTTGCTGAGCAAGGGTCGTAATTTGTTTCATTAGATCGGCTGAGTTTGGATCGTTTGCGTTAAGAATACCCCAGTTAATTAACTGTTGCTGTGCTGCTGCAAGATAATCCGTAACAGTATTTGGATTTATTGTTGTTCCAGTGCCAGTGTTACCAGTGCCAGTGCCGGTAGTTGTTCCTGTTGAGCCTGAGCCTGCGCCCCCGCCTGCGCCCCCGCCTGCGCCTGTTCCGCCTGCTGCGGCTGTAGGAAAATCTTTATAAAGAATTGGGTTGCCATCTGAACCAAGCGTTTGACCATAATGCGTTCCTGCTGGTGCTGGATGAGCGGCAGCGTATGCAGCAATAGTTGCGGCAATTTTAGCATTTGTGGAAAGAGGCGTAGCAGGTGTAGCAGTTTTAGCAGGCGTGGTAGCGGTTGCTGCTGTCGCAATCTGACGCTCCATTTGAGTATCTGTCATTGCAGGAGCCGGTGCAGTTACAGTTGGTGTTGCTGCTGCTGCCTTAGCTGCTGCTGCTTGAGCACGTTGTAATGCTGCTCGCTCGCTAGGATCTAATTCATCAATAAGTGCCATTAGATTTTTCCAAACATTTTGCCTAGGTTTTCAACAATGCTGCCCATTGCGTTTTGAGCATCTGGTGTGCTATTCCAGCGTGGGTCTTGACGAAGAGTTTGCTGGAATTGCCAAATTGGCATAGGAGTACCTAGCCCTGTATTTGGATCAATGGTGCCTTGAAGAGCTTTGTTAATCAAAGCGCTATCGCCCGTGCTTCCGCTTAAGTTAACGCTATCAGCCGGAACGCCAAGTATGTTTTGAAATTCCTGAACATAAGGAGCGGCGATATTTTTAATTGTTTCACCTTGATTAATACGTCCTGAAAAACCAGAATACTTTGATGCTGCATAATTTTTAATGTTGCCTGCAAAAGTATCATAGGTAACGCCAGATTTTGGATCTGCCATTTTGTTGCCAGCATCCGTATAAAAACTATCTGGCATGGCAACGCCCATGTCGGCTGCGTACGCCTTGAGCTGATTAACTAGACCAATACCTGACTGAGCGCCAGTTCCACCGGTAAGAGCAATGCCTGCGCTTTGCGCAGCAGCAACGATCTTGCTTTGCAAGCCAGATTGGTAATCGCCAGATCCATAAATATTTGGATCGTAAGCATCCATAAGGCTGCCTTCGGCAAGACCTTGCAGAATTTCTGGGCTAAGTTTATAACCTTGCTGGGTTGCAACTGCACTAATGCCATCAATACGGCGTTGAAGTTCCATGCCGTATTTGCTGTTTGGTAATACGTTTCCGTTAGCATCTAACGATAAGGCTTTGTCGGCAGCAGCCTGTAAGGCTTGCGCACCATTGGCTTTAAACCAATCGGTACTACGTAAGCCATTTTCAAAGTTTGTTGGATCGGTTGCATTGATCCAACCTTTATCAACAGCATCGTTAATAAACTTCCAAAGGGAATAACCAGTGCCGTCTTTAACGCCGGGCAGGTTAGCATCCGTTGTTTTCCAGAAGGCATATTGAGCGCCATTCTGATCGTGAAGAATTTTAGCAAAATCTGATCCGGGGGAAAGAATACTGCCAAGACCCGGCTCCGCTGCTGCTACTTGAGAAGACGTAACTTTTGGTTTGTCAGCCATTATGCAACACCCGCTTCTTTTGCAGCCATGTTAGAAAGTAAATTCATTGCAGCGCCAGAGGCTTGGAAAGCCTTGTAATCGCCAGAATCAACAATTTGATTTTTAATAAAATCTGATGCGGTGAGGTTATTTGTTACAGTAGTTTCTTGCTGTCCTGAACGAATCAAACGATTAGATCCTGCGCCACCCGCAGCCGATGGGACTGTTTGCAAGCCATATGTAACAGCGCCAGTGGTTTGAGATGTTGGACGGCTGGCTGCATAGTTATCATAAACTTGCGCCCACTTAGTTGTTGTAGCATCGTCCGCTTTCTTGCCAAGAAGCTGCTCATAAAGATCAGTTACTGTTGCCTTGACCGCAGCAATATCTGGACGATCTATGTTCTTAAGATTAATTGTTGAGTTAATTGCATATGGGCTAATTGACTGTGGGGTCAATCTGTTTGTTACCGCATCTGCAATAGAGGCAGGCTGTCCACCTTTGGTTGTATTGACAACACCAAGGGCATATGTTCCAAGAGCGTTTTGCTCAACTGGACTAAGTTTGCCATCTAATGTTATTGTCCCAAGTGTGCTTAAAGGACCGTTTGGTACGCTGCCAACATCGCGAGTCATTTTTATAATGGCTGGTGCGTTATTTGTAGAATCAGCAAGGGCTGTTTTAAGTTGTGCCAAAGTAAGAGTTGCTGGCTGTTTGCCGTTGACAACAAAACCGTAATCATTTCTGATAGGGGTATTTGCCTGTGCCTTGGCAGAGGTTACTGATGTGGTAGCAGCGGTGCTGCCACCGCCCAATGCTGCCGCTGCTGCGGCAACCGAAGGATCAACCGTAATGTTTTGTTTTGGTTTAATAGCCATTATTTGGTAAACCCTTCAATTGGACCTAAGGCACTTTCATAGAATTTATTATAGAACACTGTAAACTTTGGATCTTGTTCTGCAATGTTGACAGCCAAAGCGCGCAATGGTGTTGCGATTGCTTGAATTGAGTTAGCATCTGTTACTTTTGCCAACTTAGTTACGGCAGACTTTGCAATGGTATTAAACTGGTTATATGCGTCATAACGGAATGTGCCTTGCAAACGCTGTACAAAATCCAATGCAGCGGATTGTTTTTGAATGGCTACGCCAGCGCCAGCGCCCGGCGTATATGCTGGGTAAAGAGCGTGTGCGTATAATTCAAAACTTGTTGCGTTATATGGCAAACCCTGTACATCCTTTGGTACACCAGCAACTTTAGGCCATGTTTGGCCACTGCCGACCAATGGTGCAAGCTGAGCCTTAAGCGAAGTGACAGCATCAACACCGGCTTGAATCTGAGCGCTATCTGGCAAGACAGATGTGTAATAAGTGCGATCTGTTTTCTTGCCAAGCAAATGATTTGCTAGATCAACTGAATGTTCAACAAGGTTCTTTGCTGCCCAGTAGCCAACCTTGCCAGTTTCGATCAAGCGACCTGAACCAACACCGCCTGCTTGCGCAGCACCGGTATTGAGGTTGACGTTAAAGAGTAGGCCATTCAACTCATTGAGTGCTGGGACCATATTGGTGAGAGTCTTAAGCGCGCCCGGAGCATTGGCAGGCGTAATAGCCTGTGGGCTAAAGAGGTTCATAAACTCTTTAATGTATGGTGCCTTTTGCAAATATGGCGCGTTAATACCGCCAAACTGGCCTAAGCCAGTTCCATGTTCAAAGGCATTAAGTTTCTGAAAATCTTGGATCAAAGGCAAATGCTTATTAAACCATGCTTGCAAACCATTGTTTGGATCTTGATTGTTAGGATCAAGATGGTTGTATAATTGAAAACCCACGTTAAGCAAAGCGTTCTCGCCCGGATGGTCTAGCAGGTAGCCACCGATGTTCTTGTATAAAGTTTTGTTGAACGAAAATGGATAGAAGATCGTGTTGACTGTACGCTCAAGTGGGGTACGGTCACCATAGGTGTTGATCTTCTCTAGCTTCTGCGTAATCTCAGCGTCAGATAGGCCAAGTTGCTTGAGGTGGTATGCCTGCCAAGCCATGTTGTGCGCTGGGTTGTAAATGCCAAATATGTCATTCTGCTGCAAGAAGCGATCAAGAGTATCTAACTCTTGAGCCTTTGCATATACCTTTGGCATAGTACGGCCAAGGATGCTGTACGCCTCGTCCTTAATACCAAGATTTGTCATTGCCTCATAAGGATTGCGAGTAAGCGGAACGCCTTCAGTAGCAGCCTTGATATTTGTTTTGGCCAAACGGCGGTAGGCAAAGATAGGGTTAAGATCAAAACGCCATTGGTTACGAAGCGCAGTGAGGTTACTTGGAAGGGCAGTAATCGCTGCTGCGATTGGGCCTTCACCAATCTTGTAATTTTTAAGCAAAGGAACCTTGCCAAAGAATGAAGCGGTTGCGTTGGTAGCCATTGCACCGGATGCGCGAATAAAGTCTTCGCCTTTACCAAGACCCATTGTGTAACCCGGAGATTTAGCCATACCAACCATGACCGCCTTAGCAATCTTAGCAGCATCTTCTTTTGAGTAACGTTCCGTTACATCTCCAAGATAGTCCTTGGCACCCTTTGCGATTGGTTGCGTAAGAGCCTTGACCATTTGCTTGTAACTAAGATCAGACATACGGCGCTGAGAGCCAAGAATTTCATTTGCTTTGGCAACGGCAGCATCATGCAATTCACGCTCTTCTTTGACCGTAAGGTTGCTTGTATCGCCCATGAGCTGAGTAATTAACTGATCGCGTCGGCCTTGTCCCCAGCCTCGAATAGCATTGGCAACTTTATTGCCGGTATTGTTGATCTGTGAGCCAGAACGCGCGTAATCGCGAAGGATATTAACAATCGTGCTTGAGTTATCGCCAATTACTGGCTGCACTTTGCCAGAGGCAAAGAGGCGATCAACTTCTTGCTTAACGGCAGTATCGCGTGATTGTGCCACAGAAATATCGCTGATCTTAGTTGGATCCATCTTAAGCGCAAGGGCTGCGCGGCGAAGGAGTGATGTGCGTTGATCTGCGATAACTGGGTGCAGGATTGGTGCCTCATAGGCATGGCCAATATCTGTACCAAGAACAGGGCGATAGCCCTTCTGGGCCAAACGCGCAACTGCATCAACCGCTGCCTTTGGCGCGTTAACAGGCAACATAGCCTCAGACGCTAAACCATGTGACTCGCGATAAAGCAAAGAAACTGCGCCAATTGGATCCAACTTATTGATTTGAAGTGAGTCAAAGCCCAACTTCTTAATAAGAATACCGCGAGCCTCGTTAAGCACATTGAGTGCTTCTTTGTTAAGGTTTTGTGGATCTAATTTTGGAAGCGGGGCATTAAGTTCTATGTTTGGGTTTTTGGCAAGTTGCTTGCCTTCAAGTTGCAAAGTTGATTGCGCTTGCGCAACTTCTTGATCATAGCCTGCTTTATTTAAGCGGCTAAAGAAAGCATTGGCAGCCTTCTGAGCATCTTGCTGAATAAAAGTATCATTACGGGCAAGGCCGATTACACCTTGTCCGTTAACATTGTTAGCTCTAAGGTAAGCCGGAATAATACTGTCTTTAGTAAGGGAAGAGTCGAGCTGGGTCATATTGGCAATAGCACGGTCACTATTGACCACGTGGGTTACATTACCAGCACGGTTTGTAAATTTAAATCCAGCATGACCATCTGCTGTCATTGCAGCGCTTGTAACATCTGCAATGCGCTTATCAATTTCTTGTGGACTAATGCGGGCAGCGGCTTTAAGAGCGCTGCGGTAAGCATCAAGAATATCTGAGCCAGAATAATCTGCCTTGTTCTTGAGCATTTTGGCAAATGTCTTGTATTCAGGGCTATACTCTTTTGGAGTTTTGCCAATTAAACCAAGTTCATTGCGCGTAGCGCCAGTGCCTTGTAAGGCCTGCAATTTAGCAGTAACTGCTGGTGCCTGACCACGCTTAGTTAAATCAAGAAAAGTTGGCTCTTCATTGTTTACTGGGTTGTAACGAAGCGTGTACACATTAGTGCGATCACGACCTGCAATAGCAGCATCTTCTGTTGCTTTAATGCCTTTGCCAAAACGAGTATTAGACTCAAGGCTTGCTGGATCTGGCATGTATTCGCTAACGCTGCGGTTAACGTGGTACAAAGGCGGCTGTGCTTTGCCCTGATAAACCATTGCCTTTGAGCCTTCGGCAAGTGGCTGAGCCTCAACTTTGCTCTTAACAAGAGCGTTAAATGGAGTTTGACGCTTGCCCCAGTCTTCACGCAATGCGTTAGAAAGAACATCTTCGACATTTGCTTGAGTGCGAGAGCCATGCAAAAGGTTGCGATTTTCGGCAGAAAGAAGAACTGACATGTCGGACTTGGTTGAAAAAAGGTTGCGCATAGCATTGTAAAAGCGCTCTTTGTTTTTGTCGTTAATGTCGTAACTATCAGTTACGCCTTTACGGACATTTGCGCCCAACTGACCAGCAAAGTCTTTTCTAAAGTAATTTGCAAGCACGTCTGGCTGGCGAATAAGTGAGTCGCGAGTGGGTGCAAGAATACCCGTTGGATCATTAAGAGCATCATGCTCATACTGCTTAAACATGGTCTGTGCTTGTATGCTATTGCGATCTACTGTGCCATTTTTAATAGCATCTGAAAGCATTTCATCGGCATAATGCGAAGCAGCGTACTGGTTAACTTTAGTGTTAAGGAAGTGATCGTTAACGTTTTCATGGCCAAGATTCTTTTGAAGATCGGCTAGGGAAATACCCAAGCCTTTTTTAAGAACATAATCCATGTTAATTGGACCAAGAGCATCGCTTAATGCGCCATGCGCAGCGTCAACAACTTGACCAACATTCTGGCTAGCCTTTAAACCAATGGTTGGGTGACCCATGAACATTGAAAGACCATTGGCTACGTTGGCCAATGTGCCTTGATACGGAGCTGCAAGGTTGGCATCCTGCTCGTTAATGCCGGCTTTCTTCTCTGCCTCACCAATGCCGACAAGACCAAGACCAGCTAATGATCCTTTGGCTTGAGCCTGAGCGGCTACTTGCCAAATAGGGTTTTTCATTAGCGATGCTTTTTGCATTGCAAATCTATAATACATTGAGCCGGGTGTATCCATTGCATCAATAGCAGGAAGCAAGCGCTTTGCTACTGGGATATTTTCCATCCAGCGCAATAGACCTGTACCTTTAGCGCCTTCAACTCCACCTTGATAAAGGCTCTTTGACACAAAGAATGTCGGAGTAGATGCAGCAGATTCTGGCAATGAACGAGTCAATAACGCTTTAGCGGCAGCAGGTACGCTTTCTTTTGCAGCAGTATCTGCAAGTAATGACTTGCCAACGGCACCTACAGATGTGGCCATTGCTTTACCTGTGCCGGCAAGAGTAACAAGTCCAAGAAGGTTACCAAGATCGCCAACTAAACGTTGGTTTTCATTTAACGCAATCTGATTTTTATCAGCCTTGCCACCAAGCGCATTTTCAACACCGGAAGAAACTGACGCTTCTTTGTTGAGATAAGCCTTGCCATTGCCCAATGGGTTAGTTGTAAAGTCTGCGGCTACGCCACCAGCAAGATCAGAAAGCAACTGCCGACCCATGGCAGGCATGTGCTGTACGTAATTTGCTACAGAGTGAACAATGGTTGAAGACCAACCCGGTACGTTAATCTCGTTAATAACGTGTTCCCACAATGGAAGAGATTTAACGTTACCAAAACTAGGAGCAGTAGTTACATCGTAAGCGTGTTGGTTAAGAGCTTGCTGCCAGTTGGTGTTCCAGACATTAAGCGGCAAGCCTTTGCCGTATCCTCTAGCCTGCAAACCTTGTTGGATATTGCCAACGTCAGATGTAAGGACTGGAATTGGGCCATATTGGTGATGCAGGAATGAAGCAGCCATCTGTAAAAGGCCGGGATTGTTGTTAATG
>Ga0214178_1000620_pt1 | contig 9803 bp, 8 predicted proteins | sample TroBogEpilimnion_28_FD_153016 | JGI IMG/M metagenome (GOLD analysis project Ga0214178, IMG submission 153016) | Freshwater microbial communities from Trout Bog Lake, WI - 17SEP2007 epilimnion | ecosystem: Environmental > Aquatic > Freshwater > Lake > Epilimnion/Euphotic zone | place: Trout Bog... | reverse complement strand
TCGAGCGCCACTCACTGACGACGCACGCTACGAAGTGGAATATTTTTTCACTCGCATGGTTTCAAGAAAAATCTGGGACCGACTTAGTGAAGAAGAACGTGAGTCTCGACTTCTAGACGGCGAGGGTCTACTTTCAGACCTCACTGCACTCAGAACGAATGAAGCACCGTTCGACATCACGTCGCTGAAGACTCCTTCTGCCTACATTCATGGAGACGGAATCATTGGTGAGTACTACATCGCTCTTTGTAAGGAACTAAACAGAATTGTTCCATCAATAAAAACTATTGCCGTTGAAAAAGCCAATCATGGCGCTCATCTTCAAAATCCGGATCAACTTTCTGATCTGATTACTGAACTGTGGAGGCAAACATGCGCGTAGGCATAACGGGAGCTTCAGGATTTATAGGCTCGGCACTTGTTGAGGCATTAGAAAAACGCGGCGACGAAATAATTCGATTTGTTCGCCCCGGTTCTGTGCCTCAACAAAATGTCGTGCACTGGAATCCATCGACACACGACATTGATGAAAATGATCTGCGTCGTGTTGGAGGTTTTGACGCTGTGGTTCATCTTGCGGGTGCTGGCGTTGCCGATAAACGTTGGACAAACGCCAGAAAAAATGAAATCCTAACTTCAAGAACTAGCGCCACATCACTGCTGGTTGAGGCGCTTAGTTCACTTCCCTCAGGAACTGGTGTGCTTGCGAGCGGATCAGCAATTGGTTACTACGGTTCTCGCGGCGAAGAATCACTCACCGAGGCCTCCGCTCCCGGAGATGATTTTTTGGCCACCGTGTGTGTGGAATGGGAGAATGCAGCGAACGTAGCAGTGAAAAGCGGAACACCAGTAGCAATCCTTCGAACAGGCATCGTGATGGACAAATCTGGTGGCGCACTGAAGAAACAGCTTCCTGTCTTTCGACTTGGCCTAGGTGGCAAACTCGGTTCCGGCGCTCAGTGGCTGAGTCCAATATCCCTTAATGATGAAATCCGCGCAATCCTGTGGGTTTTAGATAACAAATTGAGTGGTCCATTTAATCTGACCTCACCAAAACCCCTCAGAAATATTGACTTTACAAAGCAACTTGGCGACGCGCTCCACCGTCCAACGATCGTTACCGCACCCGCATTCGCGCTTCGAATTGCTCTCGGCAGAGAAATGGCGGACGAAGTTTTATTGACTAGCCAGAAAGTACTACCTGAAGCTCTGCTTGAGAGTGGTTTCATTTTCAATGATTCTGAATCAGCATCAATGCTCCAGCAATAACGTGTTTCTTTCTCTAGACCTCACAGAGAGATTGCAGCATTGCAACTCTGGCTAATGAAGCAATCATCATCCAGAGTGAATAGTCCCTGGAACTGTTGGACCTGAAGCCGTGAGTGGCAGTCGTCGCCCCTGCTACTCTAAGCACCATGCCAGTTTTGAGCGTAAGAAATCTTCGAACAGAGTTTGCACTGCGCGAGACCTCGGTCGCTGCGGTTGAAAACATTTCTTTCGATCTTGAAGCCGGTGAGTGTTTAGGCATCGTTGGGGAGTCAGGATGCGGCAAAACGACCACTGGGCTTTCCATAATGCAGCTGTTGCCAGCAAACGGAAGAGTCAGTGGAGGGCAAATCATTCTTGACGGAGTGGATTTGGCCCAACTAGACGACAAGCAAATGCGTTCCTTTCGAGGCAACCAAATTGCTCTAATTCCCCAAGATCCGCTCACGTCACTCAATCCGATCCAAAAAATTGGTCAACAAATCGGTGAAGGGCTTCGCATTCACCGTGGTGCCACCAAAGAACAGGCACGAAAGCGAGCCATCGAAGTACTCGAAATGGTCAGCATGCCGAGACCTGCCGAGCGCCTTGACCAATACCCCTTTGAACTAAGTGGAGGTCTGCGCCAGCGCGTCATGATTGCAATGGCCCTCGTTTGCGAGCCAAAAGTCCTCATCGCTGACGAGCCAACAACCGCTCTTGACGTCACGATCCAAGCACAAATTCTTGACATCTTGGACCGACTGCGTGCTGAACTCAACATGGCAATGATTCTCATCACCCATGACATGGGTGTAATTGCAAATAGAGCTGACCGAGTGGCAGTCATGTACGCGGGTGAAATGATCGAAGCGAGCAAAACTGCTGGTTTATTTCAAGAAATGCGCCATCCCTATACTCAATCTCTTCTTGCTTCAGTTCCAGTACTTTCACAAGCAAATCAAAAATCAGGTTCAAGAAGCCGCTTAATGTCAATCCCTGGTTTGCCACCAACGTTGACCGAACAACTAATCGGGTGCCGTTTTGCTCCCCGTTGTGAATATGCAACTAGTCAGTGCCGCTCAACGAGTCCTGATCTAACAACCACCAGTGACGAGCACTCATATGCATGTTTTCATCCGGTATCTGGCCCAGCACCAGTTGAAGTAGTTCTCTCACATCACGACGCGACAGAAATGCAAGCACCAACACCCTTCCTGCGCGTCGAGAATCTGGTTAAAGAATTCCCCATTCGCAGCAACGGCGTTATTCGAAGGAAAACGGGAATAATCAATGCCGTTAGCGACGTAAGTTTCGAAGTAGGCCGCGGAGAGACCTTTGGACTAGTTGGCGAATCTGGATGTGGCAAGACCACGGTAGGAAGACTGATCGTTGGTCTCGAAGAACTCACTGGTGGATCTGTAACTTTTGAGACGGGCGAGCAAGAGCCAGAAGGTCGAGCCGGTGAAATGTATCGATCTCAACAACGTCAAATGATGTTCCAAGATCCTTACTCATCACTCGACCCACGCCAGCGGGTAGAAGACATCGTTAGTGAGCCATTGGAAATTCATCAAATTGGAACTAAACAAGATAGGCAAGCTCGAGTAAAACAATTGCTTGCCTCTGTTGGACTTCCACCCGATGCCGCGGCCCGCTATCCTCACGAATTTTCGGGTGGACAGCGACAGCGAATTGGTCTTGCGCGAGCCTTAGCGCTTAATCCGCAGTTAATTGTCGCCGACGAACCCGTGTCCGCTTTGGATGTCTCAATTCAGGCTCAGGTTCTTAACTTGATGCAAGACCTCCAAGACGAACTTGGACTCTCCTACATATTGATCTCTCACGACCTCGCTGTTGTTCAACACGCTTCAGATCGAATTGGTGTGATGTACTTAGGTAAGCTGGTAGAGGTTGGCCCCGCTGACGAAGTTTTCCGAAATCCAGTTCACCCTTACACTCGCGCTCTTATCGATGCGGTCCCCGTGCCAGTTGTGGACGGCTCAGTCCAAATGCACAAGCCGCTAGAAGGTGAAATTCCAAGCGCAGCCAATCCTCCATCGGGTTGTCGCTTTCGAACTCGATGTGCATTTGCAGATGATATTTGCGTAGAAGTTCAACCAGAGGTGAATTTTTACGGAGACGGACATACCGCTGCGTGTCATCACCCTTTGCGTTCACCCGTACTGAATGCGAAGAAGTAGGAGTCTGCCATTCTTTCCTATTCTCTTCGTCGAACCCTCCAAGGGGTGCTAGTACTTTTCGCCGTGTCAATTTTGACATTCATGTTGCCTGCGCTATTTCACAGCGACGTTGCGCGTGCCATCTTAGGAAATAAAGCAACCCGTAGCGAGGTAGCAGCACTTAATCACAAACTCGGTTACGACAACTCACTACTTGTGCAGTACTGGCACTATCTGGTGCACCTCTTCCAAGGCAATTTAGGCATCTCAGTAGGCAAGAATTCGTTTGGTGTACCAGTTTCTGGAATTATCGCTTCTGGAGTTTGGCGTACCGTTTGGCTTGCGACAACGTCACTGATTTTTGCTTTAGCAATTTCGATTCCGCTTGGTCTAGTTCAAGCTTTGCGCCGTAACTCGAAGTTCGATTACACAGTGACGGGTCTCGTTTTTGTAGTGTATTCAACACCAGCTTTTTTGTTAGGTATTTTGTTGATTTCAGTGCTATCGATTCACTGGAGCGTGTTTCCTCCGGTGGTTACGAACGCCGCCGGTACCGGTATCTTCGGTCCACTTTTAGACATTTTGCGTCAGCCCCGAGAATTTATTTTGCCGATTGTGGTCCTCACTGGGCTAACCGTCGGTGGCTTTACTAGGTACATGAGATCTTCAGTTTTAGACTCACTCGTACAAGATTACGTGCGCACTGCACGCGCTAAAGGTGCGAGTAACTCGAGGGTACTTTTTCGCCACTCACTTCGAAATGCACTAATCCCTATCGTGACTATTTTGGGGTTGACGCTTCCAGGACTCTTTGGTGGTGCCCTTATTACTGAAACACTTTTCAACTACCCAGGCATGGGACTGATTACCGTGCAAGCCGTCCAGAATAATGACGTCAATACGGTCATGGCTGCGACGCTATTGATTGCGCTAATGACGATTACTGGAAATTTATTGGCCGACCTTGGGCTCAGCTTTGTTGACCCACGGGTTCGCCTCGGGGGAAAGAGTTAGCCATGACAGACAATCAAATTATTGGAAACATTGAAGAGACAGGCAACACAAGCACCACTCCAATTGCCACGACTCCGAGTCTATTTCTGCAAATGCTCAAAGTATTTGCTCAGAATAAATTGGCTGTTATTTCTTTAGTGGTCCTAGTACTAATTACTCTTTTTTCTTTCCTCGGACCTCTCGTCTATCACACCAACCAATCCAATTCATCGGCGTACTTGGGGCAAATCTGCGATCAGGCTCCCAGTAGTGCACACATTCTTGGCACTGATTCCACATGCTTTGACATGTTGGGGCGACTTATGGTTGGCGGACAAAATTCACTCGAGGTTGGTTTTTTTGCCGCACTTTTTGCCATGACTTTCGGCGTGGCCTACGGACTAATTTCAGGCTACCTGGGTGGGTGGATTGACTCACTTTTGATGCGAATACTAGATGTGTTGCTCTCAGTTCCCGGACTTTTCATCCTGATTGCACTCATCACCCTCTTTGGACGTTCAAAAGTGTTGCTCATTGTTGTGCTCGGCCTAACAGGGTGGTACGGCATTGCTCGCCTACTTCGAGCCGAGGCGATTTCACTTCGAGAACGCGAATACGCCCAAGCTGTCAAGGCCATGGGAGGTCGCCCACGACGTGTGATGTACAAACACATTTTACCTAACGCCATCTCAAGCATCGTGACTAACGGCACATTTGCGATTGGAGATTCAATCTTAGGACTGGCTTCTCTGGGGTTCCTCGGGTTAGGCCTTACGTTTCCAGCTACAGACTGGGGAACGATTCTAAATACCTCGCAAAACTCACTGCTATTAGGTTATTGGTGGGAGGTATTTCCTGTGGCAATCATGTTCTTGCTTGTGGTGGTTTCGTTTAACTACATTGGCGACGCTCTCAGAGACGCTTTTGAAGTTCGCCTACGTGAACGTGGCTAACTCCGTACTGCTTCTTAAGCCAACAAAAAAACTCACTTTTACTGCCGGATAACCCTCAATTCACATAAAAATCACCATTTGCTTGAATCTGTGAAATGTGGATAAAGTAGCCCAACGGGAAGAATCCCGTCTAAATAAATTGAATTTGAACAAATTCAGCATGGGGAGTTTTGAAAATGAAAATACGTTATGGAGTACGCAGAATAGTGATGCTGCTGATAAGTGTCGGCATTGCAACGATGGGACTGTTTAACATTCAGTCATCGGGTGCAGTTTCGACATCTGGAACATTGACGTTTCCTATTGTGCAGTCAACATGGACTGATCCTTGGGTATTCCTCGCAGGTGCTCAATTCAACACGGTCAATGCCGGTTTCACTACTCTTTCTCAACGCCCTCTCTTCTACTGGGCAGCTGGCAACCAAACCTCGTTTGACCCCGCTGTTTCAGAGGCGAATCCTTCCAACATTTCTTGGAATGGCAATACCGCCACAATCACTATGTATGGAAACAAATGGTCTAATGGAGAAACAGTTAACGCGCAGTCAGCAGCGTTCTGGATCAATCTTGAAAAGTGGGCGGCTTACGCTTCTGCAACAAAGACTGCCTATGGAAACGAATGGGCCTTCAACTATGGCGCTTATGCACCTGGTGTGGGAATCCCCGACCAAGTAAGTAACGTGAGTGCTTCAGGAAATACATTAAAGATCACTTTCAGCACTACCGTAAACCGCGATTGGGCACTTAACAATGCCTTCCAAACAATTACGCCTATCCCGCTCTCGTGGGATGTGACTGGTGCTTCAAAAGCGCCTGGATCAGCTGGATGTGCAAAAGCCAACACATATGCGTCGACAGCTCCTTACCAACTAACCGGTGCCGGTGCAACTGCTTGTGCTGATGTATTCAAGTACTTGTCCTCGATTGCCGGTGCTGGTGGAGCGAACGCCACCTACAAGGGAATTTCAAACAACATCTGGAAGGTCTCGGACGGTCCATACATCTTGCAGAGTGTTACCCAACTCCCAGCCGCAGATAACGGTGGTGGAGCGCTGCCAGTATTCACAGCCAATACCAGCTACATGGGCGCAGACAAAGCTCAGGCGAAGACGCTGAATTGGAAATACTTCACATCAACTACAGCTGAAGTAAATGCATTAGCGACGGGAACGTACAACCTGGCTACTGGTGGGGTTCCATCAACAGACTTGACTAATGGTTCTATTGTTGCAGGGGCTAGTAATAGCGCAGCATGTGACAAAGCGTACGCTTCGGCAAACGAAGCAGCTGCCAAAGCAGCGGGCTGCAATGGCGCATACCCTGGCACCATCAAGGTTGCCAGTGTTGCCAAGAGGTACAACCTTCAGTCAACATCTAACTGGGGCGTTAGTTACGCTTACTTCAACCAGAACCCTTCAGCCGCACACTCGGCTGAACTGAGCCAAGCCTACGTCCGCCGAGTTCTAAACTTGACAGTAGATCAGTCCGGTTTGATTTCAACTGTGTTTCGAGGTTACGCAGCGCCAAACTGCAATCTCATTCCGCAAATTGACGATCCGTACCAGAACGACACATCGTGCTTCGGTGCCTCCAAGTACGCTGCGAACCTGACCAAAGCAGCTTCATTGCTGACCAGTAACGGTTGGACCAAGCAAAGTGGCACGTATGTATGTACAAGTCCTGGAACAGCCGCCGGCGACTGTGGAGCTGGCATTGCCGCCAACACTCCATTGGCTATAAATTTTGAATACCTCTATTCGGCTGGAAGCGACTCCGCTACAGAAGTTGCTGACCTCAAGTCGACTTGGGATGCGTTTGGTATTCAGACGACGCTGAATCCAATTTCACAATCTCAAACAATCTTGAATGACGTTTATGGTGCTAAGCCAACGTACGACATTGCTTTGTACGGTGGTTGGGTCTTTAATCCAGGAGTGTTTGTTTCGGGAGAGCAGTTTGCATTAACTGGGTCAAGTGGAATGGTCGAAGGGTTCAGTAATCCAACCTTTGACTGCTCTATCCTCAACACGATTGACGTGACGAAGCCGGCTTCTTGTTCCTCGTATGCCAATTGGGTTCAATTGTCATCTGGCAACGACTCAGCCTCACTAACTACGGCAGTCCATAACTACGCAGACCTATCTGGCTTTACTGCTAGCAACAGTTTGGCTCCGTTCTTATACTTGCCGAATACTTTCTGGGGAAGCACCCTGGTTTCAAAGAACGTCACTTGGACTGGACCAAAGCCAGACAAAGCGTTTGGAACTTGGAACACCTTCAGTAATCCGGTAGTGAACTTCATGCCACAGTGGATCAAGCCAAAGGCTTAACTTCTGTTTGCCAACAAGAAGACCCCCATCTCTTTGGAGATGGGGGTCTTCTTGTTGGTGTCCTTACTTACGTCCATTGGCTTTACTCATCACCCTCAAACATAGGTAATTTCCAGGAAACACGGTGGTGCGGAGTTAATCCAATTTCACTGAGTGCCTGAAGATGTGCGCTGACTCCATAGCCCTTATTGGTGTCCCAACCAAACCCGGGGAATTTATGGCTCAATTCAACCATGTGAGCGTCTCTGGCAACTTTGGCGAGTACCGACGCAGCTGCGACAACGGCACTCTTTTGGTCACCCTTGACAATCGTTGTGTGTGGCAAATGACTAAACAAAAGTTCAGGAGGAACTGGCGCGCCAAATGAAATGTCTTGTGGTGCATCGAGCAAATTAAAAGGTCCATCAATGAGTGCATACGTCGGCATCACGTCAAGACCCTGAACTGCTCTTGTTGCAGCAACAGCAAGTGCGAGGCGAAGTCCCCACTCATCAATTTCTTCAGAACTGACTGAGCCTATAGCCCATGCACTCGCCCACTTCTTGATGGGCTCTTGGAGAGCCTCACGGCGTTTCGCAGAGAGCAGTTTCGAATCTGTGAGCGCAGAAGGCAGATCGGATATTTCTCTAATAGCAACAGCACCGACAGTTAACGGACCAGCGAGCGCTCCTCTGCCGACTTCATCGAGGCCAACGACAATTTCCCCTCGCTCAATAAGTGGCCTTTCAAAGGCAAGTAGATCGTTCTTTTCGGCAGTCATAGGTATCAGGTTGCTAGAGAGTGTCTAGCATTAATCAATGACCTACGACGCGTTCTTGGTGCCTCTAAAGCAGTTTGACCTGGCTAAAGACCGACTTCGTAAAGACACGACTCTCAATGTGAGCAAACTCGCCGAAGAACTTGCTCGTGGCGTGCTGCAAAGTTGTGGCACCAGAAAAGTTCTCGTACTAAGCGAAAGCCCCGAGATAACTTCATTCGCAACGAAACTTGGAATTGAAGTAGTTGAATCTCACTCGAGTGGGCTAAATGAAGCAGTTTCACATGCGTACGCTGCACTCGGGTCTCGATACGAACGTTTGCACATAGTCCATGGAGACCTAAAGAACCCAGAGGGCTTGAGTGATTTTTCTCCAACAGCAGTAATCACCATTGTGAGCGATCACCACGGCTCTGGAACCAACGTTCTCAGCCTCCCTACGGGGCTGGACTTTCGCTTTCACTACGGCGTTGGATCAAGGGTCCTTCACGAACAAGAGGCGAAACGCCTAGGCATTGAATGTTCAACGATTCTGGATAGCCCCTGGGGCTACGACGTTGATGAGCCTTCAGATCTGAAGTAACTCTAGAAAGCACTAAACGGGGGCCGAAGCCCCCGTTTAGTTACAAATACCCCTAAGGGTGTTTGACTACTTCTTCTTTGCAGCTGGCTTGCGCTTAGCAGGCTTGCGCTTTGCAGCCTTCTTTGGTGCAGCCTTCTTTGCAGTCTTCTTTGCAGCAGCCTTCTTTGCAGCTGGCTTGCGCTTAGCAGCCTTCTTGGCAGCTGGCTTGCGCTTTGCTGTCTTCTTTGCAGCAGCCTTCTTAGGGGCAGCCTTCTTAGCTGTCTTCTTTGCAGCCTTCTTTGCAGCTGGCTTGCGCTTAGCAGCCTTCTTTGGTGCAGCCTTCTTAGGTGCAGCCTTCTTCTTCGCAGCTGGTGCCACTTTACCCTCCTAGGGTTTATCGTTGATTTACTAGACCACGATCACACCACTGTGGTGTTCACGCTTAACGGAACTAATAAGTCGACATGAACTCGATTGTGTACCACCCAGCCTCACGGCTGTACGGCGACCAAACGCAGTGCACGGTTCTTAAGCAGAAGAGAGATGTATCTACGAGTTGCTAGCAAGCACCTAGATACTTCTTTGGCCTCCTCCGCAGAAGGACAAAATAAAGTTCACTAGGTTTTCACACCAATGTCAAGCATTTAAGACTTTTTTTCGACAGTTGTATGTCATGGAATTCAATCGTGGAATATATTTTGGTCGTAGTGAATTAGGTGATGTGTCGAGCGGCAACGAACGTTCAACACTCGTATTAGGGCCGAGTCGGAGCGGAAAAAC
>Ga0214178_1000601_pt1 | contig 9992 bp, 10 predicted proteins | sample TroBogEpilimnion_28_FD_153016 | JGI IMG/M metagenome (GOLD analysis project Ga0214178, IMG submission 153016) | Freshwater microbial communities from Trout Bog Lake, WI - 17SEP2007 epilimnion | ecosystem: Environmental > Aquatic > Freshwater > Lake > Epilimnion/Euphotic zone | place: Trout Bog... | reverse complement strand
CCTATACGCAACGACCACGGATCAAAGAAACGGATCCGGTGGACAACTACGTTTTGGATGTGGCTTTTGATCGTGAAGCGGTGAAGTCGTTTGGAGTGGATGAAAATCTAAAGGCATTTTTCGTTCGGCAGGGTGCTCGCTTCAACCAAAGCGCAGTTGGTGAACTGAAGCGCATCGAACCGCCGTCCTGGTTGCAGCATGAGGATTACCGGCATTTGTAATAGCCAAGTGCGCATAAATGGTGGGTGAAACTGAATGCGAAGTTGCTGCTCCGCTAGTTTGAAAAGTGGATTGTTTGCGGCGGACAAAAATTCCTTCGTTGCTTTTAAGCTACCCCCAAAATCCATCCCTCAATCAAAGCCTGTTTTCGCTGGGCATTTTCAAGTTTAGGGTTCAAGTAGGCGGGTAAAGCGTCAGCTAAATCAGTTTGCCGAAGCCATTCAGCCACCGCATACGCAGCTTGCTGGTCTTCATTGCGTCCTTCTCGCGCAAACTGGCGCATCCAGAGCGCCGGATAAATTTCCGCCACTAAAGATTTCTCAGATGGCACCTCCCAACCATCAAATGGCCAGAAGTGGACTTGCGGGCATCGCTCCCGAATGAAGCGTAACCACGGCAGCCCGGCATGCGTTGACTTCGCAACCGATCCTGGACAGTCAAAGTGAAACACCGATTTGGCACGGGCTCGCTCCTCGACCAGCCTTCGCCAACGGCTTTGGCCCGATCTTGCCGCGCCATTGCCATTTAATCCGTCCCGAACAAAATCAACATAGACATTTGGCTCGTCGGTCGGCCAATGCGTTTGGAAGTCGTCCAAAAAAGCCAGCCAATCATGCTGCAGTTGGTGCGTTTGAAAATATTTCAGGGGAAATGAAAAACCATGGTCAATGCCCACGATGATTGGTTTGTTGCAGTTCAATTGCGACACCAACCACTCGGCAATTTCTTTTCGCGTCCAATATTTCCGCGGACTGGGTGGCGGCAGAACTTCGCAGGCAGGCATCAACCAGTCGCCGGAATACACACGCAACCCCTTCAAACTTGAGGTCGGCGTCTCGGCGCCGGAGTAGTCTATGCCAATGTAGCGTTCAAATTTGGGCATAGGCTAACCTTTAGGCAGATGTTGCGCCCACTTCACTGATTCACGCACTTGAGCAAGTTCAACGGCAACCTCTTTCAAAATGTTTTTTCGCAACTTCAAGCACTGGTCGAAAACCCGTAAAGCATCTTCACCCATTTCTTTTCCCTCAAACAGTTCCGGTAATTTGTCGCTGAAATCCAAACCCGCTTGCAATTCTTGAGCCGAACCCAACCGAAGGCCCAGATCGTAGTTGCTCAGTAAAAGCCGTCGTTCTGGATGGGTTGTTTTTCCGCAAGCATCCAGAAACCAAGTTTTGCTGCCTGTGGTGTCAATGTGGAGCAGTGTCAAAAGCTTCTTCTCCAAGAACCACAATTCGCGCAGGGATTCTTCTGAAACACCAAAAGTCCGGAGATGAATGATGGTGCGAACGAAAGCCAAATACGCTTCTGGATGGTGGGCTGTTTCAATGGCAGGCAGTTCAAATCGCTTCTGCAATCCCGATAAATAAACCGCAGATCGATTCAAAACCGCTGCCATGTCCGCCAACGATTGCATACGACGGAGAATGCAACTGCCGGAAACTGAGTTCAAGTCTTCAGAGAAAAATTTCACTTGGACAGCCAATGTCCAACCTTCAACTGTAAAGTTGAGGCGTATGAAACTGAAAAATCTGATTCCACTACGCTATCGAACAACCCTGATACGTCAATTCGGGCATGGCCAAATCCAAAGCCCTAGCTGAAACTGAATGCGAAGTTGTTGAAATAGAATTGAAGTCTAGATGTTTGGCAGTTTATTGCCAACCCGGATCTACCGGAACGGTTCAAGCAGAACGCACCGTTAAACGCTCCGGATCAGGCCACCTTTTACGCACCGGAAGCCAAAGGCTATACGGACTACCCCTTCTGGAAGCACTAAACGAAAAAGGCGGAGGAACAAGTCCTCCGCCTCGATTCTAAATTTTAGCCGGCAGCTTACTTGCTACCCAAGATTGCGTCCTTGGCAGCTTTGGCGACGCGGAATTTCACGACGCGCTTGGCTTTGATCTTGATGGCTTCGCCGGTGGCCGGGTTGCGGCCCATGCGCGCGGCGCGGTTGACGAGAACCAGCTTTCATAGGGTGAAGTTAATGACATCCATTGGGATTTATCCCCGAAGCATTGGCATTACCAACCATTCAGGAAAGCAATCCTAGATTTTTCTCAATCAGCTGGTAGCGCTGATCCACGCAGAGCTTCGATCGCATCGCATCCGGCGGGGTGTTCATGCAATAATCCAAAAGTTTGTCCACCGTCGTCGTCGCCACATGTGTGCGCGTGTCCGACGAACCGTAATAAATGAACACGTCGCCGTTCTTGCGTGCGATCCAGCCGTTGGCAAACACCACATTCGACACGTCGCCCACGCGCTCGTCGTTTTCTGGTCCCATGAAATGACCGCCCGGCGCGGCGATCTGCTTGGACGGATCCTTCAAGTCGCACAGGAACAGATAAAGCACATAGCGCATACCCGCCGCTGTATTGCGAACGCCGTGCGCGAGGTGCAGCCAGCCTTTCGCGGTCTTGATCGGAGCCGGGCCGAGACCGTTCTTGCCTTCCTTGATCGTGTGATAAAAACGCGGGTCAATGATGCTTTCTTTGGTGACGACGGCTTTCGTGATGTCGTCCACCAATCCCAAGCCGATGCCGTCGCCGGAACCGGTTGCGGCAAAATCGCTCATCGGGCGCGTGTAAAAGACGTATTTGCCGTTCACCAATTCCGGGTGCAATACACAGTTTCGCTGGTGCAAGGCGGGGGTTTTGAGGTCAACCAGGCGCTCCCATTTCACCAGATCCTTGGTGCGGGCGATGCCGCAGCGGGCGATGGCAGCAGATAAGTCTCCCAGCTTGGAGTCATCATGGCGCTCGGCGCAGAATAGGCCGTAAATCCAGCCGTCCTCGTGTTTTACCAGGCGCATGTCATAGAGATTGGTTTCCCTGTCTTCGAGTTCGGGCATCCGCACCGGGTAATCCCAGAAATGGAAGTTATCCACGCCGTTCTTGCTCTCGGCCACGGCGAAGAACGACTTGCGGTCCCAGCCCTCGACGCGCGCCATGAGAATATTGTTACCGTTCCACTCCATCGCGCCGACGTTGAAAACGCAGTTGATGCCGAGCCGCGTCATCAGGTGCGGGTTGGTGGCGTGGTTGAAATCGTAACGCCACGACAGCGGCGTGTGTTCGCTGGTCAGTACCGGATGTTCGTATCGGTCGAAGATCCCGTTACCGGATTTATGCGGCCGGTTCTTGCGCTGGATGAGCTGCGCGTGCTCGCGTTGAATGGATTTCAATTTCTTGGTGAAGACGGTCTTGTTCATAAAAGGTTTTTAATGATTAGTTGAAAATGAAACCAGTGTTTAAAAATCTTTGTCAGCCGTTGGAGGTTGATTTTGTCGCGGTCGAAATCATTTGCAACCGGCGGAGTGTTTCCAAACACGCGCGGGTGGCGTGATACGGGCCTTTCCATTCGCTCACCTTTGGCAGTTTGGAATCAGGCCGGCCATCCGGGTTGATACGCCAAAACCATTCACCGTGGATGTGGTCAACCAAGTTATGCCCGATGTAATTCCAGATCCGCCAGGCGGCGGTAAAATACTTCTCTTGGCCTGAGATCTCAAAAGAATTGAGGAATCCCACCAACGCCTCCGCCTGCGGCCAGCATTCGCGGCCAAAATTGATGATTTTCCCGGCGCGGCCTTCGTAGCACAACCCGTCGTCTGTGCTAAAACCCTCGTTCGAGACCGCCGCGGCCATTTCCAAGGCAACAACCCGGATCTTTTCCAGCAGTTTGTCATCGTGCAAAACTTCCGCCGCCTCACATATCAGCCAGCTAGACTCTATGTCGTGGCCGAAAGTGTAGCTGTCCGAACGCACCTGCCAGTGCTCGTTGAAAAAATGGTGTAGGTGTTTCGTCTGCGCGTCGAGTATGTGCGTTAGAAACAGGTCGAGCAACTCGCGCAGCCTTGCCGCCACGCGCGGTTCAGGCCAGACGCGATACAGATTCGTGTAAGCCTCCAGAACGTGAAGATGGTTGTTCATGGATTTCTTCTCGTTCATGTCTTTATCAGTCAGTCGTGCTTCCGCGCCAGCCTCCGACCAGTCGCGGTTGCACACCTCAATATAGCCGCCGAATTTGCCGTCATGCGCATGGCGCTCGATTAATTCAAACAGTATTTTCGCCCGCTCCAGCGCTGCCGGACCGCCGAAGGCCCGATAAAATTCCGTCAGCGCATAGATGTAAAATGCTTGTCCATAAATCTTCTTCGATTCGTCCACGACCTTGCCCTTTTCATTCAGTCGCCAGTACGCGCCGCCGTATTGCGCGTCCCAAAACTGATTCATGACAACATCATATGCGCGGTATGCCATTTCGGCATAGACGGGATCGGGACGAACTTGATGGACAGCGGAAAACGCCCATAAAATCCGGCAGTTCACAATCAGGCCTTTTGGCTGCGAACGGTCGGGTTTCAAATCATTCGTAAGCCAAGCTATCCAGCCGCCGTTCTCGCGGTCGAGCGCCGGGCCACACCAGAACGGCAGATAAAAACCGAAAAGGTGTTCACTCACCTGCGTGGCGAATTTATCCCGTTCGATTTGCGAAATCATTTGGTCAATGCCTGGTGCGAAATTTCCACCCGGCCAATTTGCGTCTCGCCCATAAGTTCGATTTTCAAAAACATTCCGCCGCGAATCTTCTCCGCGTGGAACAAGACCGGCTGCCAGTAGCCGTATTCGCCCGCGCCGTGGAATTGACTTTCCTTGAGCGCGGTAATCTCCTGAAAAACTTTCCCGTCGGCGGAAACCGAAAATTTTGGATCGCTTTGGGATTTGGAAAACAGCGCAAACACCCGGAAACCGTTGATCGCTGACGGCAATTGATAAATCAGCGCGTCACCAGCAGCCCCAGCCGCGCGATGCGCGTCCTCCTGGGCGGAGCGGCAGTCACGGTCGGCGATTTTCCAGCCTCCGGCATGACTTTTCATTTTTGAAAAATCCGCCAGCTCGTCCACCAGTGTTGCCGATTTCACGCTCACCGGTCCCACAATGTTGGATGGCTCGGAAAGGCCGGCGGCATTTTTTGCGCGAACCCGGTAAAACCATTTTCCAGTCGGAACATTCTCATCGGCATACTGAGGGCGGTATTGCGTGAACGCCTCGTCCACATTGGTCGCAATGATTTGCCACTCGCCGGATTCGTTTGCCGCGCGCTCGACTTGATAGCCACTCGCACCGACCGTGCCTTGCCAGGAAATGGCGCCGGCGTCCGCAATGGGCAGCAGTTTGGGTGCGGGGGGCCGGCCGCAGCAGAGCGCGCAGCGGGGCCGCGCAACCAACTGAGTTGTGGCGAGAACGGGTCTAGGCCGCGGCAGCGAGAACTGGCACCGGCACTGGCCAGGTTGGCAAAGCCACGTGCACAAGCGCACTCGGACTTAAGGTCTCGCACATCATGACACGCGGAATCTGAGTCGAGCATGGACTAAACTGACTCACGGTGACTTGCCATGGCAAGTCATCGTGGTCAGAGTACATGACTTAAGGTTTCGCACATCATGACACGCGCCTGCACCTACCCTGCTGTGCCGTGCTGCCACCCATCGGCCACGCCAGCCGCCCCGCCCCCACTGCGCGGCCTGCCGAGTTTGCGGGTGCTGCTAGCTATACATGGACACTCATATGCATGCATGCACATACGCACGCACGCAGGCAGGCACAAACACACCTAAAAGCGCTCGCGGCGGCCTCCCGTCCTCCTGCCAACGCCGACCGTCGGCAGCAGCATGCCAGCCGAACAGGCCGGTACTCGAAATGTGGGCGCCACTGGGCGGGCCCTGCGCGGGGCGGCGCAGGTTATTCCCTCCAGCCCATCGTCACGTCCGTCGGTGCGTCTTCTGTGTCTTATCATCACCCTAGTATCGCACAATTGCTCCTAGGCGATGCCGCCAAAGCCAGTGCTCGTGCGCAACAGGAGCAGGGAGCACTAGCGCGAGCGCACGCACATGGCGCTGCGCGCGGGCTGACGCGCCAAGGGCCTGTCAGGCGCCGACAGGTGCTTGGTGCCTCACCAGACCCTCAAGACCTGAGAGCATCTACGCCGGATGCCATCTTGGCTTAAGAGGCCCTTCAGCGGATTGGGATGGCTATATCATAGTTTTGATAACTGGCTGTGTGACGAGCAGGCCGTCCTGATCCTTCGTCACAGTGTGGCAGGATTCCAGTGGCGAGGCGAGCCTACACACAGTCCTGCTAGTATTAGCGATGTGCACAAAGCAACTTGCATGTGGTTTTTTATTCCAGTTCTTCAGCTTTATTTGCTCCTGCATACAAGTTCTTAGGCGTCACAGCATAGCATCTCCACGGAATCCGTCGAAGAAGGTGGGCGCTGTTCCGCAACGCACAATATCTCCCAATCACTCCCATCCTACTCAACTAAGATTGGCGGGACGTCGGCCCGAAAACGAATTCCTGGGCATGCTCAGGGTGAGATTTGTCGTTTCATATTGGGGTAAAAGATACGGTCGTCAACTTACGCAGGCCGCGGGAGGCGAGAAAGAATAAATTTGACAGCAGTTGTGGCTTTGTAGTAATGCTCAGAGACTTCCGCGTCGACCTCACTGTCACATACTTGAGCGTCAGGAAAGCTATCGCAACGAAGGGTTTTTGTCGAGTCGGAGTCCGATTTGTCGAGACTTGGACGTGTAGCGTCAGGGGTGTTTCCCTATTCGTCAAGATCCTCTTCGAACTGCTCAAACAGAGATATAAATCAAAACCAAGAAGGCATCGGACTAGAACCGAACAAATTAGCTTTAACTTTATCAAACCTTGCGCTTCTGGCCCTCCTATAACCGATTTTGGAAGGTCAAAACGAAAAAATTCGGGAGCCTGCAGAAGGAGCATAAGATCCAGAACATTTTTGGTTGTTCCTGCAGCATCTTCCGGCTTACAAGCCATAGCTGTTGACCATATGGAAGTCGGCATGCGTTTCACAAGACCTTCGCGATTTGCGCCGGCGCGATCAAATATTTCCCCCTTACAAAAACAAGGTCTGATATATAATCGAAAGTGATGAGCTTGAAATAGAGGAAGAAAAAAACAATTTTGTCAGATATATCAGAAAACAATTGAAAGGAAAAGACTCAAAAGAGTGGTAACAAACCTTCCCATCCTGATCGGGATTCGGAAACAATAAATAATATGTCGAATTGCGCGATGGCGATTGAAGGGTTGCATTTCAACAACAGATTGATACTGCTGCTACAAATCAAAAAAAATATGTCAGCTTGATACGAGACCATGTCTACCTAGATCTATAAAGCGAAATGATACCACTGCTCGACTCCATGGGGTAGAGGAAATTTTGAAATTTCAAATCAGCCCTTCCGGCCCGCCCGCACACTGTATCATCTGAAATATCGAGTGTATCATCTGAAATATCGAGTGTATCATCTGAAATATCGAGTGCAGTATCCAAAAAACGAATGCATATGCTTAAAAAAGATGTATTGAAAAGGTAAAGTATTCAACAAGATGTATTGAAAAACACCAAGAGTGGGTCCATGACAAATATCAGAAGCAAAACCATACAACACAGATATGTGTTCTAAATTAATTTGAGAATACCTCCTTACAATCGTTTTCGCTAGTACGTGTTCCAGTAGCAGCAGTCTAGCTTTAGTGAATCTGGTTAGGGGTCCGAAATTTTGCTGTATTCGTCCGACAGTGACCCAATTCAGTGCTCAAATTTTCCTTCGGCTCGACGACCGTGTTCTGCCCTATCAGCATACACAACCCTCACTGGATTCTGTTGGGTTTGCGCCGCTTGACCAACAAAACCGAAGTTTACGGCCCGAGCACCCCAAGTCAATCGCAAGTACAAGATCTTTTTGTGTGATGCACTGTGGCAGGGATTTTCCCCTGAGTCTGCACGATTCAATAGGCCCTCTTTGTATCTCTGCGCCTGAGAGGACCTCTTCGCATCTCGGGTCCCGCGGCGCGGGACACTGTGGCACGGCGGCCGCTGCCGTCTGGTCTTCACCGGGCGTTTGCGGCACGATAATCAACGGCGCACGCGCGTACGCTGCGCCCCACACACACCAAACGCCGTGCCGTCCGACTCACTGGCTCACTGACGGTGACCGACCCGGACCGCCGCCGGCAAAGGCGTGGGCCCCAACGGCGAAAAGAGAATATACGGTCACAAGAAACTTGCTGAGGCTGCAGCCCGGCTCAGAACCCGCCTCACATGAGCAACGAAGGCGCGCGTTGACGAGGGGGTGAGCCCCCGGCCCTTCGCCCGCCCGTCGCCGACTCGGCTGGCCCACAGGCCTCCGCGCCTGCCCTAAGGCCACCGCGCCGCCTCTTTTGCCGCCATTCCTCAGGCCGCAGCGCCGCCCCGCAGGTTGCCGCACCCGATCCGGCGTCGGCAGGACGCCCGTCCTCGGCGGCTGAGCACGGCCAACCCTTTGAGAGCAGCTGCAGCCGCCGCTGCGGCCGCAGCAGCGGCCGCGAGCAGCGTCCGTTCGGCGCCGCCGCCGCGATGCCGGCAGCAGTCGAGCTGTCCGTCGTCCGGAGCCCGAGCAGCCGGCCGCCCAGCAGGCCCTCTTCCGAGTCGCCTCTCGACGCCTTAGAGACCCACGTCGCCTCTCAGCGCCTGAGAGGCCGTCCTCTCAGAGCCTGAAGCCCTCTTTGGCTCCTGAGAGGCCCTCTTCGCCTCTACGAGTCAGGTCCTTAGTGCCTGCCAAGCGTCTCTCATGACAAGTCAGACACGAAGCATGACACAAACCATCAATTCATTTCATCAGGCCGACCATGTCAGGCCGTGGCAACCTCAGCGTGGCTTCCAATGGTGAGGATGCCGCAATCGGCGGCGTCCAAGACGACGCGTCCTCGGCCGCCCCCGCACCATCGCAGGCCGCCGCAGGTCACGGGATGCTTCGCCTGGCCGCCCCAGTCCGTCCCCGTAGCCTAGGAGGACGGTGCCACCTCGGCCAGCGCCTGTGGCAGTTTGGCGCCGCCGGGCCGCGGCCCGCTTTGAGGGCAGGCAGCCGCCGGCCGCTTGCAACACAGGCACATCGCTTCGCCGCCTCTGGTCCGCGGCTGTAACACCGGCTTGGCAACGACAAGGGCCGCTGGCGCGGATTCTTCGCTGGCGGTGGCGTCAACAGCAGCAGGGCCCAGACGACGCGTCGCCTGCCAACCCCGCATCGCAGTGGATCCCTCGCCAAGCAATCCTAGTCGTCAGAAAAACTAAAGGAGTCAGCCCCCCAAACGGGGCGCGGACCGCCCCGCGCCGCCCCGCGCCGCCGCCGGCGCGGGGGCTGCGTCGCCTGGATTCGCGCTCGTGCACAATTTTTCGTCGGCTTTCTGAGCGAATGGTATGGGGGGAGAGGAGGGATCGGATAGGAGGGAGCCCTGACATGGGCAGCGTCTCGGTCCTCAGCAACTGATGCAGGGGCTGGTGTTTTTCAGGCAATCTGGAATTCTTGGTCCTTTTGTGGCAATCTGGAAATGTTGGCTTTCAACAAGCTGAGCCCGGGGAGCCGTTCCTCTGCGACTGATTTTGTGGCTGCAAGACCGATGTGGTCCGTTTGTGGCCGGGCTGCAAGACCGAAGCAGAACCCGGAGCAAGCCGTTTCTGCAATCTGGAAAGGTGGGCTTGCAACAAGGCTGTTGAACAAGCTGAGCCGTTTCTCAGGGGTGAACGAGGACAGCTGTACTGGGCACATAAGGTAATCACGAGACGATGCAGCTCCTCCTCTTCGATCGGCCAGAGTTGCTGCCACATCGAGAAACTGACCTTGAATATCCATAATTTCGTAATCGAAATCAATAATCTCCGTTGTGGCCGGCTCTAGGGCAGCATCTGGATCGGAC
>Ga0214178_1000567_pt1 | contig 10365 bp, 17 predicted proteins | sample TroBogEpilimnion_28_FD_153016 | JGI IMG/M metagenome (GOLD analysis project Ga0214178, IMG submission 153016) | Freshwater microbial communities from Trout Bog Lake, WI - 17SEP2007 epilimnion | ecosystem: Environmental > Aquatic > Freshwater > Lake > Epilimnion/Euphotic zone | place: Trout Bog... | reverse complement strand
GGATACTCATTAGGAGGTATTATGTTTATGTAAATATTTAAAAGTATTTAGACAAGTATTTAAATATAAATTAAGATGACTTTAAATAATTAATGCTGACATATTAGAGTAATTAAAAAACAGTAAGGTTTCATCCCCACATTCCACCACTTTTTACCACAATATTATTTAAAATAATATATATTATCATATATAAACATATATAAACATACATAATAATACATGCAATAAGTTATATAAACATATAAGGAAAAGTACGTACCCTGCAATTAAATTGTATTTATGTATACGCATTTATATATACATCTTTATATGTCAACAAAACAAAACTATGTTCACATTGCATTTATATAAAATAATTGAACATTAACTGCAGATTCCAACTATTTATATATGTAATACAAACATACAATACAATTGCATTTTTATATATGAATGAAGCAATAACCACCGGAACTAAAGCAGGAAAAAAGAAAGCAGACTCTCAAAAGAAATATACTGTATATGAAATCTCTAATAAAAAAGAGAAGACCAAGAACTTTGGTAAAAAAGTATATTTAATATCTTCTTTTATGTCACCAGGAGAAGTGATCTCTAAGATGAGAACATATGTAAAATCTAAAACAACTGGTGGTGGATCTAAAGATATGGCTAGTGACATTAATAAAGCAGGAGAAGACTACGATGAATACTTCACTGTTAAAACAATTAAATCAAACTTATCTAAACAAAGAGCACTAGAGATCAAAGCCCTCATGGTAAGAAGGAACTCAAATGTGTACAACAAAGAGATAGGAGTATACTAATATAAAAATAAAAGTGTACACCTGCTTGGACTCGAACCAAGGACCTACTGATTAGAAATCAGTTGCTCTATCCAACTGAGCTACAGGTGCAATTCAATTGTATATATATATACCTCTTCAGGTATAATTTTAATCTATATCTTATATCTATACCTTTAAGGGTATAAAACAATAACCCTAAATTTATATATATATCTAAAATATATTTTAGTGTAGTAAGTGCACCCACTTGGACTTGAACCAAGGGCCCACAGATTATGAGTCTGTTGCTCTGACCAACTGAGCTATAGGTGCAATTCAATTGTACACTTCATTAGAAGCTCTAGAATCAATTATATCCTATTTAATGATACTTGTATACCATTTACTAAAGAAAGTGTCTTATAGAGGCTGTATTGAAGTTACAATACAATTGTATAAAAGATCAGATAAGTACTAATCGAGAAGTATTATTTCATTATCTTCCGTGATTCTTACCTTGCAACAATTCTTTACTATTAAATACGTTTGAGGTACCTATTGATTTAGCTTTCTTTTCATCCTTTAATTGCCTCCTAACTACAGAGATATCTTTTATACGTTGAATATCTGTAAGCTTATCCAATATATCCATATAGCAAAGGTACACTTTTTTTGATGCTTCTTCTTTAGGAAGTTTACCAGGCTTAGGTATTTCTCTTGAGGGAGTGATACACAGTAGATCTTTTACTTCTTGATTGAAGTTTACCATTCCTAGATTATAGTAGTAGTTAAGTAATTCCTTACTTCTATTCATTTGAATTAGTTCCCCTATCATAAAGTTCTTAAGATGTCCAAAACCTACTTTACTCTTAAGTGTCATGGTCCTTAAGTTAAGGGATGTATTAGCTTTAATTTCTATCATGTTTATATATAGATAAATGCGCATTTTAATTAACACTGTCAGAAGTTCCATGGAAAAGCGAAAATGTTATGATCACGTTATTATCAATTACTATTAATTTTCCTTCCAATTAACACTAAGCTGCATCCTGGAAGAAAAAAAGTAAACTTATCTTCGAGTGCAGATAGAAGCGAAAAGGCCGTTGTTAAAATCGGGCCTGGATTACTTGTATCTGATATGGTACTTGGTATTAAATTGGTAATTGAATTAATGGAATAACATTTTTCAACTTTTAGTCCACAATATTTTAGTTCTTTGATTAACTTACTTTTTTTGAATAATTGAATATCCATATATACCGGATCTTTGACGTCCCCGAATGGGTATTCTACCTTAATATGCTTGCCGATTTTAAAAAAAGTTTGTTTCACAGCCTCTTTGAAAGAGGTTTCATATTTTAAGGCACCAAAAAATAAACTCGAGTCTAATAAGGTCCATATTAAATCAAGATTATTTTTTGATTCTACTTCAAAAATGAAAGTACCGTTAGGTTTTAGGCATCTATCTATTTCATGTATCGCTGAAATATAGTCTTCGACAAAGCTAAGCGTGCTTCCGCAGCAATTAATGTGATCAAAGCTTTCATCTTTAAAATCTAACTTTTGTGCATCACCAATTTGAAATATCGGAGGTATAACCGGTGCCCCACTCGCTTTATTACGAAGCAGAGCTTGCAATTTCTTTTCGTACTTTAATGCAAAGTCAAATTTGGGATCAAAAAAACTTAGGGCTCCCGAATCGTTAAATCCATCTAATTTATTCCGCGCTTCTTGGATAAGTTTTTCGGATATATCGATACCTACAACTTCTGCTCCCCATCGCGAATAGAGTAGTGATTGGAAACCGGTTCCACATCCAATATCAAGTACTTTGTGTTTATGTTTCCATTTCGATGTTATTTTTTTGCTAATTAAGTAATGTAATCTAGAAAATAACCATGAGTACCACAAATCATTAATCTGATCATACTCGTTGTGCATGTCATCAAATATGGCAGATATCTTTTTATCGAACATGATGAATTATCTTAATAAAATAATCAATTAAAGTAAATATTGTTGCCACTCCGGCTGCGGAAGCGCCAATTATCGCGATGATTTTAATTAGGCTGTTATTTAAGTTAATTGATATTCCGCCTGTATCACTATGTTTATATATAGATAAATGTAAAATATAGATAAGAAAATGCAATTGTATTGTATTATCTATTAAATATTTACCACTCACGTAAGTCTATAGTTACCTTACCAGGACCAGTCCAAGTGAGCTTATGAACTATCCACTTACATTCATGTATTTTTTTAATATTTTTGTCACCTAGATCCAGGAATCTATCGTCAATAAAATTACTTAATATCACAAACTCATCCTCCCTTGGGATAGAGCTGTAGTTCCATGTCATTGGATGTAAGTAGATCATTAGTCTACGATCAGATCCTTCAAAGCCAAATGTAATATGTACTTCTTTCATATTACTCCAATTAAAATTGAATTTTTGATTACTTCTACTATACCCGATCTCTTTTCAGCTGCAGATAATCCTGTCCAATAATTATCAAAATCATGTAATTTTTGAAGACTATTTAAAAACTTATATCCTAATTTAGAATATTTTTTAGGAAGTACTTTATGTAGCATTTCTTCTTCATTGTATAGATCTTCAAGAGTATATCCTTCTATACTAGAATCGTACCGATGATCAGGTATTAGTCTACCTACTGCACACTTCTTTACGGTACCATCTTCACATTTTATTCTGTAGGCACATCTTCCATCATCATAAATTGCTCTCCTGGAAGGATCCTGTTCGTAGTAAGCTACTGTTTCTTCTAGCAGCTTAAGCTTTTGCTCTTTAATAGTTAATTTTTTCATATATGTATATATAAGCTTGGTTTAAAACGCTGGACTATGTAAATCCTCTAATACATCACTTAATGCGTGAAATACTTCCTCAATATCAATCTCACAATAACGATTTGGTAACTGGTTTTGATGGGTATCAAGAAAGTCTAATAGGGTTCCTGAATTCATATTTCCCATATCCCACAACAAATCTACTTCTCCTTGGGATTCAAGTACAATAGTAATTTCTACTGGCTTGAATTCATTTTCATTTATTAAATTTTTAATTTTCATATCTATATATATATTATAATTTAATTTGATTTTGTATTCTCAATACACTAAGTAATTTTTTTTATCAGGTTAAAATGATTTAAATGCAATATTTTTAAATGTCCCAATACACTTACCTATTAGATACTTGCAATACAATTGTATACTTAAGTAAGTATAAGGGGACAAATATAGTATTTTTTAATTAGAATCTACATCTTAATCATTAAATAATCCCGATATTACGAGTCTTTACACATAGGTGGGTTAGCTTTCCATAATACACTTGGAACGTCACACACAGAGCATTTTTTAAGTTTACGGGTTATCATAATTTTTCAAAAATTGATTTGTAATAAACCTCTATATGTATGTATTTCCCCTTACTGTTTCTTAATTCTTTCATTAAATCGTGCCCACCAATAGAAAGTGTAGATACATACTCTGTCCAACTCGTGTATTCACTATAACCAGTCTCATACGTTGAAAAGTCAGTATCTAAACAACCTGCAAGTTTCTTTATTAAATTCTCTTGAAGTTCAATATCTGTTAATAAAGTGTCTGAAATAGTGTAATTAAACTGTATTTTATTGTCTCGGGCGTTTAATTGTAGTTCTTGTAGCCTACCCAATAAATCCATTCTCCATTTACTTTTGGGATGTACTATTATAATTCTATCAAAATTAGATACTCTACCGAAATCTAATTGACCTTTTATGATAAATTTACTCATTTCAACTGCCATTTAGCTTCCAGTAAAAGTAACTCTTGTGAATACAAGTCCATCATTGTTTCATCATGGTTGTACAGGTTTTCTAAAATCTGTACGTTCATGTGTTTTACGCTACTGTAATCAAGGTATCTCATACAGTTTTCATTGTGTTCCCTTATTAATTCTAATAGGGCTTCTTTTCTGTTTTGGTATTGATTCTCTACTGATCTTCTACCAGAAGGATCCTCAGAATAGTACTTAATGGTATCTTCCAGGAACTCTAACTGTCTTTGTTGCAATTCACTAATATTATTTTCCATAATATATTTTTATAATTTTTTTTAAATATACAATCTTACAAAGGTAGTATAAAAAATTCTCTTATCACACATACAAGACAAGAGAATTTAGAAGGGTTAAAAAAATGATTAATAAAGAACGGTGTATGTGATTTGATGGGTATACATATGAAAACAAACTTCTTTTTAGTTTGCATATTGGGTTGAAAGCTCCCAAATAGCCTGATTTAATTGTAAATCTTTTTCTATATTCTTGATGCCTCTGGCTCTACGTAGTTTACCGTTAGAACCTACTACTAAGTTACCTCCCCCTAAGATAGACTCTTGTACTCTGTTAAGTACTTTCCACAAGTCATCTCCATTGTCTTCATCCCTGCGAGAGATAAGCACAGACTCAATTTCTTCTTTAGTAGCTTCTCTACCACCATTACGTAGTTTCAAAGCATTCTCTGCAAAAGAATATTGTTGTTCTTCAGTCATTAACTTGTTAGAGTACACAGTAATCTTCTCTGCAACTTGGGGGAGAGATTCAGTAAGAGTAGACAGTACATTCTGCAATTGCTCAAAAGAGTATCCACTGTGTCTAATCTTGAAAGTACCCATATCTTTATCTTTGATCACAAGACCATTTGAACATACCAAACGGAAGATACCTGCTTCTAACCTGAAAGAACCTACACCATTGTGACTGTTCATCACTAAGATATTAATGTAAGCTTCTTTATTTCCTTCCCCATCTTTAATGTAAACTTCGGGATGAAAGAACTTTACAATGTGATTACCAAATTCATTGCTAACCTGTTTACGTCCACGTTTGCTTTTAGCATCACATACTTGCCATCCTAATTTGCCCATATCTTCAATGATACGTTCAGTAGATAAGAAAGTGTAACGATTTGAAACAGATGGTGCTGCAGTCTTAGCAAAAGCTTGGGGAGCACGATTCTTAACCACATCTAGTGGTAAAGCTTTTAATGTTAAAGTGTTTGTTGTCATAACTTTTATTTTTTGTTTGTTTTAAAAATGTTTACACAAAGATATGCAATACAATTGTACTATCAAAGGATTATTTAAAAAATTGTTTAAATGATTCACTTCCGTAGCTTCCTTTGGTCAGCTCTATTATCTCAGCTACAGAATAAGCTTTATCCTTTTCTACTCCTTTAGTAGTTACAAAATCCTTTACGCCAAAGCTGCAAGCTCCGGTGATTACCCGGTAAGCTTCTACTCCCTCTTCAAAACTTAAAGTAGAGTTAAGGGTAAGCTTCTGATATTTGTTTTTATCGGCTGATTCAGATATTTTATAAACAAGGTCTTCTCTAGCTTGTTCTAAAGTATCTCCGTGAGCGTATTTACCAGCTCCGTCAGTAACCAGGTAGAATTCTTTTAAATTGTTGAGCTTTTTAACTCTCCAAACATTTCCTTTGTGGTTAACCACTTCGGTAAAGATACCATCTATCTTAATGTACTTACCATTTTGAAAGCTTATTGGAATGTTTCTGTTAAGCTTAGTGTACTTAAGCTTGGATTGTAGCTTGTTGGGAAGGTAAACATCTCCCCCAACGGTTGGATTAAATCCTTTCGGAATAGAGGTTAAGCTTCTTAGATATAAATCTTCCCCAACGGTTGGATTAAAGCCTTCCGGAATAGAGGTTAAGCTGCTTAGATATAAATCTCCTCCAACGGTTGGATTAAATCCTTTCGGAATAGAGGTTAAACCGCTTAGATTTAAATTTGCCTCAACGGTTGGATTAAAGCCTTCCGGAATAGAGGTTAAGCTGTATAGATCTAAATATCCCTCAACGATTTGTTTTCCAGTAAACTGTTCCTCTGTTAAGTTGTACTGTTTTTTAAATTGTTCTTTGTTCATGACCTATTTTATTTTATTTGTTACCCAAAGATATGCAATAGGATTGTAACTGTATAATTTATTTAGTATATTTTGTTATATTAAGAATATAATCAGTCCATTGACTAGCCATTGCTTTAGCTATACCTGAGTAAGTTACACTTCTCTTCTTTCCCCTATCTGCAGAAGGAGACATCTTCCAAATAGCTTGCTCTCTTCCCTCTACAATATCAGTAGGAACTAAACAAGGTAGATTCTTTAACCACAAGCAAGTACCTTTCTGTTCCCCATGTCCAAACATCCAAGGTTGAATAGTTTGATTAGGTTTCATCCACTTTGTATTTAAGGTACCTACGGGGTTCTCTATTGCAATATAATCAATAGGTGAATCAAATAGTGCTTTAACAAATTCTAATGCATCCTGCCTGTCCTTTGCCCTATTAGGATAGTTAGGGTGGGGTCTTCTTTGCTCTGCAGGTAAATGCTTGTCTTCAGGATGATAGAACCATCTTGCCCCACTAACAGTAAGGTAAGTACAAGGAGGGTGAGCAATCATTAAATCCCATTTGGGGACTGATACCTTAGTACCATCTTGAGTAATACCGCTGCCTTTAATAACTTCAAAGACATCACAGTTGAAATGCCATTGAGGATTTCCCCCACTACATTCTTGTAAATCACAAGAGTAAGCATTGTGTCCTAGTAACCTAAGTTCTTTAGTAGTAGCCTGCGATTCCTCACAAGCTACTAATACATTCAAAGAAACCTTTTTCATGATACTCTTACTACAAAGTGATTACCACCTGAAACCCGATAAATTTGATGAACTTGTAATGAATGAATAGCTTGGATGTCTTCTACTTCATAACCATTTCCTTCATTGAAGTACTGAGAACCTAATTTACTATCTACACCCGTATCATAAGTACATGAAGCCATATCATCCCAATTTCCCCAAACTCCTACGAATGTAGATTCATCTACTGATGTTATCTCATAGTAGTTAGAGGTGTACTCCTCATTAATAGCATCATCTTTTTCCATTGAGTGCATTAAGTCTAAAGCTACTGCTAAACTAGGTATATTATCCTCGATAACTCTACCTGTGTCTCTTATTTGTATCTTGTATGTTTTCATGCCTCAAAGATATGCAATAGGATTGTAACTGTATAATTTATTTGTAATTTAGAATGATTCTAAATAAGGAATTAAAAAGATCCGGATCTTATAAGTATCCTTTATCTTGTCCACACAAAGCACACTCTAGTCCTGCAGCTCTAGGAATATCCGGTGTATCTGCATGGCAGAACCTGCAGTAAGTATAATCCAAATCATGGAATACTGCAAACTTGTACACTTCCCCTGGCCCTTTGACCTCATATAATTCTTGGCAGATATTAGAAATTTCATCTGCTTGTTCATTGGATAGTAATTTCATTTTACTCTTAATGATAAGTGATTAATAAGATAAACTATACCGTTCAGTATAATTAAAGATGGGATTAATGTTGTAAGTGTCATAAATCATTCTTTATTGAATCAAAATTAACAATTAAAACTATAAGGATCAGGACAAACATAATACCTTGTACTATTGCCCCTAAATAAAATACGCTGTCCATAATTATAAAACTAGTTTTCAACAATTACATAATTAATATCTTCAGGGGAAATCTTATTCCAATTATTATCCCTGTAATATCCTTGAGCCTTATAACGTTCTCTCAAGCTTTTTACTGCTTGCTCAGCTTCTTCCTTACTGCTATAATTGTGGAAAGTAGCAGGAATATTATCCGTACCATTCCAAATAGTAAATGTTTTTGTTTTCATACTTCAAATATAAGTAAAAGAAATATAACCATATAATTTATTTGCTATTTAGAATGATTCTAAACAAGATATTATTTCAGTACATAATTGTTCGGGAATGATTGATCTATCATAACTTCCTTTTTTTCCTTGAGTTCCGGTTCTTGATCCTCTCGGAGCTGGTTGATGATGGCAGTTTTTATTACCATTATGACAAGGAGGTCTAGGATTCCAGGAATCTATGTTAGTCCAAATATCAGTAGGTTTCGCTCTATCATCTCCGTACTGGCAATACCAAACGGTATATTTTTTAAACTGTTGCATCCAAGGCATCTTCCTTAGCATACCACGAGGATTCTCAATAGTAAATTTCATGTTAGGATTAATAGATAACCAATAATTCTGCAATTCTATTACATGTTGATTAACTCTATCACACTTCTTAGCATAATCACTTTTAGGTTCAGTTCCATTTCTATGTTTAGAAATAGCTGCTATAGTATACGTAGTACAGTCTGGGGACCAGTGAATATAATCGGGGACAAAAGGGATCATATCAGGAGTTAAGAACTCTATATCAATAGATAAATCTATATCATCATATTTAGTCCAATCTACAGAAAATACTTCATGTCCTCTACTTTCTGCTACTTTACCAAAAGACCTGCTACCCGCAAATAATTCTAATACTTTCATAACTTTAAATAACAGCTACTTTATAATCTGCAACCGGTTTACCTTTAATATTACAATCATTCATGTAGTCATAACATTCAATAACACTAAATGATCTGAATACTACTTTACCGTTTACCTTCACAACCCAGGATAATATAGGATTCTTAACTTCAATATTGATCATACTTGTATATAAGAATAAAAAGATAGTTTTTGTAAAACGGTTAACCTATACACCGTTAAGGTTTTCACAAAACAATTAAAAAAAGGAAATATATTAAAAAAACAAATTTTATTTATCAAGAATAAACTTCTTTAGGGATATTAGTATTCAATACAGTACATCCCCTAGCTTTTAAGGTATCTAAAGCTCCTTTAACTATAATCCTACTTAGAGGAGTAGACAACATATCTTTAAGTTTCTTTCCTTTCCACTCAAGAATTCTTTCTCCTTTTTGATTAGGGTCTATATACACAATACCCTTCTTAAAGCTATTCTCCAAATCTTTAGCTTTGAGATATTCCTCAACCAGTTGGTCAATGTAAACTGGTAAAGTTACTTCATAGGAAAGAGTTTTTCCATCATACCTATATTCTGCATGGGGAAGAGTTTTACAGTACTCTACCATACTATTAATATCTTTGTAGTCAGTATAAGGTCTTATACAAGTCTCTCCTCCTCTACCATCATTATCAGCAGTAGCAACCTTTTTACCATTAAGATAAACATCTGCTACAAAATTTAATGTTTCTTCACTCCTGCGAAGACTAACACTTACTTTCTTTAATTCAATTTTCATATGATTTTTTATTTTTTAACTTTGAGAAATCTCTTCTTCAATAGCATCCCAAACAGCAGAGTAAACTGCTTCATTGTTAAGAGCCCAAATAAGAATATCTCTTTTGTCCTCAGTAGAATAAGCTTCAGGGTCAATATCTAATTGAATTAGCTTACTTTCAACATCATCAATATGCCAAAGGTTGTTTGTTTGGTAACCTCTAGACTCTAACTCTTTACGGAGTTCTTCATCTGAATAATCTTTTAAATCTTTCATATGTTTATATAATTTTAATTTGATAAATCAAAGATATGCAATAGGATTGTAACTGTATAATTTATTTGCTATTTAGAATGATTCTAAATAAGACTTGTATTTCTTTTATTATATTAAAAA
>Ga0214178_1000557_pt1 | contig 10446 bp, 19 predicted proteins | sample TroBogEpilimnion_28_FD_153016 | JGI IMG/M metagenome (GOLD analysis project Ga0214178, IMG submission 153016) | Freshwater microbial communities from Trout Bog Lake, WI - 17SEP2007 epilimnion | ecosystem: Environmental > Aquatic > Freshwater > Lake > Epilimnion/Euphotic zone | place: Trout Bog... | reverse complement strand
TCGATACCTCGGTAGACTCTCGTATTAAAAATGCCAGCACTGGAGTTTCAGAACAGAAGTTTGTTGAAAACCTATGGAACAATTTTAACGTAAAATTCGTAATCGTCTAATGAAAGTATTTTTTACTGCAAACCTACAATTTGGTCGTCCAGGGGCAATCAAACAATTCAAACGTCCATTCAAAGATGTGAACGATATGAATCAATCGATGATCCAAAACTGGAACAATGCGGTGCAAGTAGATGATGTTGTTTACGTGCTTGGAAACTTTGCATGGGATCCAACCATCGCTGAAGAAATACTAGGTAAATTGAATGGACATATTGTAATTGTACCAGGAGAATTAGACGAGGCAGTAATTGAATTAAAACGCAAAGGAATCATGCCTAAGAAAACTGGCGTAATTGAAAGCGTATTTACATCAAATACAGAACAGCTTACAGTTTCATATTGGCCTTTAATGGAATGGCCGAATAAAGCCGATGGGCACTACCTATTCTTCGGGTACCCTAGCGCTAAATACAAAACGGATCATAAGAAGAAAATGGTGAATGTATCGTGCGATTTTTGGGGTTATCGTCCCCAGTCATTGGATTCGATTATGGAATTATTTATGGACATTGAGAACACAAAATAGTTCAATAAAATTTTTACTTTGTCAGGTTTTTTATTTATATTTACATTATAATAAAAAACCTAGTTTAAAAACAACAAACACTATGCAAAATTACAGAGAGTTAACAGAGAATTATTTAGAAACAAGATCAGAAAGAGACTTCACCGTTCTTTACAAAAAAGTTAAACCAGGTTTAAAATCTTATATCTATAAGATCGTAAAGGATTCAGAAGCAACAGAAGATATTTTAGTTAATACTTTGGCTAAAATGTGGACAAAAATTGATCAATTTGATCCACAATATCAAATCACAACATGGTTATATAAAATTGCATTTAATGAGTGTTTAGGATTCATCAGTGATCGTAACAAAAAGACGTCATTGAATAAATTGTCAGAATATGGTATTGAAATAGAAAGTTCTGGATCACTTTTAGATGGATTAGATTCTTTAATCGAAAGCGCGGAAATGAAAACCGAACAAGACTTCATCGATGAAGACAATGCGATTCAAAATCAATATTTAGATTGTTTAAGTGAAATTCAAAGTCTTAAACCATTATACAAAGATATCGTGGCAGACAGATTATTAAACAACATGAAGTATGAAGATATTTCAGCCAAATACGATTTGCCATTGCAAACCATCAAGAATAGAATTCTTCGCGGTAAAAGAATCATAGTAGACAACATAGAAAATAGTTCAAAATAAATTGTCAAGAGTATTCATAATATACAGAACTTCTGCCAAGAGCAAGAAATATCTTTCAATGATATTCGAAGACGTAGCAGTCGATGATGTTATATCTACATCCAAGAGAAAGCCTCTAATTCCTTATGAATGGGAATTAGAGGTTGTTTCTGTAGGTATTAATGATGAGTCAATTGAGAAATATAAAAAGGAATATAAGATCAAATGAGACGCACGATCTGGGTATTAGAAAATATTAAGAAGGATTTTAATTTTTATCAAAGGTTTAATATATTAAACCTTTTGTCGTCTGTATCATTGTGGAGAAAGTATCATCCAGAGGATTGCTTAGAACTCTATTGCGATTACATGACTTACTATCTCTTACAATACTTAGATGTGTTAGAGTTATGGGATCAAGTGCATCCTCAAGAATTCATCGATCCAAAGATCGATAAGTCGATATTTTGGGCAGCATCAAAATTAGAAATCTTAAGTCAAATAGAGGAACCAGTCACCGTCGTCGATAATGATTGGTTGGCATTTAAGAACTTTGATGAGATACGATCCTCGGCAGATGTTGTATATTCACATAATGAAAATGGAATCGATTATTATTTAAATGACACCAATCCATTGATTACTTCATTAAAGAAGACCGAACTCTCTGGAATGTTTCCGATGACACAGGAGGCTGCAAATGTTTCATTCTTGTCCTTTAATAATCTTGATCTTATGAAAAAATATTCCGCTCTTGCAATGCAATTGATGGAAGAATGGACTGAGATGGGGATCAAAGACAATAGACTTATCATTTATGCCGAACAGAAGCTATTAAAACAATTGATAAGAACCGAAAACGCATCAAGCAAAGCTTTAGTTAAAAATATTTGGTTATGTAGGGCATACAATTGGAGCAATTCAATGTCTGAAAATGGAGAATGGATGAATACTGAGATTTGGGATAAGTTTAAGCACTACGGTCCGACGAAGAGATATTTTAAAGATGAGAAGGAAGGTTATGATTATGATAAAGAAATAGATTTCATGTTCAATTGTGTCAGATCTTTAAAGGAATCTGCGATTAATATATCATTGCTAAAGGAAAGATTAAAAATAATAGACCGTAAATAATGGAACAGCAGAAATATAATACATTGGTAGTTGCTAGAAGCTGGAGAGTGTTTGGAAAACAGCAGTTTGTTGCAATTAAAGAGTTATGCGATAAATTATCTAAATTAATAAGACTAGAGTTTCACATCAATATCAATGAAGAAACTGATGAAATTCTATTAAAGATATTGACCAATTATGTAAATCGTAGGGGATGCTCTTTGAAAATTTATAAAGATTTATTCTTTGATGAGTATGCTGAAAGCAAGGGAATTGATTCTAGAAAAATAGAACAATTTAAGGAATGGAAATGGATCTATCATCTATTGTTATATCAATTTTTATATGAAAAACAAGGTGTCGATTATTTATTGAGCTATGATGATGACATTCTATTCAATGATCAAAATATCGCAGATGTTGAACATTATGTCTTACGCAAGATTCCTTTTGCAATCGCGGATCAGTATGTTGATGGAGATAAGTGTATGATGGGTAAATTGTGCGTTCATTTTGGAGCATGGATAAATGATGAATATTATTCAAACTTTGGAAATGAATTCTCTTCAAACTCTGGTTTTCTAGGTATCAACAATGATATATTTAAACATTTTACGTCTGCTGAAGACTTTGGTAAAATGATTGATATGTTCGAATATAAAAAATGGGATCATCTTACAATGCAGGGATCCGGATACGAATCATACAAAATCTTATTACAAGAGCAATCATTTCTTGGAATCTTAAATAAAGCTTTTAGCAATAGAAATCATATCGTATTGCACGAGAAGGATGGGTATCTTATCTCTTCAAATTTAAAAAAGACACAGAGTTCTAGAGTAGAGCATTACATTGGAATTTTAAAATATACGGCAGTATATCTGGACGAGATCGAAAAAAGATTTGAAAGATATTATAACGAAATTAAATAATTTTTGAAACTTTTTTTAAATTGATTTTATAAGATCTATAAATTAAAAATTATGCAACTAGTAGACGCCCTAAGACAACAAGATACCACTACAGAAAATGGTATGCTAACGAATTCTACATCATTGAATTCTTGTGTTGATTTATTCTTCACAATAGGAGCAATGAGAGGTCAAGAAAAAGAGCGTCTATTACAGAACTTTGCAAAGGCATATGCTGAAGATGCTACCAGAGCAATGAAAATCTTGTTTTGGGCAAGAGATATTCGAGGTGGAGCTGGTGAAAGACAGATCTTTAGGGACATCATCACCTATTTGGCTCAATATCACTTTGTGAGCCTTGTAAAGAACATCGATTTGATCACAGAGTATGGTCGTTGGGATGACCTATTAATTCTAGTAGGAACCAAAGCCGAAGACTTAGCATTTGAGACCATCGCGCAAGCCTTAAAGAACAAGAATGGTTTGGCCGCAAAATGGATGCCTCGTAAAGGTGAAGTTGCAAACAGGCTTCGTAGCTATTTAAAATTTACTCCAAAACAATACCGTAAGACATTGGTTGAATTGACCCAAGTTGTCGAGACTCAAATGTGTGCAAAGGATTGGAGTAATATTGAATATGGTAAGCTGCCTTCAGTCGCAAGTGCCAGATATCAAAAGGCATTCACTAGAAACGATTTTACTGGTTACAATGCATATATTGAATCACTTGAAAAAGGTGAGGCGAAGATCAATGCGGGAGCCGTATATCCATACGACGTTACTAAGTCTTTAAAGCGTGGAGATGAAAGGGTTGCAGGCGAACAGTGGAAAGCTCTTCCAAACTACATGGAAGGATCCAATGATATGATTTTACCAGTGGTAGACGTATCGGGATCGATGGAAACCGCAGCAGGAACAAATAAAAATGTAACCTGTATGGACGTTGCAGTCTCATTGGGTCTTTATATTTCAGAAAGAAATGAAGGACCATTCAAAAATGCATTCATTACGTTTTCTCAGACTCCAGAACTGCAGGTATTAAAAGGTAATCTGGCAGAAAGATACCGTCAATTGACGAATTCTGATTGGGGAATGAACACCAACCTAAATGCAGTATTTAACTTGATTCTAGAACACGCAACAAAGTTTAATGTTGCACAAAAAGACATGCCTACAAAGATTTTAATCTTATCGGACATGGAATTTGATACTGCAACATCACCTAATGTATATGATGTATATGGTCGTAATAAACAAGAAAGAAATCTAACAGCAATTGAAATGATTAGAGAAAGATATGCAACTGCAAACTATGAAATGCCTCAAATCATCTTCTGGAACATTCAATCTCGAGGAAAGAATGTACCTGTAAGTTTCAAAGAGGACGGTACTGCATTGATATCGGGATTCTCTCCAGCGATCATGAAATCATTGATCAATGGTAAAATTGAATCTCCATTGCAAATCATGGATGCAGTTATTTTAGGTGAAAGATACGAAGCGATAAAAGCTTAATATATAAAGAAATTGGTTCCTTCCAGCATATAAATTCAATCAGTGAAACAAACAGGAACCAGAAATTATTAGGATCGGTACAGCAACCAAATACCAATCAATTATGAAAAGATCTATTTTACAGAAATGTATTAAATAAATCGAAACAGTAAGGTCTCTGCAAAAGGCCACAGTCAACCACCCCAATAGGTGATTTAAGATGAATGTTTTCAAGATGAGGACCAGTAATCTTAGGCATGCCGAAGACTTAAAGAGGGTTAACCTGCCGAGGTAAAACAATACGAAAAACGATCCTGTAACATTTGAATCCTGGTCAAAATACTTAAAAAAATATTTGATCAGGATTTTTTTATGTCGACAGAATTGATTATATTTGTATATCACAAACAAACAAAGTATATGAATCAACAATTTTTAGCAACTCTTAATTCAATGGACAAAACTTTCTATCAAGTAGCATACGATTTTGAAATGAAATATGGTTCTGATAAGTCTCCAGAAGCTGCTCACCAAGCAGGTTTAAATGAGATCGAAAGAATCAATGGATTATCTAAGTCCTTTAATGAACCTCAAACATACGTTGAAGTTTCAACAGGAAAGAGATTTAAATGTACAGAGGCTGAATTGATGCAAAAACACGCTTAATCAAAAACAATAATTATGTTTAACAACAAAAATGTACATTACGGAAATAGTCTTATAGATATAAATGGACGTGAGATTACTCACAGAGTAACCAGCATTTCAATCGACAACATGTCCCACATGGCAACAATCGTTATCGAAAAAGGACTTAAAGTAGAAGTTGTAAAGATATCGATGGATTTTGCACAACATATTGGATTTATAAATATGGATGTGCTATTACCTTATTGCAAATAAAATACTATGATAAAATCAATCACTGAAAAGAAACAAGGTAAGATCGAAATCGACCTTACTGGCCCAGATGGAAATGCATTCTATCTAATAGGAGTTGCAAGAAAATTAGGATCTCAGATTGGAATGTCTCCTAAAGAAATCGGAATCATGACTACAGAAATGATGTCCGGAGATTATGAAAACGTGATCACTACATTCGATGAAAAATTTGGAGATTTAGTTATCATGTATCGATCTATGTAGGAATTATTTGATACATAATCAAATCAATTCCCAATGCGTAGATTATTATTACTTCTATTATTATTGTCCGTGAGCTGTTCAAGTGAACATCGAATCGAACATAAATATGTGGCACCAAGCAAGATTTACAAAAACCGAGGTTTTTAAGAAACAATTCTTACATTTTATATAAAATTATTATGAAAATAGTTTGCACATCAGATACCCATTCCAAGCATCACTACTTGGTTCCACACGAACTTCCAGAGGGGGATCTATTAATCCATGCTGGAGATTTTACTTCGTATGGTTATAAGCATGAGGTTGAAAGTTTTTTCAGTTGGTTAAAAAAGGCAGCTAAACGATATGAGCACGGTGTGGTGTTTATTGCTGGAAACCATGATCGTTCTTTTGATCCAAAATACTTTAGACAATATGAAGATCATGATCTTTTTGATAAGCACGAAACCCCAGGAAAACCGTTCTGGTTACAGGAGATGATTGAAAACCTACCAACGAATGCACACTACTTAGAGAACTCTTCGGTTGAAATTGAAGGTATTAAGATCTGGGGTAGTCCAATAACCCCATGGTTCTATGGAGACACTTGGGCATTTAATAGAAATCGAGGATTCAGTATCTCTGAGGTTTGGGACCAGATTCCATTCGATACAGACATCATTGTAACCCACGGACCGGTTCACTCCAGACTCGACAGGTGCCTGGATGGAAGTATTGTAGGTTGTGAGGATCTAGAAAGAAAGGTAAATGCAATGAAACCAAAGTTACATATTGCGGGACACATTCACGAAGGATATGGTATCTCTTACAATGAAGATACAACATTCATTAACCCTTCGTTCTGTGATGCAAGATACGTACCAAGACAATTGCCAATAGTTATCGAAATCTAAAACAACATATATGAATTTCTTTTCAATTAAAGCCTTTGTTAGTAAATTAAGAGGCAAAAAGGACGAACCTGCGCAGGGATTAGGAATCACCGAAGGACCTGTAAAATTTGGTCAAAACACTACTAGAACAGACGAGTGGCACGACAATCTTCCAAACTATACTGCACCTCCACCGCCTCCAAAGCCTCAAGCTCAAAGAATCAGTGTTAATAACGATGACAATATTATAGAAGACGTTATCATCGGAGCTGCTGCGGTTGCTATCGCTGAAGAAGTATTTAGCAATAACGATTCCAATGAAGATACTAATGTCGATGATTCATTCGATGGTTTCGATGGAGGAAGTTCAGGAGGAGCTGGTGCATCAGGAGACTGGTCGGATGACAATAGTTCAGACGACAACAGTTCATATGACAATGATGATTATGACAGCAGTTCAGACAGCTCATCGGATTCGGGCGGTGGAGATTGGTAAAAAATATTTTAAAAATAATTATGTCCAGATTTTTTAATCTGGGCATTTTTGTTTATATTTGTATAAATCAAAAGAAATGAAAACACTTACTTTACTTCGAGGATTACCAGGAGCGGGCAAGAGTACCTTCGCCAATTTTATATGGAACGACTACGCGATATGCGAAGCCGATAAGTTCTTCTACGACAAAGAAGGTAACTACAACTTCGATGCTAGTAAACTAAAACAAGCACACGAGTGGTGCCGACAAGAAGTAGAGAGGAGGATGGTAGAGAATTCAATCACACCTCAGTACTATCCTGAAATTGTGGTATCCAATACGTTCACGCAAGAGTGGGAGATGGAGCCTTACTTTAAACTAGCAGAGCAGTACGGATACAGAGTGTTCAGCATTATCGTAGAGAACAGACACGACGGTAAGAACGTACACGGAGTTCCTGATGAAAAATTAGAACAAATGAAACAAAGATTCCAAATTAAATTATAAGTAATATGGCAAAGACAACCAAACCAAAAGCAGAACTTACACCACAAGAAAAGGTGTTAAAGATATTCAATGAAGATCTTAATGACACAGAACTTCAAGAAAGATACGATCGATTCGTAAAAGAATTAGAGATGTACAAGAATAATTTTAATGAAATTGTTCCAGAGTACAATAAATTAGCAACTGAATGCGCGAAACTTGAGAAACATATTTTAAATTCTATTTTGCTTAAATTTGATGTCGCTGCAGAAATTGAAAGATTTGGCTCATTACAGGAAAAATTAGTCGAATTAAAGGGCAAATTAGACAATTACAATGAAAGAATAAAGAACCAAGAAGAATTGATACAGAGATACGAAGAAAAATCAAATGCACAATTTTATCATCATTGGAGATACTTAAAAGAATTTGGAGTTACTGAAGAACCTTGGTTAAAATTCATCGATAAATACAAAAACAAAATCATCTAGTAAATGAAAAAGCTTCTGTGTCTATTAAATCTACATCAATGGTGTTACAAGAAAGAAAAACACCCAGTGACCGATCATCCGGAAAATAGAGCAAACATCTATATTAAAGTCAGAGAATGTAAATGTTGCGGAAAACGACAACAAACTGGATTATCGGCAAGCATATCTGCATGCAGATGTGTTTGGAAAGATTTTAGTATGAACTCAGACGCTGTTATAAAATTTGTTAAAAATGAGCAAAAAGAAAAGTAAAAAGTCAGAAGAGCTCAATGGTCTCTCAGAAAGACACGTTTCCCAAATCATTAGGCGAAACATGATTCAAAAAGACCATGGAGACCTGAAGAAATACACAAGAAAGGATAAATCTTGGAAAAAAGATTTAGAAAATAATTGAGTCCAGATTTTTTAATCTGGACTTTTTTGTTTATATTTGTATATCAAAACAAATTAATTATGATAAAGTTAACAAATCAAGATTCATCAGGTACAAGTTTCCATAATGCAACAGTATTTGCATCGGTAAATGAATTAATTTCAGTGTTAGGAGAACCTCAATACGAATGTAACGATGGAAGTGATAAAGTAAATTTCGAGTGGACGTGCTTAAATGGCAATAACGAGATATTTACAATTTATGATTGGAAAGAATATCGAGAAATTTCAGAAGATGAGCCTATTGAATGGCATATCGGTGGAAAGAACATATCTATAACTTCAAGATCTGCAGAGGAATTACAATTAGCGTTAAGTTCAGCTAAACGCAACATTAAATAAATTTAAGATGATTAACAACATAGATCTAATTAAGCCTCTACTCAACTTCGAAAAAGAAGGAGACTTCTATATGCTCTATGTCCTTAAGCGTAAGAAGGACCAGCCAGAAGGTGAACGAGACAACCACCAATCAGTCAGAACAATCAAGACATACTGTGTAGATTCTATTGAGTACCTAGAGAAGAGGTTCCCAGAGATGATCCAGTTGTGCGAACTGTTTAAGGCTAGAGCGTACATACACGTTGCAAAACAAAATCACATGGACGTTTCGTTAAACATGATGGTTGAATTGGCGCAGAGAATTCAAAGTGGTCAGAGAAACCAAAAAGGACTCTTTGATTCAGTGGTCGGCCAAATCAAAACCCAAGAGAAGAGATGGATTATCGATGTTGATGGAGAATTTGAAGCATCACCCCTGATGATGGCCTATATCGATCATGAATGTTCGCCGTATGGTTCTAAAATCGAGGCTGTGATTCCAACTAAAAATGGTCACCACCTAATCACAAAGAAATTTGACGTGTTAAAGTTTAAAGAGAAGTACCCTGGCATCGATATTCAGAAGAAGAATCCAACCCTATTGTATTACCCTAATAGTTTAGACCAATGAATTGCAAAATCTGCAATAAAGAAATAAACTTAAACAATCAACCATGAGTAAAGAATTAACAGCTATGCAGCAGCTAATCGAGGATTTGAGAGATAAAACTTGGGGATTTGAGCAAAATAGATTTAATGGTATTGAAGTTATAGAAGTTCTCAAAAAAGCAACCGAACTACTTGAAACAGAAAAGCAACAAATAATAGATGCTTATGATGAATCAATTATTGACTATCTTAATCGTAATGCAGGGGAATATTCAGAACCTAAAAACGGAGAAAAATATTACAATCAAAAATACAAACCATGAGTAAACAATTAAGTAAAGCAGAAGAAATATTAGCCAATCTTAGTGGTTGCACAAATGATAAAAGTGATGAGTATTATCATAAAGATATTGTATTAGCAGCCATGAAAGAAGCTATGGATGATGCCTTTGAAGCTGGTGCTAATTATTATGAAGATAACGAGGATATGTTAAAATTTGGTGGACATATAAAACCAATAAACAAAGACCAATTCATTAAAGATTATTTTGGAGAGTAAAAATTATAATTAACATTTAAAAAATAGAATTCATGAATAAAGAATTTATCCTCAGCAGTCTTAGATGGTTAAAAATATTGAATAGTCCATTCAAACCATTCAAAGTAAGTTTCTACGTTGGTAAAACACGGATAGGTATCCCATATTTCTATCCTAGAAAGTGGGTTAAATTTAATCAGGCAGATTGCTTAAGATTAGCTACTGAAAGTACTCAAAAGAAAGGACATAT
>Ga0214178_1000549_pt1 | contig 10531 bp, 10 predicted proteins | sample TroBogEpilimnion_28_FD_153016 | JGI IMG/M metagenome (GOLD analysis project Ga0214178, IMG submission 153016) | Freshwater microbial communities from Trout Bog Lake, WI - 17SEP2007 epilimnion | ecosystem: Environmental > Aquatic > Freshwater > Lake > Epilimnion/Euphotic zone | place: Trout Bog... | reverse complement strand
ATTATTTCGGCTCGTAAGGCAAATGCCAAAGAGTCAAAAGCTTATTAAAGGTGATCAAAATGCGTAAAGAATATGATTTCTCAAAAGCTCGTAAAAACCCATATGCTTCAATGCTCAAGAAGCCTATAACCATTAGATTGGATGAGGATTCAGTCAGCTACTTCAAATCTGTATCAGAAGAAGTTGGCATTCCTTATCAAAGCCTCATTAATCTCTATTTGAGAGATTGCGCCGCTTCGCATAAGAAATTGAACCTTAGCTGGAAGTAGTCTAGAGGTAGGATGAGAGTATCCTGAGCCCTGGTCGATTCCGCCCCGGGCCACCAAGAACCTTAATAGCCCACTTGTTGGGCTATTTTCTTTTATGGTTAGGTAGGGTTGGCTCCATTAGTCCCGGTTATTCCAATCACGAACTGTCCTTTAAAAGGACACGTCAATTATTCATCCTTGTAGTGGTCCTGCGTCGATTTAAGCGACGCTTATCTAGGGTAATTGCTAAGGGTAATCTCAAACTACGCTTAATAATTGCCATTAAAGTCCTATGAGTACTTTGAGGTTAATAAAAATAAATTGGAGACAAAATGAAGCTTATCCAAACTTTGGTTGCGGCATTACTCGCTATCAACCTTTCAAATGTAATGGCAGAAAAAAATAACTTGCCCACCATCCAAAGTGCTGAGCACTGGGTTCAAAATGGCGATGTCAAAATCTATGTATGGGAAAAGTTTGCAGGTAGTCCAAAAAATAAGCCTGTGATTGTTTTGGCTCACGGCTCTGCAACAGCAGGAAAAGAGTCATTTGATTTGCGAGTTCCGGGTAAGCCAGACATTAGTCTTATGGACGTCTTGGCCAAACAAGGTTTTGATGTTTTTGCTCTTGATATCAGAGGTTTTGGAAGATCTACACATCCAGAACAACATTTCACTACAGAAGACGCCGCCAGCGATCTTAATGCAACTGTTGATTTTGTAATGAAATCTAGAAATGTTCCTAAGGTGGAGTTATTGGGTTGGTCATACGGGACTCAATATGGCGGTTTATTCGTAATGGCTCATCCAGAAAAGGTAGATCGTTACGTTTCTTACGCACAGATGGGCATTGATAGTATCGATATTGGTAAACGTAGAGCCAATTTAAAAACATATCAGGAGAAGGTTTACATTCAAATTCCTGAGGCTGGTTGGCATGGCCGCTTTTATTCCCTGACACCCAAGGAAGATAACTTCCCAGAAGTCGTAGATGCTTATGCAAAGAGTGCCGCGGCTGTTGAGGTGAATACTGCTACGAGCCCACAATTGGATCTCGTAACAAAATTACCTATGCTTAATCCTACGCAAATTATTGTGCCAACCATGATCATTCATGGGCAGTATGATGACGTGGCGGATACTAAACAGCTAATGCCATTTTTTGAGCAATTACCTAACGCCAATAAACGCTATGTAGTTGTTCCAAATGCGGGCCATATGATGATGTATCAAAAAGGCTACAGCATATTTCAGCAGGCTGTTTCTGACTACTTCAAGGAAAAATTCTAGAATTTAATGTCTTTAACCACAACGAATCTAATTCAAGATAAATGAGAGCTTATAAAGCAATTGCAATTAAATACAACGGGAGATATGTGATGTTATCTAGAATAATTGCTGTACTTTGTCTAGCCTGCGCCGTTACCTTTGCACACGCAGAAATTGTCAAGGTGGATGACTATATTGATGGCGCCGACCCTGGTGTTAAGTTATTTGTTAGAAATAAATTTGCTGAGCCTAAGATTAAGGCAACTAACAATAATGTAGTTCTCTTTATTCACGGCGCAACCTTTCCTTCGACGCCAGATTTTGATCTGCAATTCCAAGATTACTCTTGGGCTGATTGGATGGTCAAACACGGATATATTGTTTATATGTTTGATAAACGCAACTATGGTTTTTCAAGCAGAGAAAAAGCTATGGATGAGCCAGCTGGAAATAATCGACCAGTTACTCGTTCCTATCAAGCCATTAGAGACATTAACTCAGTCGTGGACTTTATTCGCAAAAAAGAGGGCGTTGAGAAGATCGATTTAATTGGATGGTCATGGGGAGCAACAACTGCAGGCTTCTTTACATCACTAAATAGTGAGAAAGTAAACAAATTAGTGCTCTATGCACCAGCATACGCATATCAAAACCATACCAATCTTGGTGCGGGAAGTGGCTTGCAAAATAAACGTAAACCTGATGAGTTTAATTATGCATTGGGAGCATATCGCTTCGGTTCAAAAGCCGCTAATGACTCTAGATGGGATGGTGAAATCCCCCTTGAGGATAAAAATAGTATTCGTGATCCTGCTGTGCGTGATGCCTTTGCTATTGAGGCCCTCAAAACTGATCCAACAAGCGAAAGCCGGAACCCGCCCAGCCTAAGGGCACCTAACGGCGTTCTTGAGGACAGCTTTATGCAGACTACTGGAAGGCCAATCTGGAATGCCTCTTCAATTTATGTTCCAACTTTGGTGATTGCTGGTGAGTTTGATACTTGGTCATTCCCTCAAGATCGGGCCATGGTGATGCGTGATTTAACAAATGCGCCCTATAAAAAGAGCGTACAAATAAAGAACTCAAGCCACTTTATGCTTTTTGAAAAAACCCGATTTGAGTTTTTTAATGAGGTAAACGACTTCTTAAAATCGAAAAATTTGTCTAATTAGAGTCAGGCATCCTCGGCCCTGGTTCGATTCCGCCCCGGGCCAACAAGAATCTCAATAGCCCACTTGTTGGGCTATTTTTTTTGGGCTTGGCGGGGTTAGAAGCCATCGGTCTCGGATACCCTCGTCGACGAGCGTCCTTTAAAAGGACACTTCAATTATTCATCCCTGCGTCAGTCAATGTCGTTTAAAACGACAAAACAGTCCCATCAGGGAGTATCCTGAACAATTATAAATTTTGGGTGGAATCCTTTGTACTTTTCAGTAAAAGGAAAATTTATTGTTTCCCTACTATTTTCCTTGGGTTGGATGGGATTTTCTTTTTGGTATTCCCAGCCTTGGTACTCAGATCTAAGCAATGAAATAGGGACATTCCTCGCTTATTTCGTCATTACATTTGTAGCTATTGTTCCAGGCTTTATGAATGCTTTCGTAGCGATGGCTCTTTTGCTAGATCGTCGCCCAAAAGTGATGCTTGATCAGCACTATCCGCCAGTCACAATATTAATTGCTGCCTATAACGAAGAAAATTCAATAGCTTCAACCTTGTCAGGAATTTTTCTACAGGACTACCCAGCAGATATTCATATCATTGTGATTAATGATGGCTCCAGCGATAAGACTGTTGATTCTGTTAAAGCATTACAGTCGGCCCATCCTAATTTAGAGCTCATTGATTTAGGGCATAACGGCGGAAAGGCATCAGCTTTAAATCATGGCTTAGCAAAATGTACAACGGACATCATTATTTCAATTGATGCAGATAGCTATATATTGAAAGATGGTATCCGCCACTTGGTTGGTCGATACCTCTCTGATCCAATCAATACCAAAGCAGTTGCTGGTGAAATTCTGATTCGTAATTCAAGAGAAAACTGGGTCACCAAGGCGCAGGAGTGGGATTACTTTTTGGGTATTGCCACTATCAAGCGGATCCAGTCTTTGTTTCAAGGTACTTTAGTTGCCCAAGGCGCATTCTCTTTATATGACCGTAAAACAGTTTTGGAATTGGGTGGTTGGCCAGAGATGGTCGGTGAGGACATTGTGTTGACTTGGAGAATTTTGTCTGCTGGCTATAGAGTGGGACATGCTGAGGATGCTTTGGCTTTTACAGATTGCCCCAATACCTTAAGTAAATTTATACATCAAAGAAGGCGTTGGTCTCGGGGATTAATAGAGGCCTTTAAAGATAATCCGATGATTCTTTTTAAACCCAGATTGTCCACGCTATATGTTTGGTGGAATACATTATTTCCGCTAATGGACATTGCGTTTACTTTTGGATTTATCCCTGGACTAATCCTAGCTTGTTTTGGCATTTATTGGATAGCGGGACCTATGACACTATCGCTATTGCCAATGGCATTTTTACTCAATTGGCAAATGTATTTAAAAGGCAAGGCGATGTTTAATGCTGAGCATTTAACAGTTCGGGCAAATCTATTGGGTTTCTTATCTTATGTCTTTGCCTATGGCTTAGTGCTTCAGCCCGCCTGTGTTTATGGATATTTTTCCGAGCTGTTTAATCTTCGTAAATCTTGGGGAACTAAATGAGAAGAATAGTTCAGGCCTTTCTAATGATCTCCATACTGTTTACTTTTCATGCGAATGCCGAAGAAGAGACAGAGCAAACAAAGCAGGCCATTTCAGTGCCAAATGTTTATTTCAGCTCGGACAGCGAAGGGTTCTCTACCTACAAGTACAAGGCAGGCTACTTACCTTTGTATGAGCATGGTGAAAAATATACTGGCATTAATTATCAGCATAATTACTTTACGCAAGGCGGCTGGAGCTCAACAGGTGAGCAATACACGCTTGTGACTAAGGCCATTAATCCTCGAACTGCTTTAGGCTATAACCTAAATATTGGTTACAACACTGAAAATGGCCATCAGTTAGTTACCACTGATAGTAATTATGGATTTCGCGTAACAGACTCTACAAAAGCTGAAGTGATTGTTAATAGAGATAGAGTGGAGACGCAAAACTCTCTAAATAATGGAATCTATTACACCCTTGGTGGTGTGAGTATTGAGCAACAGGTTTTAGAGCGCTTAACCGCCATAGTGATGGGTGCCAATATGTATTTCTCCGACACTAATACACGGCCGATAGTGAGAGCAAAACTCATTTATGACCTAGTGCCAGATTACGGACTAACGGCACAACTGCGTTATCGCCAATATAGGGATACCAATACCAATGTTGCTAATAACTATTTCAACCCATCAACCTATAACGAGACGATGATTGCGTTTGGGGCTAGAAAAAGAATGGCGGGGTGGATGCTAAGTGGTACAGCAGGTGTTGGGCGGCAAACAGTTAATCAAGATCCAAGCACCACTACCCAGCTCTATGAGTTCGCGGCAACCAGTCCAGTAGCGTCAAATGACTATTACTTTAAGACTCGTGCTGGTTATGGAAAGTCTGCTGGGTTTTTAGGGCCCAATTACTTTTATCGCTATGTGATGGAAGAGTTGATCATTCCTTTTTAACATCATGCCCTCTTAAGGGGTGGGGTAGAGGCGCCCCAAAAGGCAACACGATTTCGCCCTTCATTTTTAGCTTGATACATTGCTAAGTCAGCTTTATTCATGAGCTCATTGAGCGCTATGCCACGCGCCATTCCAGGGTTTTCATTGGGGTTAAAAATTGTCACCCCAACACTAATAGTGATTTTTACTGGTGTTAGGGCGCTCGTATCATTTATTGCGTTAGCAATATGTTGACGCAAACGCTCGGCAATTTGAGCGGCCCCCTCTGCTTTTGTTTCAGGTAAGAGAATTAGAAATTCTTCGCCACCTATACGACCAATCGCGTCAATGGAGCGAAGAATTTCTTTGGACTGTCTTACTAAATTAATTAAGACTTCATCGCCAACATGATGTCCAAATTGATCATTTACATTTTTAAAATGGTCAATGTCCATTTCTAAAAGCGCAAAGGAATGTTTATTTCTGCGCGAGCGATCAATTTCTTCTGAAACTCGATAGAGTATTTCGGTGCGACTTAAGCTATTAGTGAGAGAGTCGAATTGCGCAAGGGTTTCAAGTGTCAACTGACTATCGTCAACCTTGATAAGTATTTTTCTAAGACCAAGGACGCCGAGCAATAAAAATCCTGAAATTGGTAGTGACAATACTGCGTCAAATAAGTCAAAGCGACCAGACTCAAAAATATGAAATATTGGACCAATTCTCCTGCCAATCATTAAGCCAAGACCAGTAGCTAAAAATAACCAGCCCCAGCGGTATATCGTTGCTGAATGTCGAAATAATGACAGGCTAATGAGCGAGGCAAATACCTGACATAGCAGTGATAAGCTGTAAAGGCCAATTGCGATATACAAAATGTGCCTCAAATCTCATAATTAGATTAGATAGATTACAACTAAAATTTAAAAGAAAGTCTATAGATACAATAACCAATGGGTATACACTGAACAAAAGGGTGAGGAATTCCACAAAACTCACAAAAACAGCGTATGACAGATGAATTAAGCAAAGAGCAGTTAGCTAAACAATCAGAGCTACGCTACAGGCGATTGTTCGAGACTGCCCAAGATGGTATTTTGATTCTTGATTTTCAAACGGGAGTCATTCAAGACGCTAATCCATTTATTACTAACCTTCTGGGCTTTACAAGAGATGAGCTCATAGGTAAAGAGTTGTGGGAAATTGGCGCGATGGTAGATAAAGCCGCGGCTTTAACAGCCTTTACCGTGCTTAAAGACAAGGGCTACATACGATACGAAGACCTTCCATTAAAAAGAAAAGATGAGAAGATTATTAATGTAGAGTTTGTCAGCAATGCTTACGGCGTTAATGGCGATCGTGTTATCCAATGTAATATCCGCGATATTTCCGATAGGAAGACTTTAGAAAAAGAATTACTTGAGTATCAGCACTCAGTCAATATTTCCATGAACGAAATGGTTGATACTTTAGCCAATGTTATTGTTGCTCGCGATCCGTATACGGGCGGACATCAGAAGCGTGTAGCAAATTTAGCTGTAGCAATTGCTATCGAAATGAATTTACCTATACATACCATTGAAGGTATTCGTATGGCCGCCTTAGTTCACGATATTGGCAAAATTACTATTCCAGCAGAAATCCTAACAAAGCCTATTGCCCTAAGCAACTTTGAAGTTGCTATGTTAAGAAACCATGTTCAAGCCGGTTACGACATGCTCAAACATATTCACTTTCCATGGAATATTGCTCAAACAGTTCTACAGCATCATGAGCGTTTAGATGGCAGTGGCTACCCCAACGCAATCAAAGGTGATATTGTCTGTGAGGAGGCTCGTATTCTGGGTGTGGCAGACACGGTAGAGGCAATGTCATCTGATCGCCCTTACAGAAAAGGTAAAGGTATAGATGCCGCATTAGAAGAAATCGCTATGGGTAGTGACAAGCTATTTGATGCTGATGTCGTTAATGCTTGCTTAAAAGTATTTAAAGTTGATGGGTATACATTCCCGCCGCTAATTTAAGGATGCCACCTGAAATGTCGCTTTAAACGACGCATTTCCCCTGTTTTAGCAAAAATAGCCCCAAGCGTTTTTATATTGAGCCTTGAGGCTTGATTGGGCGCATACTCAAAAGATAGAGTGTGGGGGTATATTAAAAATGAACCTTAATCAAGGTGAGTGGATTGAGTTACTAGATGCCATTGAGGATCCAGTTTTCATTCACGATAAAAGTTACTGCCTTAAGTATGTCAATAAATCCTATTGCAATCTTGCCGGCCTTGATTCTCAAGTCATGCTTGGCAAGCCCTATTGGAAGTTCTTTCCTAAAGGTAATGGACCATTAGATGGTTGCAGGCAAGCAATAGAGTCTGAGACTAAAAATGCCTGCAGTAGAGAAGAAACCAAAATCGGTAACAAAACATTTTTATCAAAATCGTTTTCAAAAAGAAGTCAAGATCAAAAGACTGTCAATGCCATTCATATACTGCAAGACATTACTGAGCAAAAGAGATTAAGTAATGAGTTAAATCATAGAAATTATTTTCTTGAACTTGTAATAGAAAATATGCCTGCTCGTATTTTTTGGAAGGGCTGTGATCTGTTGTATCTCGGATGTAATACTAAGTTTGCAAAAGATGCAGGCTTCTCATCCCCTTTAGACTTAATCGGTAAAAGTGATTACGAGATGGCCTGGCGCAGTCAAGCTGAGATGTTTCGTGCTGATGATACTAGGACCATCAAATTGGATGTGTCAAAACTGGATTATGAGGAAGAAAGTACATCCCCAGATGGAAAAATAGCATGGCTTAGAACCTCGAAATTACCTCTTCTTGATAATAATAAAAATATTACTGGGATGCTCGGCTTCTATCAAGAGATTACCAATGAAAAGCAAGAACGAGATCGAGTTGCGTTAGAACAAAAGATTCACATAGAGGATTTGAATAGAGCCCTAGATTCCATTATTCAGGTTATGTCAAAAGCGATGGAGTTAAGGGATCCTTATACGGCTGGACATCAGGCTAAGGTTGCTCTGATTGCTTGCGCTATTGGAAAAGAGTTAGGTTGGGATGAGAACCATATTTCAGGCTTGCGAATGTCGGCCTTAGTTCACGATATAGGAAAGATCGGCATTCCTTCGGAGATTCTTACTAAGCCAGCTATGTTATCTGAGTATGAAGAAAAGCTAATGCAAGAACATGCTGAAAAAGGTTATCAACTATTAAAAGGCATTTCATTTCCATGGCCAATTGCAGACTGGGTGAGGCAACATCATGAACGAACTGATGGATTGGGTTATCCGCAAGGCCTTCATGGAGAAGCTATATCTATAGAGGCCAAAGTTCTTGGGGTTGCGGACACGCTTGAGGCAATGTCGGCGCACCGCCCATATCGACCAGCTCTAGGTTTGCCTGCGGCACTTGCAGAAATCAAAGCCCAATCAGGCATCAAGTTTGATCCTGATGTTGTTAGGACAGCACTCTCTCTATTTGAGGGAAAAGAAAACTTAGACATGTTTTATGCCTAAACTCTTTACGAGCATTTCAGTAAGCGTCGATTAAATAGATGCTGAATAAACTGTCCTTTAAAAGGACGCTTCATGTAGCGGTGGCGAGCACTCCAAGGATGTGCCATCCCTGCGCCAGTCAACTCTCATGACCGACGCATTAACTACCACACTCCTTGTGTCGGTCAAATACTTCTTCCAAATCAATCCCATACAAAGGGCATGTTGATTTTGTGAACAAAGTTTTCACATGGTGGGAGAACCGGATGATTGAAAAGCGAAATCGGTCTAGCTGAATGGGTTGAAAATCCTTGTGTCGGTGGTTCGATTCCGCCCCGGGCCACCAAGAATGACCAAAACCACCTTCGGGTGGTTTTTTCGTTTAGGTTTGCTAATATTTTGAAATGACTTCCAAAACTAATCCCGTCACTTGGTTTGAAATCTATGTTGAAGACTTGGCAAGAGCCAAAGCGTTCTATGAGTCAGTCTTTAATTGTTCTTTGATTAAAGAAAAAACGGATGGTAGTTTTGAGGCTTATCGCTTTTCAGGAGAAATGCCTGGCAATGGCGCTATGGGTGCTTTGATGAAGCATCCAATGCGAAAACCTTCCCAAGAAGGAACAATGGTTTATTTCCATTGTGATGATTGTCAAGTCCAGTCAGAGCTTGCTAAAAAAAATGGTGGGCAAGTTTTTAGGGCAAAGTGGAGCATCGGATCAGATGGTTTCATTGCCATCATTGCTGATACTGAAGGCAATGCCATCGGGCTTCATTCGTTTAAGTAAAAAGTAGGATTAGGCATCCTCGGCCCTGGTCGATTCCGCCCCGGGCCACCAAGAATTCTCAATAGCCCACTTGTTGGGCTATTTTCTTTTGGGGCTTGGCAGGATTCTGCGCCATTGGTTTTGGAAACCACTATCTAGAACCGTCCTTTAAAAGGACGCTTCACTCATTCATCCTTGTAGTGGTCCTGCGTCGATTTAAGCGACGCTCATCTAGGGCTGGTGCTCACAATGTCGTTTAAAACAACAATCTTAAAGAGTGCTGAGGGTAATCACTAACGCATGCTTCTATAAAAGTAGCTATGCTGACATGTGCTTAAAAATACTGTGGGGGAGACATCCATGAATTCAGAGAGCTTTACTAATAGACGTAAGGTCATTACTGCGGCATTGGCTGGTGGAGCCAGTTCCTTATTGCCATCCTGGGCTTTGGGAGCAGAGAGGACTAATTTACCCATTGCCTATGGCGAGCGTGAGCTCATGGCCTTTCCTGAAAAGAAACCCATGATTGTGCTAACTTCTAGGCCGCCGCAATTAGAGACACCTTTTAAGTATTACGATAATCATGTCATTACGCCAAATGATGAATTCTTTGTGCGCTATCACATGGCTGGCATTCCAACATCGATTGATCCTAATACTTATAGATTGAAGGTGGGTGGCAATGTAGAAAAGCCTTTAGAGATTTCTCTAGAGTCTTTAAAGAAAAACTTTCCATCTCAGCGCATTGTTGCGGTGAATCAGTGCTCAGGTAACAGTCGTGGCTTATTTGAACCCAGAGTCAATGGTGGTCAATTAGGTAATGGCGCTATGGGTAATGCCGCTTGGGTTGGCGTAGCCTTAAAAGACATTTTGAAAGCGGCTAATCCTGGGCGCGGTGCTAAGCAGGTAACCTTTGATGGCTTGGATCAGCCAGTATTGCCAAGTGATTCTGATTTTGTAAAAGGCTTAGATATTGACCATGCAATGGATGGCAACGTCATGGTTGCCTATCAAATGAATGGAACAGACATTCCCTTCTTAAATGGTTATCCAATCAAGTTAATTGTGCCTGGCTACTACGGCACATATTGGGTCAAG
>Ga0214178_1000546_pt1 | contig 10564 bp, 7 predicted proteins | sample TroBogEpilimnion_28_FD_153016 | JGI IMG/M metagenome (GOLD analysis project Ga0214178, IMG submission 153016) | Freshwater microbial communities from Trout Bog Lake, WI - 17SEP2007 epilimnion | ecosystem: Environmental > Aquatic > Freshwater > Lake > Epilimnion/Euphotic zone | place: Trout Bog... | reverse complement strand
GATTGCTGCTTGCGATATTTTGTCTGAAGCCATCATTCCGCAATTGCATGATCAATTAAATCTTTTGATTGCGAGTGGTGAGCTTGATGCAGAAGCTTGGACCAAGAAATTACAAACAATATTAGATGAAACGATTGCGCTAGCCTATCCGGATCTCTCTCGAAAAATTGTTGATCAAGAATCCGAAGTCCTGCTGACCTTTTGGCGTTATTTAAGTGGCGCAGGTGATGCGGTGTTTCGTAAGCAATTTGCAATGGCTGCCCATCTAGCACTGGCAAAAGCGAATCAAGAGCAAGCCCGTCCGTTAATCTGGGTGCAGACTGCAGATCCCAAACCGATTGACCGTGTAGTAATGAGTCAGTATTTGGCAGGCTATGCTCAGTTTGCTTCCGTTGTTGAGGTTTCATTAGATTGGCGCTCTACAGCCTTATGGTCTGAAGCAATGGTTGGTGAAAATGCAGAAGGTGAGTTAGCTCAAATGAATCAGGAGCAGGCTGAGCAATTACATAAAAATATTGAACTTGCGCCTTATCAAAATTGGAATTTAATTTCTGCTCGACGTTTTGAAGAATTAGCCTGGGCCGCGGCTAAATCGATTGAGGCACACCTGATAGGTAAAAAGAAAAATATTGCCTTAGTTGCGCAAGATCGTCTTGCTGCAAGACGAGTAAGAGCCTTGTTAGCACGTTTAGGTCCAGATTTAAATATTCGCGATGAAACTGGTTGGAAGATCGATACTACAAGGGCGGCGGCAGCCATTAATAGTTGGTTAGAGCTCATTCGAGCGCCCAAGGAGGGGCCTACTGCAACTGCCTTACTCGAGTTTTTACAAAATCCGTATTTGGAAATTGCGTCTTGCATAGAGCAGTCACCAGAGCTATGCATTGGCTTAGTAGCGCAACTCGAAGATATCTTGATTGCTAGTCAAGCAAAGTCTGGTTGGGAAACCTTTTTTATGGCCATTGAACGAGCAAATGACTATGCAAGTAATCATGGCTCTACTTCCAATGAGTCTTTGTTAAAGCTACTGCAATTTGTGCGGGAGCGGCATTATGTCTGGCAAGAGTTACATCTAAATTGCTCAAACGCATATGCACTTTTGCAAAAAAATTTACATGACACTGGCATGAGTCAGTCTTTAGAAAAAGATGCTGCTGGCAAGCAATTATTAGAGGTCATTCATACATTTGATTTGCATTCTAGCGATTACCAAAACGTTGCGATGCGACTGCCGGAGTGGATTAGTCTGATCAAATCAGTGCTTGAAGATGCCTCTTATGAAGAGGCTGGGAAAGAGGCGCAAGCAAACTTGAGTATCTTGCCCCTAAGCTCCACCAGGTTGCGTCAATTTGATGCAATAGTAGTCATCGGATGTGATGAGCAGCAACTCCCCGCATTTTCTGAGCCACCCCTATTTTTCTCAGATGCACTAAATCGCTTGCTTAAGACATCAACGATGAATGCACAGTATGTGCAGCAAGCACGAGATTTCTCGCAATTACTAATTTCATGTCCCAGCGTTGATTTGCTTTGGCAGAGTAAAAGTAAAAATGGTGAACCATTAAGGCCATCGGCATGGATACAGCGCCTGCAGATCGCATTACCCCATTGGAAAGCGGTTGTTTCTAAGCCAAATAGTTATCTTGGCCAAGCAAGACCGCTAAAACAAGCGGTCGCTAGACTCGATCAAGATTTGCCTTTGCCGCTATCAATGAGTCCTAGCGCCTATAAGGCCCTAAGAGATTGTCCTTATAAGTATTACGTGCGAAGTTTATTGAGCTTGCGGGAGGCGAAAGAATTTGAAGATGGTTTTGATGCCTCTTTAGCAGGTCAATCACTACATGCATTACTCCGAAACTTTTATCAAGCCCTAAAGACTGAAGAGCAAAAAGCAGATTCACAAATCAGCACTAATGTCCAAGTTCGTCGTGAATGGATGGAGCAAGAGCTATCGACTATTTCTGAAAAAGAATTTAGACGCTTAATTGAGGGTGATAGTAGGGTGCTTGGCACCTTGCGTGATTGGCAAAAACAGATTCCTAGTTTTGTAGATTGGCAACTGAAAAGAGAGGCTAGCGGATGGCGTTATCACAACGCAGAGCATAAGGTTGGTTTTGATTTGCATTTTGATACTCCTGATGGCGAGCATCACCTTATTCGAATCGAGGGTCGTGCCGATCGTTTTGATATCAATATCAGTGACGATAAGCAAGCGGAAGTGATTGATTACAAAAATCAGTCAATGACAAAAATTAAAAAGCGTGCTGAACACGTTTTAGAGGATCCGCAGTTACTGATTTATGCTCGTGCAGTAAATGAAGATCCTGCCAGTGCGCATTTGCAAGGTCATCAGATCAATCATGCGCAATGGGTTTCACTCAAGCTAGATATCAAACGAGATAAAAAACTACTGAGATCACAAGAGGTCGAAGGTATTTCTGAATTAATGCCTGCTTTCGATCGGCAAATTACGGAAGATATGAAAAGTCTATGGTCAAGAAAAGAAATGACCGCTTTCGCGCCGGATGGTGTCTGCAAATACTGTGAGGCAAGAGGTATTTGCAGGAAGGGGATGTGGTGAAAAAGTTCGATAACGCCATTGCCTGTGATCCTCGTAAGTCAGTCATAGTTTCCGCTTGTGCCGGTAGCGGCAAAACTTGGCTATTAGTGGCTCGTATGGTTCGCCTCTTGTTGGCGGGGGCTAAGCCATCAGAAATTCTGGCTTTAACTTTTACTCGTAAGGCTGCGCAAGAAATGCGCGATCGCCTCTACAGTTTGCTAGAGCAATTTGCAACTATGAGTGATGATGTATTGCTAGATGAGCTTTCTAGAAGAGGCCTTGAGGATGTTGAGGCTAAAACACTGCTACCCCAAGCAAGATTACTTTATAGCAAAGTACTTGCTAGTCCTCAGTCTATAGTGATTGACACTTTCCATGGCTGGTTTGGTAGATTATTAAATGCTGCCCCAATCTCTGCAGAGGTTCAACCTGGCCTTAGTTTGCGCGAGGATGGCAAAAGACTCTTAGAGGAGTGTCTGGATGACTGGTGGGGTGATTTACCACCGGATCTGAGAGCGCATTACGACATTCTTTTGAAGCAGTTAGGCGCAAGCAATACGGAAAAGTTCTTGATGGGTAACTATGGCCTCATGAAGCAACGTGGCGCCTGGACCTTCTTTGTCGAGGCATGCAAACAAAAAGGGATAACTCCGATTGAGCATTTCAAGCAATTTTTGCCCAGATTGCATCTGGAGAATCCTTTATTAAAGATGTGGCGTGCACCCAAGGCAAGGGCAGATCTTGAGTTCTTAGTGCGCTGCTTTTCTCATAGCAGCAAACAGGAGTTAGAATTCTTGCCGCAACTAGTCAAGACGTTAGAGTGCATGCAGCGTGAAGGCGATGTCATGGAAGTTGCTGCCACATTGCAAGCAGTTTTTTTAAATGGTGATGGTGAGCCCCGAGATAACACTAACCGAGCCCTTGGCGCGGTTCAAGAGTATCTAAAAGCTGAAGGTCAAACGCATCTGCAATCTGATCATATTGCTTATAAGCAAGCTTGGGCACAGGCATTTGTTGAGTATCTGGACTGGCAAGCAGAGCATGAGATTTATCAGTTAAATCAAGCCTGGTTTGCCATGAGTGAGCGCATGATGGATCATGCTGCTGCAGCCAAAGAGGCGATGCGGGTCCGTGATTTTGATGATTTAGAAATTGGTGTCAGTAAGTTAATGGCAGACCACGCTAACGCAGCCTACTTGCAAGCACGCTTAGACGCAAAATATAAGCATATCCTCGTAGATGAGTTTCAGGATACAAACCCTTTGCAGTGGCAGATTTTACGTTCATGGTTTGAGGCATATGGTCAAGTTAAAGATAGACCAAGTGTCTTTATTGTGGGCGATCCAAAACAATCGATTTATCGTTTCCGTAGAGCTGACCCACGTTTATTTGCCAGCGCAAAAGCATTTTTAGAATCCGAGATGGGTGCGGTAGCGCTCGATCAAGATACAACGCGTCGCAATGCGCCCAAAATTAATACGGCCGTAAATGAAACCTTTGACCATTCGCAATTACCGCCTAGCTATGAATTTCATGAGCAAGACACCTTGTGGAAACCGCTATTAGAGGGCTTACCAAATACGCTGTATGCAAAAGAGGGTGAGGCCACACTCTTACCTCTGATTCCTTATGTGAAAGAAGAGTTGATCCCGCGTGAGGGTAACGCATTTGATGCACCCATAACTGATGTGAACCAAACCATTGCAGCTACGCAGCGCTATGTTGAGGGTCAAGAAATTAGTCAGTTGATTTTGCATCTATTGGTAACGCGCCAAGTAATGGATGAAAAAGATGGACAACAGTTTTGGCGTGCTGCTAGAGAGAGTGATTTTTTATTGCTAGTGAAGCGTCGTAAATTTTTGCCACAGTTTGAAAGAGCCTTACGTGAAGCTGATCTTGCTTACGATAGCTCTAGACTGGGTGGCCTACTCAATACCCTTGAGATTGATGATTTAATTGCATTACTGACAGTATTGCTATCACCACGTCATGATCTGCCTCTTGCGCAAGTACTCAGAAGTCCGATTTTTGGCTTTAATGAGCAGCAAATGCAGGCAATGAGCATCATCAAGGCCCATCATGAGCAATATCGATCTTGGTGGGATGTTTTGCAAGAAAGCCAAGATGCATCGGTCCAGAGAGCTGCTCGCTTGTTAGAGCATTGGCGTGTGTTGGGAGAGCAATTACCAGTTCACGACTTATTAGATCAAATTTATCAAGAGAGTAATTTGCGTTTTGAGTATGCAGCTAGTGCACAGCCTTTAGCTCGCGCGCAGGTAGTTGCAAATCTAGATGCCTTTTTGGAGCTCTCTCTCAATCAAGATGGGGGTCGTTACCCAAGCTTGGGTCGTTTTATTGATGAGATTAACGCCATGCGTCGTAGTGATGATGACGAAACGCCAGATGAAGGTGACGTTGAGCTTGAGTCTGATACCGAGTTGGCTGAAGTAGATGAAGACAGTGATTTATCAGAAGAGGATCAGCATAAGCGCGTAAGGCTAATGACAATTCATGGGGCTAAAGGCCTTGAGTCCCCATTTGTGATTATTTTGGATGCTAATCATACGGTTGGCGCCTCTGATCATTCTGGAGTTTTGTTAGAGTGGTCGCCTAATGAAAAAAGTCCTTCGCATTTATCGATGTATACCAAGGCAAGCTTGACTTCACCGCGCATACGAATTCGTGAAGATGAGGAACTCATTAGTCAAAACGAAAACTGGAACTTACTTTATGTGGCAATGACTCGTGCCAAGCAAGGTTTATGGATTAGTGGAGTAGCAAAAGAGCCCACTTCAAACAATCCTACTGGCCTAGATCAGAAATCTTGGTACGCCAGAGCTCAATTTGGAAAGTTGCCTACCATCGAGCTCTCTGAGATAGTCGCTACTAGTTCAGACAGTGTAGTAAAGGCAGATAAACCAAAAGAAAGTCCTATACCTTCAGATACTTTTAGCATTGAAGATTTTCAAATTACCTGGGAACAAGCTCAGCTAAGTCATCAACAACAGTTACTCGATATTCAGAGCGGCGCTACAGTGCAGCCCTCTCCAATAGCGGGGGTAACAGTGCCCGATCCCGAAGTCTTAGAAGAGGGTACAAACTTTCATAAGCTACTAGAGTTCTTGACCCCTGATTCTGCGAATCAAACAAAACCTGAAATGCCGAATGAGCAAGAGCTGATTGACTGGTTGGGTATAGATCAAGAGCAAGCCCAAAGACTCATACAGCGAACGAGGGTGGTGTTAGAAGCTTCGGAACTCAAGCCTTATCTCACCTCAGGTGAATGGGTACAGGCTTGGAATGAATTGGACATCGCTAGCCAAGAGGGCAAGAGCTATCGTATGGATCGCTTAGTAGAGCTAGATGACCACCTAGCAATTCTGGATTACAAACTCACCATCCCAGAAGTCGGTAGCGAGAAATATGAGAAGTACCGTGAGCAGCTGAAGAATTATCAAAAGGAGTTGGCCAGAATTAGAGAAGATAAGCCCAATAAGGCTTACCTCATTTCATCCAAGGGTGAAATGAGGGAGGTGCGCTAGGCTCTTGAAATCGAGCTAAAAGCCCTCATATAGTGAGGAAATAGCAAAAATGCCTAAACTAGCGATAATGAAATTTGCAGCAAAACATTTCACGAGGAGTCATGATGAAAATAGGTAATTTACTCAGGTTGTTTGTTGGCGTATTCGCAAGCGCGTTATTACTAACGAGCCACCTTGCTTTTGCGGAAGCCACTTTGCCCGATGTCTATCAAGCTATTGAATCTGGGCAGTTGGCAAAAGCCGATGCCATGATGCAAGAGGTCTTAAAAAACCATCCGAATAGCGGTAAGGCACATTACATTGCTTCTGAGCTCTACCTCAAAGAAGGTAAGTTAGATGCCGCAAGAAATGCTTTTGCGCAAGCTGAAAATCTGGCGCCGGGTTTACCATTTGCTCAGCCTGATTCTGTGCGCAGACTCCAGGCGCAATTGCGTACAGGTACAGTGCCAGTCAATGCTGGTACTAATGCAGGTGCGAGCTCTATCTTTACTAGCCCAGTTTTTTGGATCTTGATTGCTATCTTGGTGGCGGGCGTAATCTTCTTTATGAGAAAGCGTCAGCAGCCAGTAGAGGTCTATAACGCACCAACGGCCAATAGCCCATATCCTGGAGCACCGGGGGCGCCTGGTACCTATCCACCTGGTTACCCAGGTGCACCAGCATCTGGCATGGGTGGCGGTCTTATGGGGAGCTTAGCGACTGGCGCAGCACTTGGTGCTGGTATGGTTGCTGGCGAAGCCTTGGCAAGTCACTTCATGGGTGGCAATCAACACGCTAATCCAAACGTCAATCCAAATGTCAATAACGACTTTAACCAAGTAGGCGGTCAGGTACCGGACGCTACCAACTTTGGTGTCAATGACGCAAGTTCTTGGGACGATGGTGGTTCTAGTTCTTGGGATGATGGTGGCGGTGATTTTATGAGCGACGTATAAGAGTAAACAAGAAAGTAGAGAAAGCGCTATGGCAATTTCAATGTATCAAGCATCAATTCCGCAGTTCACAAAGATGCTAACGAATCTTTCGGGTATTTTGAGTAAGGGTGAAGCGTTTGCAAGTACCAAGGGTATAGCAGGTGCGACATTGGTAGAGGGTCGCCTTGCTCCAGATATGTTTCCATTATCTAAGCAAGTTCAAGTCGCTTGTGATCAAGTAAAAAATGGGATGGCCCGTTTAGCCGGCGTTGAGCCGCCTAAATTTGAAGATAACGAAACTACTTTTGCACAGCTACAAGAGCGCATTGCTAAAACCATTGCTTTTGCTAATAGTCTCAAGCCAGAGCAGATTGATGGCACTGAAGCAAAAGAAATTCAGTTCTCTATTAAAGAATGGAATTTTGAGTTTGTTGGCGCGCAATATCTACTCACTTGGATCATGCCTAATTTCTATTTCCATGTGACTACGGCATATGACATCTTGCGTCATCAGGGTGTAGAAATTGGCAAGACAGATTATTTGGGATGATGGAACGCTTCCCCATCATGCTTGAATTGGTAGAAACGGTCCAGCCTTGGCTTTACCGCCTAGGGAGCTATTTATCCAATAGCTTTGCTGACGACCCTGCAATGCTGGCATTCATATTCTGTTAGCGAGTCCTTCGTCTATTTATCCTTATAAAAAATAGGGTTAAATTGCCCAAAAAGCGTGCATTTCTTTCCTGCAACTGACTTATTTATTTGGTAATCTTTGATCATTCAATATCTTAGAAGAGTTCGTTGGCTTGACGATGCAACGATCTACTGATTAAAAAGAATAAGGGTTTGAGGAGATGACAGAGGGAATATTAATAGGGGGCTTGGTAGTGCTCGGCGGCTTGGTGGCTAGCTATATGAAGAAGCACCCTTTTTATAGTCATAAAACCCAAAAATACAAAGAGCATTATCAAAGCAAACTCAGTGATGCACTTGCTCACAGTTACAGTGCGGTAGATGCCTATTGGTTATCACGCGCAATTACCGACAATATTTTTGATTTTGGTACTAGAACCTACCATGATTATCATGTGGAGCGTTATGAAAAAAAGGCGCTATCAGAGCGCCCTCATATTCACGAACTCCATATTGAAAATCCTAGCACCCTTTGTGCGCAACTGACAGAGCGCGCGACTGAGCTCAAGCTCCCGCTTGGCGCTTACACCATGCATATGCGCTATTTATGGCAAGAGTATTTGGTGCCCGTTGGGCGCCTGGCCCCAGCGTCGGTCGAGCGCTTGCCTGGCGCTAGTCTTTATGCAGCCGAACTCAAAAACTTGCCAACCTCTCAAGAGGATATGCAAATCTTTATGCGCAAAACTGGGCGGGTATAAGCGTTCAAGCTTATTTAATCATTCCTGCATTCTTGGCATCATCCATGGCTTGCACGGTTTTCTCTTTCATGAATGCGGGCATTTTTGCTAAAGGGACATCTACCAAGATAAAGCCAGCATCCTCTAGCTTCTTCTTGGTTTCAGGATCGGCATTGAGTTTGGCAAAGTAGTCAGACATTTTTTGTTGCAAGACTAGTGGAGTACCTTTTGGTACAGCCACCCCGCGATATGCTCCGTCTACCCAGTTCAGCCCCAATTCTTTGAAGGTTGGTACATCTGGCAAAGCAGGGTTGCGCTTCTCGGTCGCAATCGCTAGCGTACGTACTTTCCCTTTTTGCTGAATAGCCAAAGGCAAGTAGCCCATAGCGCCATCGACATGCATACCAATTAAGGCGGTAATCAAATCACCCGTACCTTTAAAGGGTACATAAGTAATTTTGACGCCAGCTAGTTTATTTAAACGTTCTACTGCCATATGATTGGCTGAGAACTGTGCTGAACCAGCGAGCGTCATCTTGCCAGGATCTTTTTTAGCTGCCGCAATAAATTCTTGATAGGTCTTATAAGGACTATCTGCAGACACCATCAAGGCATCTGGAGTGAAGTGATAGTAGTAGATCGCATTAATATCTTCGGTCTTGTACTGAATACCTTCTTGTAAGGGTTGCAAGATGGTGTGCGGGATATTGACGCCTACTACCGTTGTGCCATCAGCAGGATAGGTATTGATGGTGCTCCATACTAAGGCACCACCAGCACCAGCGCGATTCATGACCACCATTGGCTGCTTGTACTTCTTAGCCGAAATATCGGCCTGATAACGTGCCACTAAATCAGATTCACCGGCAGCAGGAAAAGGAATGATGTACTGAATAGTTCTATCGGGGAAGGGCTGGGCATGTGCTCCTGATAGCAAGCCAAAAGAAATCAAGCACACGCTGAGCAATCTACTCAGTAATCTACTCAGTAATTGAATTGGTAATTGCAATAGCTTCATTTGGAGATTTCCTCAATGACTGCATTGGTAACGTCACTCATCATGGCTGTACCGCCTAAATCACGAGTATGCAATTTTGGATTGGCTGTCACTTTTTCAATGGCGGCCATGAGCTTTGCGCCAAGGGCTTTCTCACCCAAGAAGTCGAGCATCATGACTGCCGACCAAAAGGTGCCGATTGGATTAGCAAGACCTTTGCCCATGATGTCAAAAGCAGAGCCATGAATCGGTTCAAACATCGATGGATAGCGACGCTCTGGATCGAGGTTGGCTGTTGGTGCAATGCCTAAACTACCGGCCAGTGCAGCCGCTAAGTCACTGAGAACATCGGCATGTAAGTTAGTGGCAACAATCGTGTCTAAAGATTCTGGGCGATTGACCATGCGCGCAGTAGCAGCATCTACTAATTCTTTATCCCAAGTCACATCCGGAAAGTCTTTAGCAACGATATTGGCAATCTCATCCCACATCACCATGCCATGACGCTGTGCGTTGGATTTAGTAATAACGGTGAGGTGTTTACGAGGACGTGACTGCGCTAATTTAAAGGCGAAACGCTGTACGCGCTCTACGCCAACGCGGGTCATGATACTCATATCGGAAGCGACTTCAATCGGATGACCTTGGTGAGCTCTACCGCCTACGCCAGAGTATTCACCTTCGGAGTTCTCGCGCACGATTACCCAATCGAGTTGATCAGGTTTGCAATTGCGCAGTGGCGTTTCAATACCGGGAAGAATGCGAGTAGGGCGCACGTTTGCGTATTGATCAAAGCCTTGACAGATTTTGAGACGTAAGCCCCACAAAGTGATGTGATCGGCAATCTTAGGGTCGCCAGCTGAACCGAACAAGATGGCGTCTTTGGGGCGCAAAGGCTCAAGACCATCTTCGGGCATCATGATGCCGTGCTTGCGGTAGTAATCGCCACCCCAATCAAAGTGCTCAAACTCAAAAGTGACTTCAGGATGTTTTTTGCTTAAGGCATTTAATACCTTTTCGCACTCAGGAATAACTTCTTTACCAATGCCATCGCCCGGGATGGACGCGATCTGATACGTCTTCATGTGTCTCCTACTGTTCTTTTTGTATGGGTTGCTTACGGAGCAACTTCTAAGATCATTATGCAATTACTTGAGCCTTAATACAGGCACCCCGAACTT
>Ga0214178_1000535_pt1 | contig 10656 bp, 10 predicted proteins | sample TroBogEpilimnion_28_FD_153016 | JGI IMG/M metagenome (GOLD analysis project Ga0214178, IMG submission 153016) | Freshwater microbial communities from Trout Bog Lake, WI - 17SEP2007 epilimnion | ecosystem: Environmental > Aquatic > Freshwater > Lake > Epilimnion/Euphotic zone | place: Trout Bog... | reverse complement strand
TGCAGGACCTACGACAGGTAGTGCTGCAACACCAACATTTAGATCGTTAGTTTCCTCGGACATACCAGCTTTAAGCTATGTAGCTTCATCTGGTGGCACGGCTACCAATCTTACCCTTTCTGGAACTCTTACGGCTAGTTCAAGCACAGGTACATCTGGATATTACTTACAAAGTACAGGAAGTGGTGTGCAATGGGCAGCAGGTAGTGGCGGGCTACCATCTGGTTCACAAGGACAGGCGTTATTGTACGGAAGTTCTGGTGGTGCGTTTCTATACACAGCAATTAACGTACTGACATACGGAACATCTTTCTCAGCAATCTCTAGTGCTATTAGTGCAGCACAGACTGCTGGTACATCAGTTTACTTCCCTCAAGGTAGTTATACAATATCAAGCAACTTAGGGTATAATGTTACGTGTCCTGTAATTATTGACGGCAATATAACAATTAGTTCTGGCGTAACATTAACACTTAACGGAACTGTTACCGCACCGCACACTCAAGTCTTTACAGTAAATGGTGCATTACAAATAGGACCTAACACTTCTTACATTTATCCAGAATGGTTTGGTACACCTAAAACTGGAACTGCGGATGATGCACCTGGAATACAAGCAGCTTTAGCAGCATGCAGTAATTCTGCTGGAGCTTATAACCAATGGGTTGTTCTTACAGGAAGCTATTACATTTCATCAACCATTAGCATGATTAATGGAAAAATGTTTAGAGTTGTAGGAGCAGCATCCTTTTATAAATACGGAACATTTTCAGGTGATGCAGCAGTTAAGTTTCAATATGCACCAGTGGGACAAAATCAAGGTGCTAGCGTAATATCAGACATTCCTAGTTTGTATAATTTTACTGGCATATCTGGATTAACTTTAGATGGTAATCAGGCAATAGAAGTTAGAGGTCACACCATTAAAAACTGTCAATATGCTGTTACCATAAAAGGTGAAACTGCTGCTACTGCTGGTGCTGATAGAGCATGTAATACAAACATAGTTAAGATTAACTTCATAACTAACTGTTATACAGGATTCTATTTCTTAGATGATGGACATGCAGCTACTATTCAAGGTAACGAATTGTATTGTAACTTCTACACTAACGATTCTTTAACCAGTGGTTTAGCTGCCGTTAGAATTAACAATCAAGATTGTTCTAACTGGGATGGTAATTTGGTTAGCATTAAATCTATTGATTTAGGTAATGCTACAAGTAGCTATGGATTCTATAATACTTCTACTACACTTCTTCCGTGCTGGGTGTTAGAATGTGCTTTATGGATGGGTGGTATTGGTAGTGCCAACTGGTCATCATCAGCTTTCGTCAAAGGTCCTTACAGTTCTTGTACCTTCCGCATGCGTATGTCTGGAGCTTTAGGTAGCTTCCCTTGGACAACGATTGCTATTACTGGATTTCAAAACCGTGTGGAATTCATTAATGGCGGTGGTAATTACAACTATACGGCTGATCCTTTATACGGCGGACAACCTATCTCGGCATACACAGTAACACCTAATGCTAATAGCAGAAACTTGTTTAATACTACTCCTACTTCAGTTACAGATAGCGCTTCATTTAATAATAGATATACATGTAAGTATGAGATAGGAGCTTACAGTTCTATACCTGCTAATGGTTTATTAACTTTGTACGCTTACACGCCGATTACGGATGCATATGTCCAAGGATATAGTCATGGCTATCCTATCGTTGCAGCTAGTAACAATTTCAACGCCATTCCGTTTACCAACGAAGGTCTCGTATTTGAATCCGCTTATGACAACAGTACGGTGAATGCTAACGAGGTTGTATTAAACTTTAGAAACGTCTCTGGTAGCACAATATCAGGAGGCTTCTTCAACTTCATCTTTACCTGCGGCTTATAACTTTATGAAACGTCTATTCCTATTTCTATTAACGGCTGTTGGGCTTTATGCCCAAAATCAGAACGTCACTGTCCAACCATCCCCAGGTTCGGGTGGTATGAATACGGGTACGTTTAACACCTATGGTATTAACTACTATCTAGCTAAGCCAGCTACGACATGGGACTTTACACAGGCTACTGTCTTGTTGCCACAATCTATTTCTGGGGTCTTGTCTATCAACGCAGGACCTGGAATTGGAGTAAACAATAATACAGGACAAGTGACAGTAAGCAACTTAGGTGTCATTACGCTTACGGCTGGGAATGGGCTTGTAGGTACGTCTACGGCGGGGAATATAACCCTTAACAACGTGGGTGTACTGGGGGTCTTGTCTGGAAATGGTATAGCTATTACGGGCAATGGAAGCTATCCCATTATCAATAGTGTCTCTACGACAAATGGCACAGTTACTAACGTATCTGCAATAGGGCAGAATGGTATAGGGGCTGTTACAACCAATAGTTCTACAACGCCTGTCATTACGCTTAATCTGGGGGCTATTACGCCAAGCTCCGTTACCACGAATGCTTTAACAGTAGGCTCTCTAACAGGACCTGTTATCTCCATAGCTGGTACTTACGGGGTTACGTCTCAGTCGGGTACGGGCATTCCAGCATACAACAACGCTCCCAGCATCACGAACGCAACCCTTCTTGGCACAACTAACGTAGCTAACATTTCTACAACGGGGCTTTTAACTACAACCAACATCCGTACAACAGGGCTTACGGGCTATCTCTACGGCAATGATAGTACGGGGAATGTCTCGGCTTCTACAACGATCCCAGCTGGCAGCGTCACAGGGCTAGCTACAGTGGCTACTACGGGCAACTATTATGATTTGACTAACAGACCTACCCTTAACGCAGGAACTGTCACCAGCGTGTCAGGAACGGGCTCTGTGAATGGTGTAACGCTAACAGGTACGGTTACCACGTCTGGTAGTCTAACCCTCGGCGGCACACTCTCAGGCATAAGCAACTCTCAGCTTACGAACAATTCTATTACTATTACGGCAGGTGCGGGGCTTTCAGGGGGCGGAAATGTAGCCCTTGGCGGAACAACCACGTTGTCTAATGCTGGTGTTACGAGTCTTTCTGGCACAAACGGAGTGACTACCAATAGCTCTACAGGGTCTGTACAAGTGGGATTGGGCGCTATCACCCCTACAAGCGTTTCTACGGGGGCTTTAACTGCTACGGGTACTACCACCTTGGCTACGGGTTTAAATGGCTATTTACAGGCTTCTAGTGGCGTTGTTAGCGCTTCTAGCACAATACCTACAAGTGCCTTAAGTGGTACAATAGCTTTAGGTACACAGGTGTCTGGTACGCTTAACGCAGCTTCTGGTGGTACGGGGGTGGCTGGCACTATAACGGGTTATGAATATGCCAATGGTACGGGGGCACATACGGCTAGCACAACCATACCAACGTCTGTCCTTTCTGGCACAATAAGCAATAGTCAGCTTACTAATAATAGCATAACGATTGCAGGCACGGCAACGGCCCTAGGAGGCTCTATCTCGCAGGATACGATAACTGGCCTATCCACAACTGGGTTAGTTCAACGTACAGGCGCTAATACGCTCGCAATAGCTACTCCTAATACGAACTACCTCCCAGCAACCACAGGCAATAGCGCACAGCTCTTAGCTTCTAACGGCTCAGGAGGAATGGCTAATGTTAATGTGGGAAGTGGGTTGTCCTATTCAGGAGGAACGCTTTCTAGTACGTCAGGGGGCGGATCTGTAACCAACGTAACTGTTAGTGGTAATTCAGGTGTGTTGGCAGGAGTGGCTACGCCCACGACGACACCAAGTATTAGCATAGGACTAGGCAACATAACGCCTCTTAGTGACACGTCTGTATTTAATGGACCTATTGGAGGAACAACCCCTAACGCTGGTAGCTTCACAACGCTTAATGCTTCTGGCGTGGTAAATGTGAGTAATACTACTGCATCTACGACAACAACCACAGGTTCTATTGTAACGGCTGGGGGACTGGGTGTGAGCGGGAAAATTAATACTAATGGTTTAACTTCATTTGCACCAATATCTATATCACAAACTACTACTGTACCTAATTATAGTTCTTGTTTCAGCATGGCAGATACAAATGATACATTAAGCTTTTTCATGTCTCTTGGCGCTACTGGATATAATAGCATTGTTAATTCAGGCGATACTGGAATGTTAAGCATTTTAAATACTACTGATAATGGATTAGTTATTGGTAAACATAATGGTGCTGCGATACGGTTTTCAAATGCCGCTACAAATACTATACAATTTAGTGTAAACTCAATAGGTGAAGTTGCTAAATTTTCTAGCTCAGGTAATCTGAGCATCGGGACTACGACAGCTTCGAGTAGCACCTCCACAGGAGCCTTAGTTGTCGGCAACGGAACAAGTGGTGGACTGGGTGTGGGCGGAGCTATTAATGCTGGTGGCAATATAACTTCTGGTGGATACGTACAAGCCAATGGTGGTTTAATGTATTTGTATGGTACTGGTACTTCATTAAGCACTCGAATCTCTTTTATTCCTGCTAGTGGCTATGGTTCATTCTTTGATAATTTTACTAATGGATCTGGTTTTGCATGGCGTACTTCACAAACCAGCGGACTAGATACTAATGCAATGACGCTTGGTGCTTCTGGTGGTGTAAATCTTAATACATATGCTGTTGATGGATTTAGAGTTAATCAACAAACGGCAGGTGGTTATTGTGTTGTGAATTGCGCTTATAATAATAGCGGAACTTATTATTACGATTATTTTACCAATGCTAATGAAACGACGGTATATGGTTCTATCACTAGCAATGGTAGTACAACAACATATGCCACAACCTCAGATAAGCGTCTTAAAACTTCTTTACGTTCTTGGTCTCTAGGCGATAAGTTCGATCAGATTCCTATTGGTGAGTTTACTTGGAAAGAGTCTGGCGTAATAGGCCACGGAACCTTGGCTCAAGACTTATACCAAATCTACCCCGATGCCGTGGTTAAGGGCGATGATGGTGCTATGCCTGATCCTAAGAAAACTGGTTCAACGTGGTCTGTAGACTACGGCAAGCTCACAGTGCCATTGATTGCGGAGGTCAAATCCTTACGCTCTCGTGTTAAGACTCTTGAACAAGATCAAGCAACAGTTTTAGAAGCTATCAATCAACTCAAAGCAGAATTTAACCAATACAAGAAAGATCATCCATGAAAAAGCTCCTCATCCTTGCGCTCCTTGCGCTTCCCCTCCTAAGCAAAGCACAGCTTGTACAAAGCCCAGAGTATTCTTGGCGCGTCCAAATCTGTGACCTAACCTATAACGCTAGCCAACAGCTCACAGCTTGTCCTGTGACGGTGTTCTATCAGAGTACCATTACCAACGGCGGGACTTTCGTAAGCAACGTCCAGAGTGTCCCTCAGACCCTCTCTGTCGACCTAGTAGCTCAGGCTGCCTCAACCGTGGTGTACAACGGAACGACATACACCTATGGTCAGGCTTTAGGCATTATGAACGCCATCTTTGCCCAAGAGCGTGCTAATGAACTAGCTAATGCGGCTAAGGCTTCCTCTGTTTCTGCCCCGCAAACCACCCAGAATCTGTCTCCAGCAGTTACGACCAACAACGCCAAATGAACCAGCACATTCAACGGCATTCTGTGGGCTATTGCTTAGTGGTTATGGCTCTAGCAGATGCGTTTGCGGAACAGTTTAAGGGAGTTACCCATCAACAGGTGGCTTCCATGAATTGGCTTGATTGGGCGGTGTCTTTCGCTGAGTTTATTGCCGCAGCTGGCACTGTCCTAGCAGCCTATCTCCAGAAATATCCTTCCTATGAAACTCCTTCCCTTCCTCCTTCTAGTCCTTCTAAGTAGTGGATGTCAGTCCACAGCCACCAAGAACGCTGCTACGTTTGTACAGCAGATAGGGGCTATGAATCTGAATGCCGCGGATATAAGCCAGAGTACGTCCACCCCTTTCTACAGCCATTCCGAGAGTGCTGCGGGGGTTGCTACGAGTCCTAATGGCTTATCAATCATTAACGTTAAAGCTGATATAGCTATCCCTCTTTGGGGTACAACATGGTCTTTCTCGGCCTCTAGCCTTACAGCAGGGTCTAATCCTCCGACAGTAGTTCCCGCCAAATGAACTGGTTTCAATGGATTCTGGCAGCAATAGGCTCGCTCGTCGTCATTGTCGGGTTTGCCTTTATTGTCCTTATTCTCCTAACCGCTTGGTACAACGAGGAGTTTTGTCAGGATGACGAGTGATTTTACGAAGGCTAAGCTCTGTAAGCTGGCCTATCACACCCTCAACCTAGTGCGTATAGACGACTCCAACATGGGGTTTCCCGCAGGTTATACCCTGTCTGACGTGCTTTATGGGCAGGATAAAGACGGCATTAGGCCATTCGGCCTGATAGTAAACGACCCTGATGGAGCTCAAATTGTCTCATTTCGAGGCACAGATACATGGTCTGAGTGGTATACGGATGCGGAAATCGAGTTAATGCCTAACTCTACCAGCTCTAATGGCTCAGGAAGGGTGCATAAAGGCTTTTTAGAGCTTTATGAGAGCCTTGTGGATAGGAATGGTGCTTCAGGCTGGCAAAGTCGTTTAAAAGGCAAAGAAACGGCCATTACGGGGCATTCCCTTGGCGCAGCTCTTGCCACGTTCTTAGCCCTAGACTTAGGTTCGCAGAACCTGACAACCTTTGGAAGCCCCAAATTGGGGGATAAGGAGTGGGCTCAGGAGGCTCAAAAGACCCTTGGGGGTAGTAAGAGGTATGTCTCGAAGTTTGACCCCATTCCTTGGGTACCCCTCTCCACCTGGCATGTCACCTTTGAACACGTCTGTGTAGCCACCCAGCTTAATGGTCCTTTGAATATGATTAGTACGCCAATGGACAATCACAGTATTGACAGATATGCGGAACTCTTGGCTAAGTAGGCTATGGACACATTCAACCCTCAATCAATGGACGCTAAGGTGAGCGAAATACTCACCCGTATTAACGCCATTGAGGAGAAGGGAGACAACCGCCAGAATGTATTATATGCGATACGTGAGCAGGTTATGAAAACCAACGGGCGTGTAACAGCTTTAGAGGCTACAGCAGAAACCAATAAATGGTGGCTAGGCTTCTTGACAGGTGCTTTATTAGTATTAGCTTCGTTCTTCGCCCTGCATCATTGATGAAAAAGCCCCCTGTAGTAAGGAGGCTAAAAGTCGTTCACTCGCCAGCGAACAGGCATCAATATGCAGCCCTATTGACTTTATGCTCATAGGGGAATAGGAAAGCCCTTAGGTTGTCAAGCATAATGTATCATATATGAAGCGTTAAGTGGGGTTAAGCCTCCATACATTACGTGTAATCAATGTAATCCACCTGTATCTGAAGCCTGTTTAGGATGTGGGTTAAGGCTTCTACGCATGCGGCAATGTCACTACCCTTGAAAGAGTGGGTTGGTTCGCGCATACGACCGCTATTATCCATTAAGTAGATGTCTGCTCTATCGAGGTGTATGATGATTAGTACTTTATTCATTTCTTCTGTTGGAGGTTAAAATTGATTACTTGCCCGTGAGCTATACGCCAGCTTGTGCCTACGGAGATGATTATCATGCTGAGGGCTAGGGCTATTACAATAATTAGACGAGAAAGCCCTTGTCTCTGGCATCTGCTGGGAAGTTGTGAATCCATGTGTGGCATACGCGGCATGTACCAATCCACATAGACACATCATTAAGCCTATCACCAGACCTTTTATTCATGTGGTGGATGTCTGTCGCTGGACGTTTAGCGCACACCCTGCATGTCGGATAGTCGGCTAGGTATTCCTTCCGTAGCTTGCTGTAAAGTCTGTTCTCTTTTGCCCGCTTCTTGCTCACTCGTCTTAACGGAGATCTTTTTAGACCAGTTGATCGTTTCATAGTTGTCCTTAAATTGCTTAGAAAAGCAGTTTCTCGGTACGTCGCCTTTGCCGTTCATTGTTGGTTTTGATTTGATGACAAGTTATACAGATGGCTTGGTAGCCGTCTAGTTCTACAAACAGTCGTTTAATAAATTCGTCATAGCCTTGGAAGCCCAATGCGGGGTCTACCACAGGCTCTATATGGTCTATCTTAATGTCCTTATTGCCTACTACCTGCTTACAAAGGGCACAGGTGTATTGGTTGCGCCCAGAACGAGCATTCTTCTTACAGGTATATTTCGGAGCCCAGCGTGAGCTTGCACGTCTAAGCGCAGATACAATGAACGAACGCTTTCTGGCATCCGTCCATTGACCATTGCAATGAGGCTTAAGAAGTTGATTCTTCATTTACCACGTTTTCTGCTGAGAGCATGCCTATTTGCATTCCATGTTTTTCAAGGCATTCAGATATTTCCTTAATCGAGATATTACCAAGGTTTCTTATCCTTCTCAATTCGTGTTCAGACTTGGTTAACAACTGTCCAACAATGGTAATGTCGTTATTGTTGAAGATGTTTATCAGACGAACACTCCAGCTATCGTTGAACTCATAGATGTTCATGTTCTTATACTTCATTACTGCTTCCTTGTTAAGAACGAAAGCCTGTTTCTTCTCTTTGCTAATGGGACGCTTCATGTAGAATGAGCAGTCCACGGAATCACTATTGTATTTCCTTTGGGCAATGACTGAGACTAATTCCCAGCCATCTATTCCATATCGGTTAAGTAACCAAGCGGTTAGGTTGTTATATACTTTGTATTCGTAGTTCATTTCGTTATTCATATATGTATTTATCTATTGGTATTACGTATCGGAAGTGTTCACAGGTTTTGCGGCATTCATAGCCTCTACAGCCACAACCCCTGTCCTCTTTGACGTTTGAAACATCAACTATATATTTCATATCGGGGTTGCTGCGGCTCTGAACATAGTACCTGTGCGGCTCCCCTGTTATTGGTTCTACTTTCATCTTTGAAGCGTTTAATCGTCTCTCTATGCCAATCTATGTTGTCCCACAAGGCTTCTAAGAACCTGTAGGCTTCTTCCCATTGCTCAGAAGTTAGGCTTCCGTAAACTAGCTTAGCTTGCGTAAGCCCAAGTCTCATGAACCTAGGCTTGGACAGGAACACTATCGTTTGGGGTTTGGTAGTCATTTTTGATTAGATAGTAGTTACATGCGTGATAGAATAGTCTCCAAGCCTTCTCCAGATCGTCTGGGAAGTGCCATATCATCTCCACTCTGCCAGGTTCTGTGGTGGATATAGCGATGTTAATACCTGCTATGGACGTGTTGTTTAATGAGGGCATTTCCTTAAACTTAGCTACGTGATAGGCCGCAATTTGCTGCACCCATGTATCCCGCGTCTCCACAGGCTTCTCAGGCTTAGTCTTACAAGTTTTGAAGTCTATAATGCCGTAGATGTCGCCAAGCTCCCGTGTTGCCGTGAATGTGCCGTCTGTTGTACCAGCATATTTGAAGTCCTTGTTTACGAGACGAAGCTCATGCTCGTTTATGTAGATGCGATTGTCCTTCAGAAGCTCTCTCACCGATTCGACGTAGATGGCGTACGTTTTGTCGTATTCTTTGCCTTGTAAACCTTCTTCAAGGGCTTTGTGGACTGCTGTGCCCAAATCTGCCGCATCGTTAACTTGCTCGAACGCAGCTTGTTTAACAGCTCCGCAATAGGCGTCGTCTGCGAGATTATAGGGTACAGTTCCATTTCCAAGCAGTTTTCTAGCCGCAAGTGCGACTTGGTTCTGCTTCCAGTCATCAAGCCCTTTTTTGGAGATAATATCCAATATGGTAGTAGCTGAGGGATACCAGTTGTTCTTTTTCGCATCAGCAATGGTTGAGGGGCGCATTTTGCCCGCGTTCTTACCCGTTTTAACAACGACTTCGTGGCACGAGTTTCCGTTTTCATCGTAGAAATGGCTCATTGTTCTCCTATTTTGAATTTCTTTAAGTTAACAAACACTCTGTAAAGCTGGGCTCTTGGCTTTGCACTACGTTCGTAGGCATCAATTTCATAGCCAGCTTTCTTTAGCTGAGAGGCGTTAGTTACAACGCCGTCTATGCGGTCTGCTGCGGACTTAGCCTGGTCATATTCTGACCAAGCACATTCCATAAGCAGTTTAATGGGCTTAGCCTTTTCTATTACAAAATAGATAGGCATGTCCGTTGGGGTTACTGTGTAGCTCATTGAGTTTTAAGGACAATGCGTACGAACTCTTGGAAGTCGCCGTTCTCAAGCTCATCTGGCTTTAGAATGACGTTTTGGACACGGGCGTTATGAATCACTATGTCCTTAGCTATGTTCTTAGCATTGCCTAGCGCAGCACCATCTGGGTTGTATGCTGGCTTAGAAGCTGAAGCAAAGCCTATCTGTTCTGCCTGCTTGTAGTTCTCAGCACGAATCCCAGCTTTTGCATGGAAGGTTTCTGTGCCGAGGATTTTAATCTTGTTAGCTTTGGTCACCTTGTCTGGTGAGGACGTGAAGTAGACGCTATCCCCTACCTTATACTTCGGGAGTGGACTCTTGCTATTGCACGTTCCTTTAGTGCCAGAAGCGAATTCGATGTTGTGGACATACATAGTGCCATACTGAGACTCAAAACTGTCTCCTGTAGGGCTTATTGCGGTTATGTGGCCTAATGTGCCTGTTTGTTGGATCATGTTATTTCCTTTTGATTGTTGGATTTGTTTTACTCTTACCTGCTAAATATCTGTCTAACCAT
>Ga0214178_1000526_pt1 | contig 10724 bp, 9 predicted proteins | sample TroBogEpilimnion_28_FD_153016 | JGI IMG/M metagenome (GOLD analysis project Ga0214178, IMG submission 153016) | Freshwater microbial communities from Trout Bog Lake, WI - 17SEP2007 epilimnion | ecosystem: Environmental > Aquatic > Freshwater > Lake > Epilimnion/Euphotic zone | place: Trout Bog... | reverse complement strand
TAATCTACGTCTTCAATATCATAATTGACAATAGATTCTTCGATCATTGCTCGATCTACTCTTTCTTCTGGATTTAAAAATTTATAGTACTCTTTTCGAAGAGATTTCTGTTCTACCGTTAACTTAGGCATGAAAACTATTTTATTTTTGAACTAAATTTGAAACAATATGCACTGTTTGAATTTCTGGGTGTGCCGTTTGGATGATACCCATTTGTAACTCATCGTCTTCAAAGAAACGAACCACATTGATTCCTTCTTTCTTTAACTCAGTAATTGTTTTAACCTTATGATTTGCTCCTGAAGTTCTAGATTGAACTGTGTGATTTCCTCTTTCAGCAAGGGTTATTGGATTGAAGAATACCTTATTCGTAATTCCTCTGCCTTTAAGTATTGTAAGTACTTCTTCAGTTTCGTCAATACAACGACCTGTAATAATGTAATCGTTCGGTGAAGATGGAGTAATTCCAATAGAAATTACACCGTCAAAATCATAACCAAATATATCTGCCATACTTTATTGTTTAAAAAATATGGAGGTTTATAAGCCTCCATATTTAATATGTATTGAAATTGTTTTTCTTAAGCTGTAGCAGCTGCTGGAGCCTTAGCCTTAACTTGTTTTGATGTAACTTCAGTTAATTTTCTGTGAGCTAATGCTTCACATTCTTGAACTGCATCAGTGAACATCATCTGTTGAGGTGGTGTCTTTTGGGTAAATGCTGAAGGACCTCTTAAGGCACCTACAATTCCCATTTCTCTTGCAACTCGTACATAACGAACCGCATCGATAACAACTCCTGCAGAGTTTGGACTGTCTTGAACTGACAATTGGGCATCAAATAATACTGGTGCTCCTCCGAATCCTTCAAGTTCTAAACGGAAGTTTGCAACTTTATTATCTCCATAAAAAGAGATGTACTCAGAAGGACCTGCGTGTAAGAATGAATTTTCAGTTGAGATACCACGTATTTCATTTTGAGCTCTAATTACATTCTCCTTAGAGATCTTTTTAGATTTCAAACGTGATTTGTCTTCCATATTTAAGAAGTCTGTGTTACCACCAACGTTTCTTTGAATGTGTGCTTTAACAACGTGTCCTCTTTCAAATGCTAATTCTTGTAACATTTGAGATAGAATCGATGCACCAAATTGTGAACGCATATCATCTCCAATGATTGGAATTCCTGCATTAATAAATTTGTTCTCCCATGTCGGATCAGATGCAATAAATACTGGAATACAGTTAACCAAAGAGATTCCAGTTTCCAGACAAATTTCAGCCCAGAATTCTGTTGCCTTTTGAGAACCTACTGGCAAGTAGTTGATTAAAACTTCTGCTTCATGCTCTTTTAATTTAGAGATCATTTTAGCTTTCCATTCTGCTTTTTTCTTTTCGGTAAATTCAACACGATTCATATCGGTAGAATTTCTTAAACCTTCAGAAACCAAGAAACGATTATTTTCTGGATAACCATCCATTAATAATGCGTATCCATCAATAACTGGTGCTTCATATACTGGAGCCTTGCTCTTGATCTTTTCAACGATATTCCAAGAACTGTTTGGACGTTGTTTTAATGCTTCACCCAATGGTGTATTTACTTTACGTGTGTCGATATCGAATGCACAAACGAATTCAATATCTTTTGCTTGATAACCTCCGATGTCTGAACGCATCATACCATCGATGTTGGCTGTGTTTTCTGTATAGAACTGTACTCCTTCAACTAGTGATTTTGCACAGTTACCAGCTCCAACGATTGCAACTTTAATTTTACTCATGATTTTAATTTGATTTTGTTTAAATTATACTTATATTTTAATAAAGGTTTCAAAATAGACTTATTGTCGAAAGCTTTTTAACTTCTGGTTTCGATACCGATAGTTCTGCGTTCTTCTCTCCAGTTTGAAAGTCATATTGATAGAACTTTCTAGAGAGATGTACCGAACCTGGCTTCTCCATACAAGTGTCAGCATACTCCTTTGGATCCATTTTGTACCAGTGTTCTGGCCATGAAATTATTTCCACGCCCGGCCCACTTAGATATATACTTAGCTTTTCGTTAAAAATTTGACAAATTTGAGATCTTTTTTCCTGGGAACCAAAAAAAGCTGCTTTTTTGTACCATCCAGTTTGTGGAATCCTTCTCTCTTCATGTTCTATTGGCAATAACTTCATCACTGAGATCTTTTCAATATTTAAAGATTTCAAATGTTCTGCATAGTTTTTCACTAAAGATTCTACTGCTGCAACCGGATCGGCTTGTCGGCATAGATGGTGTCGAACGTCGATGTTTCCAAAGTATGTAATTAGATGCTTCGTTCCTGTTGGAATGTAGGTCTCAAATCCTTCTTTAAGGGCACCAAATAAGGTTTTACCATCATTACGACTGATATTTGCACCTGGCTGATATGCAGAGATTGAATGGCTATCACCTAATACGAAGGTTGAGGTAACTAGTGTTAGGTCTATTGTTGGTGTCTCTATTGATCTTTTTGTTAACTGCGCAACATCGAGTGCTCTCCATGTATCGGTGCATGATTTCATTCTGCTATTGGCGAATGCTCCAATATCTGGCATCTCTCTATTTAAGCAATATGTGGTTCCTTTGAAATCTAAGAATCTTTGCATTCTTCCAGCGGGTTCATCTCCAGCTCCTCCAAATAAATTGTAGGATCCTCCAAATTCCATCGGTAGGGCAACCATCCAAACATCATATTCATGTATGTTTTCGCTCTTCGTCAGAACAGTAGCATTCAATCCTAGACTTCTTAATTGAGAAGCTAATAAGAATGCCCATGCAGATTTATGACTCTCCAATTTAGAGCTGTATGTTGTTACAACGTCATCAATCGCAATCTTCTTGCCGATAAGAGATTCTTTAATGTCGTAGATATTAATCTTTTGACTCATTGATATAATTTTCTAGTCCTTGAATGTATGCGACTGCATCTAATAAGTTATCTCTCTTGTGATTGTAACTTTCTCTGGAGAACTTTAGGGCAATAAGTGCCATAAACATTTCACGACCGGTAACATTAAGTCCTGTCATACCATTAAAAATCATCGCTGCTCGATCCATGCCTTCTGAAAAAGGACCATATTGACGATCTGCCTCTTCTGATCTATTATTAACGATTTTGTCTGCTTCTTCTAAAATAGATTTCATATTTAATTGATTACACTTTATATATGGATTTTGGATTTTGTTTCGTTTAACGATTAGCATTTGCCAAGGATCGTGTCTATAGACCTCTTGTTTATAATTCCAAGGAGAAGTTGGAAACCTCATTATTTTTTAATTTGCTTAATTGTGTTATCGATAATGCTTCTAAAGATAACATCATTACAAAAGATTGATTTTTCAGTATCATAATAATGTCCACCCAGACCATAATGGTTCCAAATCATTATGTTTAACATTTGAAGATCTCCTTCGCATTCTTCTTTGAATAACTGATGTGCCTTTTCAGGGGTCATCTCGCTAACAACTTGATCTGCTAGTCTGATTGCTTCTTTATTTGTAATTTGTTTAAACATAGTTTGCATCTTTGTTTTATTTGATATGTAAATATAAACAAAAGTTTTCAAATAAAAAAATTATTTACAACTTTTTTTATTTCAGATTGAATAAATATCTTGTCGGATAATCGACCAAAACACACGGTTAACAAAATGGCAAAAGTACTTGGTACGGGTGGAATCATCAAAAAGACCAAAAAGAAGGGTAAGGCTAGTAAGAAACATTCTTCTAACAAGAATTCAAAAAATTACAAGAAATCCTATCGCGGTCAGGGTCGCTAAAAAAGAAAAAGCTCAGTATTTCTACTGAGCTTCTTTTTTAATCTATAAGTTTATTATTTAGTACCGTACTTCTCATTGATGAAGCTTTCGTAACTTTGAATCTTTTGCATCTGCAACAAACGTTTGCGTTTGCGTTTTGCCTTCTTAAATTCTTCTTCAGCATCTCCTTGACCTGCTGGAACGTCTCCAGAACCTGTGGCTCCTGTTGACATGTCTGGTAGAGCTATTTTACCCATTCCAGATCCAGGCATCGATGCACCTTGCGGCGCATTATAACTTGCAGCGTATGAAAGACCCTCTTCTGCATGTTGTGGAAGACCCTCTCTCGCGGTTTCAGCATAATCTTTTAACTGATCTGCCGTCATGCCTCCAACTAAATCTTTAACCTTATCACGATACTCTGGTGCAACGTCATCTAATTTCATGTGACCTTGTTTTACCGCGTATGCGATACCAAATAATTTTTGTTGTGCTTGACTTACGGCTGGCATTTTTATTTTAGTTTATTTTATTACCAAGCAAGGTTTAATTTATCTAACTTAGCTAATTTTTCTTTAATATAAAGAGCTTTTTGTTTTATCTCTCTATCATAATAAGAATTACCAGATTTATCACCACTCAATTTAGATATCTCATCAACGTATCTTGCGTATGATGTATAATCTGATAAAAGATTGTTCATGAAGTTGGTAACATCTGTGATTTTAATCTCTCTTCCTCTTGGATCCTGACCTACTATAATATCACCATATTGACCAAATTGTTTAGATTTCATTGCTTTTGAAATTAAATCAGTACATGTTGTAATAGCACCTTCAATTTTACCGTCAACATCATCGTTAACAATTCTAGTTGCTAAGATATTTTTATATCTGTTTATGTTTTCTTTTTTAAATTCTTTAGGATCGATCATTGCAGTTGCACCTCTTTTAGCCTCAGCTCTTTGAGCTCTGATATTTTCAGTGCTGTACTTTTGTCTAATAGCATCTAAATCTAAAACGTATGCAACATCAGAAACTTCTGCAATTCTTTTAACATTGTAAAGACCTGTTTGATCCCATTTAGATCCTGAAGATCTTTTCTTTATACCTGCTGTATGTATCTTTCCAGCATCTTTACCTCTATTTATTAAAGTTAATTGTTTATCGAACCATGAAAGTCCAAAGAATTCATTTTTACCATTAGTAATTGCAATCAATGCAGGGGCTGGAATTTGTTTATTTTCAGAGTAAGTTTCATCTGGTGCATAAGGATTTTCCTTTGGTGAAGTTGAAACGTAGAATACTATTGCGCTATCAATATCTTTTGATTTGTATGCTGCTTGAGGATCCATTTCTTCGAAATCAGAATCTTCGATGCTACCTAGATCAACGTGAGCATAACTGTAAAAAGCTTTAAATAATTCTTTAGGTGTAAATCTTAAATCAAGAAAACCTGCAAGAATTGAAGATTTAATAGCCTCGGTTACTAATTCATTGTTTACGAATTCAGTAAATGATTCATAGATAAATGTTGATCTGCTGCTTGGATTGAATGACATATGTATTTTATTATTTTCATTAACTGTTGCTTTCGGTGTGGTTTGAGTTAGTACTTTTTTACCTAATTTAGATAAGGTAACTTGATCTTCCGAAATCTTAAAGTATGTTGCATTTCTTCTCAACCATCTTTTACTGTCCTCTGTCATGCTAGAGATCAAAGTTTCAAACTCTGCTTTAGAGATGCCATCTTTGATTGCTTCGATGATTTTGTTTCTAATTGCTGCGTGCTTTCCAACTGTTTGTGCTGGATGAGATTCAGTGTATTGTCTTTTAACTGTGATCTTCTTAGCTTCATTAACTTCTACAGATTCTTCAATCTTCTTAGCAGCTAATTTAGGATCTTTCTTAGCAACATTATCTGTATAAGAACCGTCTCCCCAGAATGCTACAATAGCATCAGTATCTGCGGTTGAATGGAAATTAGGACCTGCGTTAAAAACGTCTACGAATTGTAAACCTTTTTTGTTCTTAATTAAATCTTTAGCAAATGAAATTGCTTGAGATTGAGAACCGAATTTCTTCATCGATCTTATTCCATCTGAATAGTGAACTTCGTAAGCTTCATTTAATTCTGTACCTTCGTTTTCTACAGACTCAAATTTCTGTGGTTTGTCTAAACCTTTGATAAAGTCTTCAACTGAAGATTTTACGGTACCATATTTCTCTCCACCATCTACTGCCATGTTAACGACTGAACCATCGTCATATATATTGTAAGAACCACCATCATATTCTTCACCGTCGACGTCTAAATCAAAAGAGTCCTCTTCAAGAGTCTTTAAATTTACTGTACATTTGCAATCATCGTGTTTTGAAATTGCTTTAGCTAGGGTCTCAGCAACTTTTTTAGTTTGAGCTTTAGTTAAACCAGCGGCATCGCCGAATTTACCCTCATTTAAGAATTGTTCAAAATTCATGTTAGTATGTCTTTATTTTTACTATATATTATCTTATTATAGAGATTCTATTCCTATTTGGCCGTTCAATGGATTCTTTGCACTTCCTTTAACCGCAAATTTAAAATTGGCAGTATCAAAGCTTTTTATTTTAAAATTGACTGTTGATGATTTTGGATTTACAATCAAATAAAGTTGTTGTATTGTAGAAACTTTATTAATAAGTGTAGATATTGCATCATCATATTTATAATTCAGTTCTTCAATTACCTCTTTCATAAGAGGATAGAATATTATTCCAAATCTATCTTCATTATCAGAATCATTTTTGTATGATTTCATTGCTGCACTTTTACTTGCATATCCAGATGGATACGTGTTTGTAAGCTTAAAATATTGAGATAATAGATCCCATAAGGTATCATCTTCATAAGCTTTATCCATTGCCGCATTTATTGATTCTCTACCTATATTATTCCATTGTATTCCAGATTCTTTTAGAAAATAATCATAACCTCCGTTATTGCCTAATAAAAATGTATTGGCAAGAGCCATATATGTAGAAAATATGCTAGATTCTCTCTTAGATCCAGCTTCTTTAAAATAATGTCCTGGATTTTTAATAACTTCTAACAAATTATTAATAACGCTTTGTTCTTCTTCAGATGGAAGTAAAGTTCCAGTTTTATATTGATACAATATTTCAGATGCAAGAGCTGTTAATGTTGGTACACCTCCTTTTTTTCCAGCCTTTGAAGAAATCTTCCAACCATCAAATATAAAATCTACCATTGCGGCATTTGAAGATTTCGGATAAGATACCCCAGTTCCTGAATTAGAAACTGAATTAAATAAAAATATTCCACCTAATATTTCACCAAAATCATTAGAAATGTTTGCCAATGAAATTGGATCAATCTGATATTTCAATACTAGATTTTCAGTAAAATTAACATCAAAACTATTTTGATTTGATTCAATCATTTCTGTTAAAGTGTCATATTTTGAAATGTTTGCGTCTCTGATCTCATCCATCATTTGAAACAAAAACATCTTATAATTATCAGGTATTGAAAGATTCTGAATAGAATTATTTGTATATGAAATAAGAGTATCTATTGTCGTGTAATCGTTTTTTGTTATGCCTAATTTATCCGGAGTTAAATCTTTTTTACCTATTACTCCTTTTTGACCATTTTTAAATGAAACTCTATTTACAATATAAAAAGTATCTCCCTTTAAAAAATTTGCACCACCTACGATTTGGTCTTTTGTAATATCCAATTGAACTGTATCAAAAGTTCCTGATTTTGAACCTCTTTCTCCCTTTCCTAATGTTGAAACATCAAACGATCCTGGCTGTAATCCAGCATCTATTAACATTTTTGAAAGCATCGATTCTCCATCCAATCCCAGATCTGCTCTTAAAACTTCTCCAGTGCTAGGCTTTATTAAACTTCCACTATAATTAATTTGCTTAACATAAGAATTATAGGTAGATGCGAAAAAATCTCTAACATTTGAAATTGAATCTTTTTCAGCAATATATCTCATCGCCGATTCAAATCTTAATCTAATATCTCCGTATGTTTGTGCCATTATTTAATATCGTATTGCTTAAATTGTTCGAATGTTAAAATCGTTTCGTTGTCTTGTTGTACAGATTCAGCTGCTTGTAGAGACATTTCCAATTTTGATTTCAATTCATTATACATTGAGTGCAAAGCATTTGGAGTCATTGAATTGAATGTCTTTTGATCACCTTTTTCTAGGGCCTCTCTAACCTTAGTTGCAGAAATATCATCATCTCCTCTTTTAATTTCAAACATTCCAAAATCAGGTAGAACTCCAAGTTCATCTCTGTACTTGTCGCTGTTTGCCATATATGAATATGCCTTTAATCTATCGGAACCGGTTCCCCATAGAACTGGTTCGTACTGAGGTCTTAATGTATTAAATAAGATATCGATTCCCGCAGAAGGAACTACAAATATATTCTCCAAGAATTTATATTGCCTTTTCACCAGTTCAAACATTTCGATCTGTGTATCAACATCGTATGGTCTTTTAACCGCGTCGTCCTTCTTTTCTTTTGCAGCTTTCACCAAGAAAACCACAACTGGTAATTTATTCTCATTGTACAAAGATTCTAATACCTTTGCGTGTCCTAGGGTAAATGGTTGGAAACGACCAACAAACATATTTACCTTTTGTAGACCTTGCTCTTTATAATCAACCTTTAGGGCCTCATTTAAATCGGTCTTTGTACCTTTGATTTTATTGTGTAACAAAAAGTTATTGAAGTGATGCACCGCATTTTCATCGGTATTTTCAACATAAACTTTTGCATCGATATCATCAATGATCGAATTTAATTGTTCAATCATCGTCTGATTTAATAGAGAAGATTCTTTGATCTTCTTTTTATTAAATGAACCAATTACGATTTTAAATAGTTCTCCTAAGATTGGATTCTCTACATATCGTATTGTTGTTTCATTCATGATCCATTTGGTGTTTAATTTAAACAATTCAGACTTTGAAAATTCTGCAGAGTTAAAATCTACACCGATATATTTTGTGGCATTTTCTTTTACGTATGCATTAAACATCACCGACATTAATTGCAAATATCTTTGATCTGGTGCGGTTTCCGTAAGTTCAACGCCGTCTAATTTAAAATTGGTAAAGAATTCCAGTATGTCTACCATTGTGATTTGATACATGTGACTGGCTTCTCTGCCGTCGCCTTCTTTTTCTTTGATTGATGTTATCGCATCTAACTTAAAAGACTTAATCTGTGTTGACTCTACGAATGATACCACCAATCCGTCTATTGGTTTGGATAGATCTTCATTTAGTACAGATTTATATGCCGAAGGATTGAATAATTTATATGCGTATTCGGTAAATGATTGATTTCCGAAACGTTTTTCAAATGCCTCATTTGACATTGCAAGTACCGAAGTCAGCATTCTTTGTTGTTCGATTGACAATTGACCTTCAAAAACAACTGAAGGAGCCTGCACCTGCATTTTGGTTGCCCATTCTTTAAGAACAACTGGATCCGTAATCACCTTCTTTGATTTACCGGTAGGGTTCATCACTTGAATGTGTGTTAAGATCATAAAATTGTATGGTATCTGATCGTATTGTACCGAAGAGATATTAGTCTCTGGTAAATACTCAAATCCAAATTTCCAATCTGATGGCATGTCCTGCTTTACATTGGTATTTAAACTTTGAAAGTGTTTGATACCAATTTCATATAGAGACGTTAGGGTTCTATCAACCATATCCATCGGCTCATTGCTACCTGATTTGTAATAATCAAAACCTTCTACTGTTCTTCTAACATGGAAAGAAGCTGCTGCGATCTTTTCAGTCACAACAACCTTTAATTTTAACAGATCGTCGAATGAGTTTGCATTCGTGGTTTGATAAAAATCTCTAAGTCTTTGTAATGCCATTTCTTTTTATTTTATTAATCAATTTCGTATTTGAATTATCTCCCATATTTTATTATTCCCATCAATTGATTGATCGCCGCAAAGGTTCCAGTTAATTTAAATAGTTTTCCTTTGAATTGAAATACCAAACCTTCTGAAGGAATGATTGAATCGATTCCACCTATAGAATCTAATCTATTTAACTCTTTTTCTACCTTAGCGATCTGGTCCAAGTTACCATTCAGCTTGATATTGTTTGCCTCTCTTTTAATCTCATCGTGTAATCTTTGAGTCTCTTTGCTGGGATTTGCAACCAATAGATTGGAAACATTCTTTAAAACAACAGATCCCAATTCTAAGAATAGGTTCTCAAATGGTAATATATTCTCTTTAAATTTCTTTTTTGCGTCTATTTTATCAAAGTTCTGAAATGATTTGTATTCACTATCATCCATCTTCTTTGCCAGGTCTCTAACGTTAAGTGTTTTCTTGTCGTCAAATGCCCAACGTTGTACTAAACCAGCCTTATCGATTTCATCCAGATCTGGGAATTTATCATCGATCAGATCCTTCCACCACATTTCGTGATATTTTGAAACTGGATCGCTGTCTTGTAGACCATATTTGTCCTCCAATGCTTGGATCTTATTTAAAAAGTAATCCTTTTTCTCTTCAAAATCGATATCTTTACCGATTTGAAGTTCCTGTGGAGGTATGATTTGAAATGTCTTTTGTATGTCTTTATTAACACCTTTAAGTGCTGCTGCTATTTTACTAGCTGCTTTTGAATCTGCTCCTGTTTGATTTCCTTCACCGTCAGTATGCACGATTCCATGAAATTGTATAACGTCTTTCTCGTATGAAATTACATTTGAATTTCCAGAGTAGATCAATTCCATATTCATGAATGAGGTACCGTCATTGAATTCATCCTGATCTTTACCAGGTAGTGATTCTAATGCGCTGGCTAGATCTTGTGCAGCATAGGTGAATGTGTCTCTAACCCCATCTGATGGGTGATCCTGAAACAT
>Ga0214178_1000513_pt1 | contig 10971 bp, 17 predicted proteins | sample TroBogEpilimnion_28_FD_153016 | JGI IMG/M metagenome (GOLD analysis project Ga0214178, IMG submission 153016) | Freshwater microbial communities from Trout Bog Lake, WI - 17SEP2007 epilimnion | ecosystem: Environmental > Aquatic > Freshwater > Lake > Epilimnion/Euphotic zone | place: Trout Bog... | reverse complement strand
GAGCTGCTGCCGGGGGTTAAGGGAGATAAAAACCCGGATATGAAGGTAGATGGTAATTATGCCGAAGTAAAAACGGCAACTGATCCCGCAAGTTATACCCGGCTTCAAAAGCTGATCGCAAATGCCGAAAAGCAGGCCGACAGGGTAATAATTCTGTTAGAGGAGAAGTATTCGGAGGATGTTTTAAAAGCTGCCGCGAATGATCGGTTTAAAGCTTTCCCCGGATTGCTTGAAATTGGCTTTGTAACTGCCGACGGGGAATATATAGAGTTTACAAATGACCAGGGGCACACCGACTAATCGGCGCGCCCCTGGTGTGCATGAGTACACGTCCCACACAATACAAATGTACAACTTATATTTAATAATGAAAATATGAAAGTTTTAGTAAACAGGCTGGCCAAAACAGCCGACGATCTTATTTGCGCAGTAGAGGTAAACGGTCGGCTGCAATATTACGGGCTGCAGCCCGCAGCTTTTACATTTGAGGGTACTTTCCCGCTTACCAGATACTTTAGCCCTGCGCATGGGTTCAATGTTCCTTTAATTAATGACGTGCCCGGTCACGAAGATATCGAAATCCATATCGTCAATACCGTTGCGGATACGCGGGGCTGTCTTGGCATTGCCGATAATATTGTAAGCCTTGAGTTCATCGCCAACAGTGCCGCCGCCGTGCATGAATTTTATGCAGCGTTTTTCGCCGCTGTTGACGCCGGGGAAGAAAGCTCCATAACATTTAAAAATGTTTTTCAATAATGCCGAACGACCGGATAACGCTCTTTTTCTCCAAGCTTCAGCAAAGCATGGCCGACCTGCCGACGATCATCGGCAACGAAGCGGTGAACTATACGCTGGATGCGTTTGAAGCCCAGGCATGGGAAAGCGTTCCCTGGGAAGCCCGGAAAAGTAAAAAAGATGACGGCAGGGCGTTGCTTGTTAAATCGGGAACACTAAAGCGCAGCGTCCGGATCATCAGCAGCAGCCCGAGTTCGGTAACTATCGGCACCGACGTTATATATGCCCGTGTACACAATGACGGCGGCGAGATCAGCAGAGCCGCCCGGTCGGAGACCTTTGTGCGCCCACGCTACGAGCGCGGTAAAAAAGGCGCTATGTTTGGCGGCATGGGCGCTTTCCGAAAGATGACAAGGGAGGAAAAAACAGTTGCGCCGGTTAAAGGGCAAAGCTATAAAGCCTACAACTACCGTATGCCCCGCCGTCAGTTTATTGGCAATACCCCCGACCTGCGGGAACGCGTACACCAGGCCGTAATTACAGAATTAAGGTTAAAGCTAAAGGGTTAAAGGCGAGAGGTTAAAAATCACTAATTCACTAATTCAAAATTCAATAATTATTCCCATGAAAGAACTTTTTTTAATCATCTGTGGTCTACTTGAAACCGTCCCGGCCCTAAAGTGGATTGATAAGGATAAAGCCCAACTGGAGATATTTGATACCAAACCGGCGGTAGCCTTTCCCTGTGCCCTGGTAAAGGTTGAACTGAGCGAATGCCATAGCATTGGCGGCAAATTGCAGAACTGCACTGCGCTTGTTACCATTAAGCTTGGATGGGATTTCTTTACCTCAGATACAGCCACTACCGCGCCCGACGAAGCCAGGGCGCGAAGCTTAGCCTATTACGATACCGGTGACGCTATCTATGCCGCGCTGGAGGGATATTTCGATATGCAGGTAAATGAGTTGGAAAGAACAAGCGTTAAGGAATACATTAACAAAGGCGGCAATACCATTATGCTCATTCCCTTCAGTACAACTTTTACCGATGAAACGGCTGCGGCTTAAAGTCTCCCCTACCGGGGGAGATTTAGAGGGGGCTTGGATTAATCAAAAAGGGAAGGCTATTTGTATTGCGAGGGCTTTAACCCTTTGTAGCCCATAAAGGTGCGGTAGCTGATGTAAATATTATGCTTCGGAAAGATATGGGCCACAATAAAGGTATCAGGTATATCGCTCTCCTTTACCTTTTGGTAAACAGACATGATATAATTGATACCTTTTTGTTTATTTGCACGATTGTAGGCCATTGACACAAAGATAAATGCCTGCAACCGATTTGATTTTACACTTTATTAATATTGCGATACGTTCGCGATATAAAACAATGAGGCTTTTTATCGTCCAATTCGTAAATCGAAGTACACCCTTCGCATAGTCTGATTTTATGACCTGGTTCAATTTCGGTCACTTCCAAATTTCCACCACACTCCGGGCATCTATAAACAGGTGCTGGAAACCACTCTACCATATCACCGGCGCAGTTGAATCCGTAATGCGGGTAATTAAACATATTCATTTCTCTAAGTTATTAATTATTTGTTGCTTTCACCCAATCAATTGTAGCTCCTACCCGGTCTTTTTTTGGCACAAGCCCGAGAGTTCGCAGATGCGCCCAGTACGCAGGTAACTCTTTACTGGTTAATTTATTTTGAAAAGCCTGTTCGAAATGGTCGGGATAGTTAATGCCTTGTGGTTTTTGGCTTTGAATGAAATGAGACATCAGCTCATTATAATATTTTACGAGATTGCCGATGCTATGCTTGCCTTTAAACAGAAAGTGGGAGGAGTTGAAATAAAACACCAGGATATCTTCATCCACTTTGATCAGCTTTATCTTGCCGCTGTCAGCCGGGCTAACTTTGTACTTAATGCCTTTGAAAACTTCATACAATTTGCAAAACAGCCCTAATTTCTCATTAGCCGGTTTATCCAGTATCACCGAAAGGTTCAGCATCTCCAGTTTATTCAGATCGGCTTCGTATTGCGGCAGCGCATTCATAAAGGCCCTGAATTGAACCTCGTTTAAAGGCTCTTTAATTACCATTTTAACAATGGTTAAAACCCCTTCATTATATTGAATTTCCAAATGCCCCTTAAGCTTAGGGCTGCTGATGGTATAGTTTGTCATTTGTTCAGGTCTTTCAGGTAATCGGCATAAACACGGGTTTCAAAAATAGTAAGCATCAAACTAAGCTGCCGCACCTCCAGTTGATTTAAAGGCTTTGCGAACTTTTGTTTAAGCAACCAGGCATCCAGCATCGGGACGATTTCCTTTGCATCTTTACCCCATCGCATTGACCTGGCAATGCTTATCATCTTTTTACGCATTGCATCGCCCGGCGGTATTTTATTGTGGATGCGCAGCCAGTCGCTTACTTCCCGCCACTCCTGATCAGACAAGGCCGTCAGGCTATCAGTTCGCCCGTTGGTGAACTCCTTTACTATTTCCTGCTTGGTTATACCCATCTTACCAATAATGGCGTAAAACTGGCCGTAATCGCGTTTTGCGTTCATGTTACAATTTTGTAAGCTCCCTGGCGCAGTAATGATCTGCCGTTATTCGCTAACCAGGGATTTTTAAAGTCTCCCCTACCGGGGGAGACCTGCCTGCCGGACAGGCAGGTTTAGAGGGGGCTTAATCCTTAATGATCATTATTTCGGCATATAATTCAATGAATTGCGTTCCAGCATATTTCGCGAGTTCCGAAGACCGATATACAAGGAGGAACCCGACAAACGAGTACGAGAGAATGTAGCCGCAGTCGATGAACGACAGGCCGAGACCCGAACCAAGTGACTTTAACCAGGGATAATATTTCTTTTGATTCCCATCGCTCCAGTCAGCCTTCCAGTCCCCGTTTAACGACTTTATAATGGTTTTCAGCATTATATATGCGTTTTCATTGATCTCCTCAGCATCGGTCGTTTCTTTGTCATACCGTAATACTTTGACCGGATCAAGGCCCTGATCTTCGCAGGCATCCTCAAACGTTTTAATACGATCTGTCACATTTTGTGAAGCTCTTATAATTTGCTGTACCTGCTTTTCGGTCAGCTCGACTTCGGTGTCTTTCCCGTGAATTGATAGTGTTGTTTTCATTGCATTTTTAATTGTTACTCGTAAATAAATTTCAGGTTAAATAGTACTGCATTAGTCCATTCGGCTTTAGCGCCCCGGCTGTCATGCCAGTCAGGTTGAAGGCATATCGTATCGCTTACGCTCAACAATATCATGCTCATCAGCATAGCTTCCTCCCATGGCGTATCAGGGCTTATAAAGTCACAGGGATTTAATACAAGGTAAAATTCCTCAAGCTTAGCTTTGCTTTTGGCAAACTTGGCTTTGTATACCTCAACAGGAAGCCCGGTTACTTTCCCGGCGATATACGCCACCGGTTTTTTGCTTTGCGCCAGATACGCCGTAAGCTTTAATAGAAATTGTGTTTTTTGAATCAGGTGCATAGTTTAATATTTAGAGTTGCCTGGCGCCTAATTTTTTCTTGCTTAAACACCGCTTTAAAAGCTTTTTGACAGTTACCCGATCCTGTCCCTTTTCCTCTGCCGAAAGCGCATCCTCAAAGTCGGCAATGGTATAATGCTCTATTGAGCACCTGAATGAACTTTGTAGGTCATCCACGGATGTTTGTAATGATATTTTCATCTGTTATCCTCCAGTGTATCGTTCGGCATAATTTGTGAATGGTTATCAATCCTCTCCCGGGTGGCAGCTTCATCCGCTTTCTTTATAATAGTGGCAGCAAATAGCGCCAGCATTACGAGGAGCACTATGATCACCCAAAATTTAAAGTTTCTCACTCCGCGCCCCCTTTCAGATAATGACTGATGCTTCCGAAAAAAGAAAGCGTGTCCATTTCAATTCGTTTGTTTTTGTTTGTTTTTGTGCGACCGGCTTTGATCGTAGAGGCGCGGTCTTCGTTCATCTCCTCAATGGTGGAGATGAGGTCCTCTTTGTCGCGGAGATTAACCATAACCCCTGCAACGTCTATTTGAATGTTTCCCATTATGCTTTGTTATTGAAATTGTTTTCCTCTTTAATCCCTTTGCGCATATCACTGAGGGCCTGGCATATCACCAATAAGATGGCAAATAACCCTCCTGAAAGACAAAGCACATATACAATGGCACACGCATCTTTGAACCCCCAACCCCATACCAGCAACCCGAATAACACCATCGGGATCACCGCGACAGCAACCCTTCTCATATCGCTGAAAAGTTTAGGTGCACGTCAACATATTCGCCGCGCTCGTCCCGCACATATAGTGCGAAGTACTCCCTGCTATTTGGCCTGCGGATGGCTTTGTCAATAAAGGTCATAGCTTCCGCATACCGGGGGTCCGAAATCTTATCGGCATATTTGCGTAGCCCAAGAACCCGCTTCGTATCCAGGTTTCCGCCACTGTTATTAAAAGCGTCCATTACTATGGGTTTGACGTAGTCTTTCGCAGTCGAAAGCCCATCATTCAGCAGATCGTCGAGCTTGTCTTTAGCCAATTGCAATAAAGCCTCGTCAAATACGATGGCCGCGTTTACATTGATCTCAATTTTAACTGACCTGTCGAAATTGTACCGTGTGATATTGCCTTTGCCTTTGCTCTTTGGCGCTTTGCCGCCATTCTCGTCAATAAACAACTGGTAAAGTTCAGCGCCTACCTGGAAACATTTTTCCTTATGCAGCTCAAGCGATTTGCGCAACGCTATGCGTTCTTTAGCAAGCATTGGTAATTTTCGCTCATTGGCGCGTTCACTGCCTTTTATCCGTTCGTAGGGGATGGCGATCCCCGCCTCGTCGATCCATACCTTATCGGCAGGCTTCTGTTGTCTTACTGTTAATGTGCTCATATTTGGGTTTTAATAATTTACTTGTTGTTATGCGAATATTTTGTCGATAGCCTTTAAATGCTTGTCGATAATGATCTGTTCATAGATGAAATTTGGCCCGAGATAACGCCCTTCAAAAAAGGCGTAATAACTTTTTGCCTGAATAGGCGTTACCGACAAATTCCAACCGTGATTATTACATTTTAATGCTTGCTTGCTTTTAAGCTTCACCAGGATCGGCTTTAGCAGGTCAATCACAAGGCTGTCTTTAATGTCAACGACCGGTTCGCTTACTATCCGTTCAAAAAGTTTTAACAGCGCCTCATGCTGTTCGCGACTAAGTTTTAAGGTCATGCTGTTTGCCTTTCCATGTTAATAAATTGCTGGGTTACTGTCCAGTATAATTCCTTGAATTGCCTGTTTTGTTCCAATTTTAAAGCGACTCTTTTTTTCGAGTGGATCACTGTGGAATAATCTTTGCCAAACGGTGCTCCTATTAGTTTTAAAGCCCTGGCCGGATTGAACTTAATGATAAATGATATGGCGATATTCCGGGCCTCAAGCACAAGAGTATCCCTGGATGAGCCTTTAATTTCCGTCACAGGTATCCCAGTGACGGATGAAACTATATTGATGATACATTCATCGTCAATCCAAAAACGAGGCTTCCAATATTCGGGGCCATCCTCCTCCGCATCTTCTATGCGGCGGTTACAAGCAAGGTATAATGTTTTAAATTTGGGATCATAGCCCGGAAATCCTACCGGATAAGCCAGCTTGTGTAATCCCCTTTCGTTGGCGTAAAGAACTTTGTATACAGAAATGCCAATTGCCTTGGCGACGGATACTACGCGATATCCTTCAAGTAACATGAGCATAACGGCCACCTGTTTGGCGTTGGTGACTGTTGTAGATGCAAATCGCGCCACCTGGGCCATTTCGTTAGCCGATACGCCACTTTCAGTTTCAACGATTGATAATATATCTTTTGTTGTCATTTAAATAAGCTTTAAAGTGTTTATAAACCGGGTGTAAAACTCCTCATCCCTGAAAAGGTGCTCGGCGCTATTGATATACAGGTATTCAGCCATGATCTCTTTTTGTTCAAACTTGCACTCGTAAGCGAAGGGCAAAAAGTCAACCTGGTTGCGGCTTGCCCACTCATTATTCCAAAAACCGCGTATATGGCTGCTGTATCTTAATGGCTCCAGTAAGTGAGGCAACTCCAGACAGGCATAAGCTAAAAACTTCTCATATTGCTTGTACTGGTGCCAGCAATATCCTTCCGGCGTAATATCCAGCAACTGGCAAACATGGCTCATCTGGCTACTCTGAACCTCCCTGACCTTTGCTATGTGCGTTTTGTATTCCTTTACAATTGCCATGGCTATCTATTTAATATGCTGTGGCCGTGATATAATGCCGCCCGCTCCTCGTCGATGGTTAAAGTACCACCGGGGCAGCGCCCGGATACCTGACATGATAATCCTTCTATATAAAATATCCGCTTGGCTATCTTTCTTGTCATTTTTGCTGTGGCTGTATAGGGAAGGCCTCTGTCTTCGTGGGCTAAAAAGATGAAAAGCATTTGCGGAAAGTCGTTCAAAAGGTTCCTTAAGGCACCATTTTTTAACTCATCATTGTAAATGGTAATATTGTCTATCACTACTATTTTAGGGGCCTGTCGTCTTTTTAAACGTTTGTATAAATCAACCAGGGGCTCATAGCCATGAAACTGGAGTTTTTTATTAAATAAGTTAATCTTGGCTCGCCTGCATGTATCAATAAAGTCGCTACATAGCCCTTCTTCAGCCGATATATAATGAACCTTTTCAAAATCACTGAGATAATTGGAAAGCAACAATGTAAACCATGTTTTACCGTTCTTTTCCGAACCCCAAATAAGCCACGCGCCGTTGCGCTCCGGGGAGCCAATTGTATCATGCCAAATGCCATCTAACTGAAATAATTCGTGTTTCATCGCAAAAAGATTTCTTACATTTAATGCCCTTCCCATACCTTATGCAGTTAAGCTTAAGATACTTTCCGCACGGCGCAGGCCGCCGATATTGGCATCTTCATCGTTTACAATACATTTCCTTATCACCTGTTCCATTTTGGTTTTATCCTCCATGTTTACATCAAGTACATCGCCTATCAGCTTTTTATAAAAAGCTATGCGGCGCTGCTGCCCGTTTGGTACTACGGAACTGTATTTATTGCTGAACCGGCTGAACAGCTCCTTAAAGCCTACTTTATGATTACTGATCCCGCGCTGTATCTTTTCCCGAAGGCCATCTGCGCCTACCATATACCAGCCGCAAGCGCCTTCTGTAGCGTTCCAAAATTCTTTTAACTCAAGGAAGGCGGTATATTCAAGGTCCCCGGCTTCGTCTATGATCACAATAGGGAATGGCAGCAGCTTGAGGTAGTATTTAATATTTTCCTTTACATCGCAGTAATTACCTGAGCTGTCAACGCCGATGGTTTTGGCAAGCCTGCGCACAAACTGCACTTTTGTTTTTGCCTGGGAGGCATCCACATAAAAGCAGTTTTTTAAATAGCGGCTCAGGTATTTAACCGCATGTGTTTTGCCGATCTCACATTCATCGACAAATATTTTCGATTTTGAATTCTCCTTGCAGAAGAGGACATCTTCCTCAATGGTTAAAAACACTTCGGTTTTGGCGGTTTTCCATTTGCGGCAATTTTCGCCCACCTCCAATTCCCGGATGATATTTAACCAGGTGGATTCGGCCATGAGGTTGGTTACCTTTCCTTTTTTCAGCTGACTAAAAACAGATTGATTAATACCCCATTGTTTGGCAAAGGCGGCATTGCTGCCGTCAAAGTTCACACGCTTAACCATAAGCGCTTCAACTGCTTTTCTTTTTAGTTCTGTAGAGATCGTTATCATTTTTTTGCGTTTAAATTGTTTAGTTAAAATCTTTCGCTAAGCGGGATCACAAAGCTTTCCTCCTGAATATTATCATAGGAATCACTAAAGCTATCCGGCAATATGCCGCCACTTGGTTGTCTTTCTTCCGTTTTGTTTTTCTTTAGCCCCGGCATTACAAATGAGCTGAAAGCAGCAGGACGTTCATCAATAATGGTCACCTTGTCAATGGCGTTTTTTTGCCGTCTGCCGTACGATTCTATAGTGGCTACGTACGCGCTCATTATGGCGCGATTGGCTTCGTCTGTCCCGGTTTGCTCTATCTTGGCGCGGTTGTATTCCGGCTTGGCTATAGCCTCGCAGATCAACTGATCGCCGATAAATATCAGGGCCTTAAATACTTTTCCCTGGTTGTCATCAAGCCAGTAAACATCTACCTCTTTGCCTTCAACCTGCTTCATCAGGTTAATCAGCTTATCGCCAAGGCTGATCTTGTTATCATTGCCGAGCAGGAATTCTTTGTAGTTAAGTTTGATGATCCCTACCCGGCAACTGCTTTTGGTTTTATAGCCAAGGTGAGGCAATATGGCAGCGTAGTTAGTAGGTTTAAGATCAGGGTTCTGCATTTCGCAGAATACCTGCCAGCGGCTCATGTGGGTATGAACCGAATGGGGCTCATTGTTCCATTGCTCAATATCGGTAAGCCCATTTTCAACTATTTGAGAGTAAGAAAGCATAGGTGAGGCTTTTGGACCGGCCTGGTTGCTTTCGCTTTGGGCGAAGGGTCTTGCAAGCCATTCGTCGCGTTTTTTCTCAATACCGTATCTTAGTGAGCCGAAATAACGCTCTATTCTTTTCCCTCTGGCGTTATTAGCTTCGATACGCACATGCTGAAACATGGCCCCTTCACGCAGAAAGGTATCGGTGAACGAACTGTTTAAACTTGATTCCGCTTCAAGTTCGGCTGGCAGTTGGAAGCCCCACTCTGCATAGTTTCTTACAAGCTGACGGTAAAATTCAGTAATGATCCCCTCTTTTGTATCTCCATGCACCCAGCAGGTAAAAGCTTCACTGCCCAGGTCGATACCGTTGTAAAACCAAACCCGGTTACCATTTGGCATTTTAAAAGGTGGCTGTCTGTCGTCAATAGAAATAATACTGCCTGCATATTTGGGTTTCAATAATGAATGGTAAGGTTTAAATTGCTGCATAAGCTTTTGCCTGTCGCCGCTACGGATAGCATAAGTGCCTATTTTACTGGCCCAGCTTGCCATATAGCTTTTTACAGTTGCATCGCTCAGCTTCTTAAAGTCAGATGGCTGGTAGTATTCGCCAGTGGCATTGTTGATTACGGCGATGTACCCCCCTATAAATGCATCATAGCTTTGGTAAACTTCAGTAGCTGTCGGCTTTGACCCTCTGCCTGCAAAAAGGCTTTTCAAAAGGCTAAGGGTTTCATCAGTAACCTTACGGGTGTTTTGGTTTTTGTGTTTTCCGCTGATGAGTGCCTTATACCCTTCTTTTTCGAACTTATTAAGCGTATCCATAAAGCATCGGGAGTTCTCCTGTAAGGTATGTTGCACCTTATGCCTGGCAAGAAGCGTTGGCTGGAAGCTATGCGCATCGCTGACAAGGGTTTCGGCAATTCCCTTAATACTTCCTCCCTTATTTTTACGGTCATTTTCCCTTGCCGTTCTAAGCGCCAGTATAGCTTTTAAAACACTGGCGTTGATGATATAGCGCTCCTGGTATTCAATGGCTAATGTGCTCTGATCTTCAAACCGGAAGGTTGAATAAAACGAAACTGCCGCGCCATCTACTTTATAAAACCGTTCGAGTATATGATCGCATTTACGCGGATCACCGATGCCAGTTTGCATGTGCGTTGGGAGGCTGTCAAAAGCGATGAGCATTTGCCTGCCATTACCACCTATCTGTACACGCTTAATGCCGTAATCTTTCTCTGAATATCGGGTTATGGTTTTGCTTAAGGTATCAAGCGAACTATACCAGGCTGGTACAAGTTCCTCTTTTGTTACTACTAAAACGTTATTCCACAGGTATGGCATAGTATCAATTAATTAGGGGGTGTTCGTTGGCTCCCGGCAGATGGCGATGATCTGCTTACGCATTCGGGAAAGGTGTATTTGTTATTGAGCGCGATTCTTTACGAAAGCATCCGCATATATTTCCGGGAACTGATCCCAGGCATATTGGGCGAGCTCCGAAGACCGATATACAAGGCGGGACCCGACAATCGAGAACGAGCTATCGTAGCCGAAGGCGTGGAACGACAGGCCGAGACCCGAACCAACCTTTTTAGAGCGCATATCAAACCATGGCTGATACTTATATTCGTTTGAATTGTTCCAGTCTGGTTGATAACCTTCGTTCAGGGCTTCTGCTATAATGAGTAGCTTAGTAAAGGCGAG
>Ga0214178_1000493_pt1 | contig 11181 bp, 19 predicted proteins | sample TroBogEpilimnion_28_FD_153016 | JGI IMG/M metagenome (GOLD analysis project Ga0214178, IMG submission 153016) | Freshwater microbial communities from Trout Bog Lake, WI - 17SEP2007 epilimnion | ecosystem: Environmental > Aquatic > Freshwater > Lake > Epilimnion/Euphotic zone | place: Trout Bog... | reverse complement strand
AAGGTGTTGTTGAACTTACAGAAATCGATGTTAAACGCATTAACAAAGAATTAGCTCTATTAAAAGAGAGAATTTGAATTTAATGATTCAACTACAACTGATTTAACCAGCGCACGACGTGGATGGCGATTAGCTCTGTAGTTGTTAATTATTAAAGATAAATATAGTACTTAAAACCTAATCGAGTTTGTCAGTTAAGAGAGACGTTCAAGATTGTGTTGATTTATTCGTAGAGTTCTTAAAAAATATTACACCAACATGGATCGAAAGCGTAAATCATCCTCTTATCTAATCTTAATTGTTCTTCTATTTTTTAGTACGACAGTAAAGGCTCAAATCGATACTGCAAAGATCCATCAGCATGGAATGATATCGTTAACAGGATCTTACATCAATATTAATGCAACACAACAATTATTGTTCATTAGCACGGCAGATCATCAGATCAAATATAAAAATTTTGAATTTGAAACATTGGCGAACTGGTCTAAGTTGAGTAAGAATGATGTACAGATTTCTGATGATTGGACATTAAAACTACAACCAAGAATAATACATGAAAATTGGTCTATATTTAATTATGAACAGTTTTCTAGTGTGTATTCTAGAAAGATAAATTTCAGATCTGAATTTGCGGCAGGTGGAGGTCTATATTGGCTAAAGACTAGATATTTAAATGGAACCATCGCATACGCAATAATTTATGTAGATACGAAATACGCAGATAACTCTAGAGTATTTGGATTTAGACAGAGTCCGAGGTTACAATTGCTTGGTAAGTACAGAAGCATAAAATATTCAGTAGAAGGTCTATATCAACCGATGATCGAAGATCTGAAGAATGTTAATTACAATTATGCTTTTAAGCTTGGTAATTCTATAACACCAAAGTTGGATTTTAGTCTTGTAATTGCAAAATCATTTGAATCTTACGCGTTTCAAGGAACTCAGAACTTAAATTCAAATTGGAGCATTGGTTTTACCTATTCTTATTAATATGCCCTGGTGGTGGAATTGGCAGACACACTAGACTTAGGATCTAGCGCGAAAGCAATGCGGGTTCGAGTCCCGCCCAGGGTACCAAATATATAACTAATGAAAGCATTCGTAATTACATTAGGACATCGAATTGAAAGCTTTCGTCATAAAATGGATGGAATTATTGAGTTCGAAGAGTTTCAGGCATTCAATAGAAATCAAATTGATGACGTTATCGATCTATTCGAGTACAGCGACATTTACAAATACGCTAAACTCTACGATACCTACGCGGTTATGGCATGCGCTAAAAGTCACATGCATCTTTGGAAGAAATGTATTGAACTAAACGAAAAGATCTTAATTCTAGAGGACGACGTAATCTTTTACAACGAAGAGGCAGAACAACACTATAAGACTTTTGATTTTGACTCTATTAAATTCGATATTTTTTATTTGGATGGACAATTAGTCAATGAACCCTATAAGGTTCAAAGCGCCTATCCTTTTCATTCTGGATGTGCATACATCATTACTCCTAAAGCTGCACAGATATTATTAAATAAAATAGAGAAGAGAGGTTTTACCAGAGCATTGGATTGGGAAATGATCTTGATGCGAAATCAAGGTATCGATGCAAAATCTTTCAACAATATTGTAATCGTTCCAGAGGCTGGTTTGCAATCAAGTATTAAATTATAAATATGAACATACATTTTCAAAATGACATCATTGTTATTGATGATGCGATACCATTAGATCTTTGCGATAAAATGGTTAACCTGGTTAAACAAATCCCAGAAGAATGTGTTGCAATATACGATTATAAAGATTTATACAATGCATTTATAGATCATTGGTACTCTAATATTGAACCGGTTTTTATGAAGACTTGGTTATATCTTAAAGACGATGGCAGCAGTACATTATATCTGTATGAAAAAGAGGACCTTGATAAGATTCAAAAGTTTATTAAAACTGAATGGAGGGATCTATTTGTTTTAAATTATATTAGTGATAACACTACAGAGTTAAAGAAGATTTTGCATTGTGATTTTTCTAACTTTACATTTAGTTGCGGTCTTGTTGAAGATACCGATTTTGAAGGAGGAGAACTTATCTTTCCTAGACAAGATTTTAAGATTAAATTAAAGAAGGGACAGATGGCAATCTTTCCTGGAGGATTAACGCATCCGCACTACACTACAAATATAACAATGGGTCAAAGAATTCAATTTGTTGGCCAAACGTTGGCTCCAAAACAGGATCATGTTCTTGGCGAAGATCATGATCGATGAAACAAACTATTTTAAACTAATATAAGTCTTATATGGCAAGATGCGAAAGACATACATGGGACACCGAAGATAGAGAATGGTGTTATAAATGTGAAGAGGAAACTTATAAAGAAAAACAACTCAATATGGCAAATCAGAATTACAAGTTAATTAGCGATCCAACCCTAGTAATAGGTAATACTGCGTACGTTGCTGCAACTTGGAACATGAACCTAGAACAATTTCTTAATCAAAATGCTGGTAAGGAAATTTACATCTTAAAAGAAACTTTAACCACAAACAAAATACGAGCAATCGTTATTTAAATTAATCAATATGGCAAAAGATACATGTGTACTATGCGGAGTAGATACTCAATATGAATTTGAAACTCATGTCGATTATCGATATGGATATGTTGACGGAGTTGGACAGGTTTGTAAGGATTGTTTTAATAAAACTACTCCAAATTTATATGAAGACTTTCAAGAGCCAAGAAATATTAAACCAACGATGAATTTAAATGGAGTTACAATACCATTTCAATTAATATACGATACACCAAACGATCAACAACTTGGTGAAAAAATAAGAGAGATTTACAATAAAAATGCCTAGAATCGATATACCATATCTATTAAATCGAACTAATTTAATTGGAGCGGAAATAGGAGTTGAATCTGGAATATTTAGTGAGGAATTAATAGAGACTGGTTTATTTAAAACATTTTATGCAATAGATCCATGGCCTGAATTTATTAATGGCGTTCATCTTTTAGATGGATCCTCTTTAAGGATGGAAAATAAAGCAGAGACCTACAACGAAGCTCTTAATCGACTATTAAAATACGATGAGTGCACGATATTAAGAGATGAATCAAAACATGCATCTGATCGATTTTTAGATGAATCATTTGATTTTGTTTTTATAGATGGAGACCACACATACGATGGAGTCTTAGCAGATTTAAATCATTGGTGGCCCAAAATAAAAAGAGGTGGTATTTTGTCAGGTCATGATTATATCGATCGTACCATGATTTTAGGTGATATTAAAAGCATCATTGAAGTTAAAAGTGCAGTAGATTATTTTGCTGATCGAAATAAATTAATACTAAATGTTGAACCAGATGAGTTTCATGATAATTGGTTCATTGCAAAATTATAAATTGCACCGTGGTGAAAAGCGTACGCACGGCAGACACACCCTCTCGTCTCGAGGGCGCTGAGAACGAAATAGAAAAGTAGTATGGGGTTGACCACCAGCTTGCAAGCATTGTGCTACTTTCCGAATCGCAGCATGAATGGTTCGAATCCTTCCGGTGCAGCCATGAATACAGCTAAAAGATGTATTTTTAGATATATAAGTAATGAACTACACAATAGAACAAATTGAAAATGCAGTCAAATCAAAGGGATATGTTTGGTTTGATGGTGCGAATGATTATGATGTTAACATTATTGGAGTTAGAAACCTAGCTCCTGGTAAAGTCGTAACAAATGTATTCGATGATACCATCACAGTATCATACAAAGCAAATGGAGAATGGATATTTAAACAGTGGGAAAATACCACTGATCCTGGAAAAAGAGCAATGCTGGAATTTACAAATCCACTGGGAGTTGCTAGATTGGTAGAAGGACAGTATAGAGGTTCGCATCAAATCGGTCTTCATAAAGGACAATATCAAGCTCTAACTCAGTTAAGTCCTCTTAAAGTGTATAGAGACAACAATAAGAACATGATTTACGATGAAAATAAAACCGAAGTTGGAATCTTTGGTATTAATATTCATCATGCTGGAGAGGATTCGATCCTGGTTGAAAACTGGTCAGAGGGATGTCAAGTTTTCAAGAGACAGGAAGACTTCAATGAATTCATGGAGATTATAAAACAAGCAGCATCCATCAATGGAAACAGCTTCACATACACACTTATTACATCAAACGATATTTCATAAAGATGAATTACTCAGCAAATCAAAAGACAAAAATAATTGACACTGTTAATGTTTTTGAAACTGGAAAAATCGAAGGAAACTATGGTAACGTTTCGATCTTTCATGATGGACCACATCAAATCAGACAGGTGACATACGGTCGTTCTCAAACCACTGAGTTTGGAAACCTACAACATTTAATACAGATGTACGTTACCGCAAATGGTCAATATGCTTCACAATTATCACCATATCTTTTACGAATTGGACACATCAATGATCCACTTGCAGACGATTCAACCTTCATTCAATTGTTAAAGGAAGCGGGTAAGGATCCAATCATGCACTCTACACAGGATGCCTTCTTTGAATCAGATTATTTTGTTCCAGCTGCAAAATGGGCAGATACAAATGGTTTTACTCAACCACTATCTCTATTGGTAATCTATGATAGCTATGTTCATTCGGGTTCAATTCTTAAATTTTTAAGAGATGAATTCAGTGAAACAATACCATCAAATGGTGGAAATGAGCAGAATTGGATTAAAGAATACGTTGAATCTAGAAAACATTGGTTGGCAACCGTGCCGAATCCAATCCTACATGGTACGGTTTATCGTATGGAATGCATGGAGGCTCAAATCTCAAACAACAATTGGGATCTTTCACAATCAATAGATGCAAATGGCATCATAATCTCTTAATGAAACCTTTTAAGTTATAGATATATAATATCTCTAAAATCAAATATCATGCCATATTGGCTTAAATTTATTGCAGTCCTGTGTTCAATGATCCTTGCTGATGTTGCATGGGCGATGTATTTTATTAAGGTTGATGAACGTCGATCGGTAGCCGCTGGTGTCTGGGGAAGTTCAATTCTCATCTTCGGAGCATACACTACCGTAAACTATGTACACGATCACACACTTTTAGTTGCAGCATTGATAGGATCCTTTGTTGGTACCTTTGCTACAGTTGAGCTGAAGAAGTGGAAAGAAGACCTACAACGCATCAATGCAGCCCGCGTATTAAAGATGACATTGAGAGAATACATTTACTATAACATATTAAACAAATAAAGATGGAAGTACAATTCGCAGATTCATTTGCAAAAAGCCTAAAGAAATTGGCTTGGCACGAGAGTAAGATCTATAAATTTTATTCTCTATTTAGATACGACATACCTCATTTCTTTGCAAACATCTGGAGGTTCAGAAAGGTGTTATGGAACCATCAGTGGTGGGATTACCAGTATACATTAGAAACCTTACAGACGTCAATAAAGATCATGGAAAAAGGTATGCATGATGGACTTGAAGTTTATGAATCCAGAGGTAAGAAGATTGAGAAGATGCAAAGATTGATTTACCTGTTGCAAAACAAGTTGGATGATAATTACATTGAACGAGCTGAAAAAATTCATGGCGAAATAAAACTAAGAGATTGGGAATTCGAAGAGGTAGAAGATACTGGATCATATAGACTTATAGATAACGATACTGAGGAGGAGAAAGAGCACAATAAAAAAGTATATGATGCTGCAATGGAAATTGAAAGCACGGAATGGAAAGAGATTTGGAGTATTTTACAGGGACAGAATCATGAAGAATACGCAGCCCTGTTAGAAGACGACAAATTAAAAGAGGAAAGAGACGATCAATTATGGAATAATTGGTATGATGGTAGCGGTCTTCAAGGTTGGTGGGATTAAATAAAACTTTTTTAAAAATAATTGTGTCCAGATTTTTTAATCTGGGCATTTTTGTTTATATTTGTATCTGAAACTTACTTAGAAATATTAATATAAGTTTAAATCATTATCATATGAATACAATGACGCACTCAAAGATCGGAACTCTTAAAGTCTTATTAGAAGTAGATCACATGATCGATTATAAGCAAACTGGTAAAGTCTTGATCTTGGCAACCTGCACTAAGGTTCCAGTTGATCCTTATTATACTTATTATAGAGGACATTATGGACCAAGTTTTACCTACGCTGATAAAAGATGGACCAAACATGAACCAAAACCAGAGTACTACATCTTCTGGGGAAATCGATCAGACATCGATCCTGCCATAAATGATTTGGATGCGATGGGAGTTACTCATATAACTACTAAAACTGGAAGAGCAGTCACTCAAAGATCTGCAATCAAAACACTCGGTCAGGCTATTAAGGCAGCAAATGAAGTTGAATTTAGAAAAATTGTAAAACAATAATATGAATAATAAGTACAAAATTGTTAGAAGAGAGTATTTTAATGAATTCGGTGAAATCAACGAGGATTCAATATACTACATCATTAAAAAAGCTACAAGATTCTTAGGATTGATTCCATATTGGAGCACAATAACGCATACTGAACTCGGATGGGGTGATTGCTATCAAGTTCCTACCCAATTTAAGACCTTAGAAGATGCACAAAAATTCATCGAAGAAACGCCATGTAAAAATGTTAGGGTTGATGGATGGAGAAGCACAGATGTTCGAACAATTGAATGTCCATGCATAAAATTAGAAATAACATTTGAAAATGATGGAAATTCAATAATGTAGATTAAAATGAAAAATGATAAAATCATATTTGTAGACGTAGATGGTCCACTGTCCTATGGAACTTGGCCCGATGGTAAGGTTAAGATCAATAATCGTCTTAAGATACATTACGCTTGGGTCCAACGTGATTGTGATGCACTTACGGAGGTTATCAATAAAACTGGTGCAAATGTGGTGATCTCTTCGGATTGGAAGCTGCACTATACCATCGAAGAAATGGGTCAAATCTTCGAACACTATGGAATTCCTAACGTCATTGTTGGTGCGACCGATGATTATAAGGTTAAGATGAGCTCTCCATTAGAGTGGGATCGAGCGGATCAAATTATGAAATGGGTTGTTGAGAACGAATTAGAGATGAGAAATTGGATTGCACTTGATGACTTACGAATTGCACAATTCTTTGGAGACAAAGAAAGATGCAAAGACGCGAAGAGAATCAATAGGTTAAATCATATCGAATGTGACGGCGATCACAGTGAATTCTTTAAAGGTATTCCATTGAGTCAGAAGGTCGGTGAGATCCTGGATTGGTTCGATTATTCCATTGATTTAGAGGAGATCAAAACACGCAGAAACAATAATGCAGAAAAATGATAACAATAACATTCAACATAGGTTACGCGATAGACGGTGCCGGTGGAATACTAAGTCACTATCCGATACTTTGGAGACATAAATCTTTTAAAGCATTTAGCAAGGCAGTTAGATCTAAGACCAACGTTAAAACCCTATTTGATTGGGCTAAACAAAGTCATGTACCACCGTCCTCGATGTTGTTGACGTTGAACATACAGGAAGATGATGTGGATTTTGAATGGAAGTACACCATTAGATTAATTAATGTTAGAGAATATAGAAAGCATTGGGAATTAAAATATAAAAAAGAATGGAAAGAACCAGAGGCAAGATAAAGAGCCTACTTATAGGATTCATAGTTATGCTGTGCAGCTTTAGTGCAATTGCGCAAACTGATAGCACAAAAACAGGTAAAGGTGTCAATTATATTGAAATCTATCATTCATTTACAAATGATGCAGGTTCGATGTCGGATCGATCGAATTTGTCTATAGAATTCGGTAGGCAATGGGGAGTGTTTTCTGCTGGCGTAGATGTCGGTAAGACCACGCTCTCTAGTCTTTTTAAAGGAAGGGACACTTCGACGTACGTTGAGTTTAGACCCAATCTTAATATCTTTCAACAGGATAAATTCACCAATACGATAACCGTCGGAGTTGGATATGTGTTTAATTCGCAATCCAGTTTTTTAACTGAAATGACGACAGGTATTGAATATTCTCTAAATAAAAAGATTCACCTTAATGCCAATTTTGGCCAATTCTATTACAGTGGATTAAAGACTTCCTCTAATGTAACCTTCTTCGGGTTTTCAGCGACCTATTATTTTTTAAAATAGTTGAATAAAAGTTTTACCGTGTCGAAAATATTGTTTATATTTACATATAATTAATAACAACAACAATATGCTACAAAGATTACAACAATTCGTAAACGAATCAAACTCAACAAACTCTAATACTGATAAGTTGGCCGTAATAAAAAAATGGAGTACAGACACTGAAGTGATCAAGGCCTTAAATTACACTTACAATAGCTTTAAGAAGTATAACGTTACTTCTGAAAACTGTATTAAACGAAGTGATTTGGTTGCAAGTACCAACAAGTACGAAACTATTTTCGATCTATTGGATGCCTTAGACAATCGAACAATTACAGGTCATGAAGCCATCAGTGCGGTAAATGCATTCGTTCAATCAAATGAACAATATTCTGAATTGATTTACAACATCATTGATAGGAACCTCAAAACCAGATCAACAATCTCCATGATCAACAAGGTGATCCCTAACTCCATTCCAGAATTTGATGTTGCATTGGCAAATAGCTACGATGAAAAATCAAAGAAGAAGGTTAAATTTACCGATGGATGGTTTGTCTCTCGTAAATTGGATGGTGTTAGATGCATCGCAATCGTAAAGGCGAATGGAGACGTTAATTTCTACTCCAGAGCTGGAAATGAATTTGAAACCTTAGGAGTTCTTAAAGAAGAATTAAGTCAATTAAAAATCGATGTAATTTTTGATGGAGAGATCTGTATGATGGATGAAAATGGAAATGAAGATTTTCAAGGTATCATTAAGGAGATCAAACGCAAAAATCATACGATTAGAAGACCAAAATTTATGATCTTTGATATGTTGACTTACGAAGAATTTGAAAATAAGACTTCAATACGAACTTTTGCAGAAAGAAATGAAACATTGATTAACTTTTTTGCACCGATATTAGGTCCTGCATTTAGTTGCATTACAATATTAGATCAAACGTTGGTTACAAACGATGAAGACCTACAGAGTTATATTGAACTAGCTGCAAAGAACAAATGGGAAGGTCTAATGATCAGAAAGAATTCAACGTATCAAGGTAAACGTAGCGATGATATTTTAAAGATCAAAAAAATGCACGATGCGGAATATGAAGTACTTTCAATAAAATTCGATGTACAAAGGGTTATTGTTGAAGGTAAAGAGGTTGAAGAGATGATGTTAAGAAACGTTTTCATCGAACATAAAGGTAACCTGGTTCAAGTTGGAAGTGGTTTCAGTCAGGAACAACGTAGATATTTTTATAAATATCCTAATGAATTAATTGGAAAAACCATAACTGTGGCCTATTTTGAAGAAACAACAAATCAAAACGGAGAAAATTCATTAAGATTTCCAATTATGAAAGGAATTTATGAAGCACAAAGAACTTTTTAACATTTGTTTGGCTCCAACCAAAAATCCACTCGAGATGTGTGCGTATAAAGAATGGTTGCACGAATTCAATGTTAAAATTTTAGCCGAAGGTGATGAAATTGAAGATGCACTAATCCTGGCTGGAGGCGCAGATATTGGAGTTCAACCGATCAGAGACGCTACAGAGTTTGAATTTATTAGGAAGGCAGTGGAGAAGGGTGTACCAATTCTAGGAGTATGTCGAGGAATGCAGATATTGAATCACTATTTTGGTGGAAAGGTCGAAGACATTACCGAATCCTTGGTTGAAGACCATACAATTGAAACCATCTCCGATGGAGAGCATACACAATTAAACAGTCAATTTCACTGGATACGATCGATGAATGGAGATCTATTCATTTGTAATTCTAGACACCATCAGCATTGTTCAATTATTGCGGAATGTTTCACACCAACACATTATTCAATCGATGGACTTGTTGAAGCATTTGTAGGAGATAAGATCCTAGCAGTGCAATGGCATCCAGAGCGAAACGAGATCAAGGGTCGTCGAGATACCGAATCAGTTCAATTGCCAATCAATTGGCTCAAACAACAACTTAAAAATGGTTAAGAAAAAGGAAACACCTCTATGTTCTCATTGTTTTGAAAACGTTCCATACAATGATATGTACATAATTAGTAAGTACTGTTGGGGTGATGATCCAAAACACGGAAGCTATCAAATGTTTTATTGTCCAAAGTGTACCGAAGAAACAAAGGGTACCAGATTTCAGGCATCGATCGTAAGAGAACCTGTAATAAAAATAAAAAAGGTGAAACAAAAGAAAAATTAAATATATAAAACTATATACTTAAAAAATTTAAGATCATGGGAACAATTATTGGAATTATCATTATTGCATTAGCAATTTTTGGAATTTACAAAGTATCTAAAGGAAGCTCAAGCGCTTCTACATCTACCCCATCTACTGGTGGAAATACTTACACCCCAACTACTGGTGGAAATGAGTATGGGTATAATGATACAAAGTACGGCGATAATACTGGCCGATAATTCAGTATGGGGGGTTAGCTCAGTTGGCTAGAGCATCTGCCTTGCACGCAGAGGGTCATCGGTAGTAACGAGCCGCTTTGGATAGAAATATTCATTGAAAAACTGGATGAATTCGGTGAAGCCTTTAAAATGGTAATACCGAGCCAAGCTCAAAATACATTTTGAGAAGGTGTAGAGACTAGTGGAGAAGTAAAGTCTTCTTAATAACCACATTAGCGTCCAGCATCTCTATGAGATGAAAATATAGTCCGACACTCTTTGAAAAAAGAGACTACAGTAAGTCGACTCCGATATCCTCCACTAATTAAGGTTTCAAAAATTAATTTTGAAACTTTTTTATTTTTAATGGTATAAATTACCTATTTATTTTTAATTAAAACAAAGACAAATGAAAAAAATCGTGATCTTATTGGCGATCGCCGTAACTGTGACTTTGGCATCTTGTGGAACTGGTGCAACACCAACATCTACTACGACTGATTCAACTAAAGTTGATTCAACTAAAATCGTGAAAGATTCAACTAAAGCAGTAACAGACACTACAGTTACCAAGTAATTGTAACAAATCATTAGGATGCCTGCAGCAAATCAACACTTCAAT
>Ga0214178_1000491_pt1 | contig 11239 bp, 15 predicted proteins | sample TroBogEpilimnion_28_FD_153016 | JGI IMG/M metagenome (GOLD analysis project Ga0214178, IMG submission 153016) | Freshwater microbial communities from Trout Bog Lake, WI - 17SEP2007 epilimnion | ecosystem: Environmental > Aquatic > Freshwater > Lake > Epilimnion/Euphotic zone | place: Trout Bog... | reverse complement strand
TTAAATAAGGGTATACTAAATTATTCATAAAGTCAAACGTTCCATTCCATACGCTGCTGACGCTAGACATTATGTCTCCGCCTTCCATTTGAGGAGGTGCAATAGAACCCCCCTTCATAGCAAAATTTTGAAAAGAAGACATGTCGTGGGACATTTTTTTTTTAAGTAAATGTATATCTTAATTCAAAGTACCAAATTATTTCTCGCGTAATAATCGGGCTGCCTCAATAGTACTTCCCTCAAATTTTTCATAAGACTTTACTTCCAATAATTCTTCAATTTTTACAAGTTCAACATCATGCAAATCTCTAAAATGAAACTTTTTAAGTTTTTGTACTATTTTAACACTAGTTTCTAAATTTTGAAATTCTAATTTGAAAAAAAATCCGCCAGATGGTAGTTTTTTTCTTTCGCTGCTTTCATTGAATTCCAATGTACTTAGCATTGCATTTTTTAGTAATGTGGAAGCAGTTTTAATAGGCGTTCCCAACTTTTTACCAATTTCCCAATCTAAAAAAGAATCTGGGAAATGCCATTTATCGTTTCGTGACTTTATAACAATACAAAATTCATTTTCAATAATTCCAACAATAATTTTTCTTTTTTGATGCGAAGGTATTTCCATTGTAATAATAAAAATGGAATGCGATGTTCCTTTACGTAATTTTGTGGATAAAGATTTAGCACCGCCTTTTATAAGTAAATGTGCTTCGTTAAATTTTATGAAAACACTAGGGTTTTGTCTTACATTAGGAGCTGGACTTTTAATTGCACACTTTGTAACACAAAATCAATATGATAAAGCCGAACAAAATATGAAAAAGTATATTTTTGTTGTGCCCCTGTGGACTAGTTTATTGCCAATTGCATATGTAGCATATTATTACATGGTACAATATCCTCAATATTTAATGGAATGGGAAAAACAGCGCATAAAATTTTTAAGTAGTGGAAAAAAGAAGGATGACTTTTTAACAGCAATGGAAGCAGATGAAAGACAAAATGGAGCTTCATTAAAAGGTTTGGTGGGTACAAGTGTACTTGCCGCATCAAATTTTTTAGGGCCTTATTTACGAGGCTATTAATTATTGTAATTCACGTTCTCTTTTAAATCCTGAAAGTCTAGGTTGAGTATATAGATAGCTTAAGTCTGGTCTTAAAGGTTTTTTATAACCCAATCCTAAATAATCTAAAACTGTAAGCCTTGCTAAATTTCTCGGTTGTTCTGGTAATTTACCTAAACCATAACCATCTATATCAACATTTTTACTACCTTCCATTAAAAAAACTTCTGTTACTTTTCTATGTGTTGCTAAATATTTTCTATAATAGTTTTCTAAAGATAATCTTACATTTTGAATTAATTCATCACCTAAAGGTCGATAAATTTCAATAGACATCTCATCATCGTAAAAAAGAAATGTAACTGTGGTTACATATTCTATTTCTTCATCTTCAAGAACTTTATAAATTTGATTTGTGAATCGTCCTCCTTCTTTTTTACAAATAAATTTAAATGAAAATTTTTCATTTAACAATGCATACTTAATAAAATTACTTATTTTTTTTGTGTCTGCTATTTCTTTATAATAACTTCTTTTTCCATTAACTATAATTTCTTTTAAAAATAATCGCGCCATTAAGCTCCAAGCGTATTGATCTTTTTTATGCAATAATAAAATCATTGTACGCCCATAATAACCAGCATCTCTAAAAATAAAAAATTCATCAAATTCACTCATTTTTTATTTTTATGTAAAAATGTAAATTAAAAAAATGTTACTTAGATCTGTCAATCAAGGGTAATTGACGAGGCATATGAAAATGTGCATTTTCCCTTACTGGTAGAATAGCTCTTTTTATTAAATTGTTCTGTTCTTTCAAAGGTTGTTTAAATGTAGGTTCTTGATTGGGTGCAACTAGTGTATTTTCAGCCACACCCGTTCTCTTAAAATTTATTAATTCCATTTTATTTCTGTCTTTAATTAATTTTTCTCCACTACGTAAAGCCACATTTTCAATTAATTGTACTGCTAATCTTCCAACAGTAGCATTTAATATTTTCTTATCTTTATCCACTATAGGACCCTTTATGGATCTTGAAGCTTCTATATTTGCAGCTTGTCTAAGGTGTAGCATAGTACGTCCTAAGGCTATAGCAACTTCATTACGTAAACTCTCTTCAATTTTAGGTAATTCTGATGATCGAATGCCTAAATTTTCAGCATTCATAATACTTAATCCCATTTTTAATGCAATGGAATCATTGCGTAAAGGATCATCACGTTTACCATGTAAAGGTAAAGTTGTACCTATATTCACAAATGCATTACCTAATAATTTACTGATTGTTTCATGTCTTTTAATTTGTTCTTTGCTTAAAGTAGCATTTTTACTTCCTAAAAAATCAGGTTGTACGGCTCTCATAAAATAAGTACCTATCGCATGTGCTAAATCTGCTCTTTTTGACATTTGACGATGCACAGAATCTTTGGCATTGGAAGCTAATAAAGCTTCAAATTGTGCTCGACCTTTTGCTACTACATCTAAGGGTTTATGCATAGTTGTAGTATGCTTTGTAAATGCTGATTGCATATTTGGTGAAGCTACAACGGAAGATTGTGCATTGAAACGATCAGGTAATAATTTAGTTCCATTATGTAAATGGTCTGGAACCAAAGGTTTAATAAATTCTGTATTATTATAACCTTCACGAAATTTAGGCACTTCTTTTACGGCAGCATAACCATCTTCATCCGCCCATGCACCTTCATCTCTTTTAAAAGCAATTTGTGAATTTTCTTTGCTGCGCTCTAATGCTCTAAAGCGATCCAATTCCCATTTTTCCATATCTGTTAATTCTCTTTGCAACATATCATCTTTCAATAATTCTTTACGTTCAATGGTAGGTTCTAAACCTAATAAAGCATCAAATTTACGCACTTTTGCGCGCTCATTAAATCTGTAATCACCTGAAGGTTGAACTTTTTCCGTATTTTCCACTAATTTTTTAGTGTCCTTTAAATAATCTTGATTTTTCCATGGAGGCATCATTTTTATTTTATAGGTGCGCAAAAAAATAAATTACAAATAATAAAAATGAATGTTAATATATGGGGACCACCTTTTTGGGAAATATTGCATGGTATGGCTGGACTTGTAAATGCAAGAAATTATACATCCTTTCAATTTATCATGTTTCATTTAAATTATTTATTGCCTTGCATCCATTGCCGTAATTCTTACAATGAATTTTATAAATTATTGGATTTTACATCACAATTAAACAATAAGTTTTATATGCTCCAAATATATAATTTACATAATCTAGTCAATAAAAAATTAGATGATCAAAAAGGACGCACAAATATAAATCCATCCTTCGAAGTTATTAGCAATAGATTTTATTTAAGTATGGGTCTACCTTTTTGTGATGAACAATTATGGAAGGTTATATATGTCTTGTCATTAAATAATAAGAAAGAAACCCAAGTTTATTATGTGGATTTTCTTAGAAATATGGGATTATTTTTTGCATCTACAGATTATTATAGGGAAGAGTCCGCTTTATTATTAAGTTTAAGTTCTAAAATTGCAAAATTAGATTATATTGTACCTGAAAAATTATTTGAATTAATTCATTTAGAAAGATATGGAAAATATGACCCTCAGATTTTTAGAGCGTATAGTCAAATTGTACCAGCAAAGTCATGTTCGACAAATACATGTAAATAAAAATGACAAATTTTACTTGATGAATTAAAAAATAGGGGAGCAGATATTGAACAAGCTTTAAATTCTGGCGTATCTTAAATTTTTACCAATATAAATACCAAGTTTTAGCTTTTTTATCGTAGACGCCATGTCCTTGCAATGTAATTCTAAATTGTTCTTTACTTTGTTTACAAGGTGCAATCATATGACTTGTTTGACCATTATGTAAAACAATATAACCTACCTTATATTTTATGTAATGCTTTTTACTTAACGAATTTACAAGGGGTTTAGGTATTAATAATGTATTAATATCATCCTCAAATGTATATAAACCACCACCTCCTTTAGGTAATTCTAATGCCAAGGTAAAACTTAGGGTATTTTTTGTATCAATTTTTTCATGGCTTTTATAACTTAATCTATCCCATTGCATATCTTTGTGTACAGATGCTACAGGCATTGCAAATACATTATTACAATCAAATATGTGGAATCCTGGTAAAGCTGCATTATCTCTATATTTTATTTGTGCATTAGGACATTTTTCTTGAAAATATCCTAAAAGTTTTGCATGTAAATCACCAAACAATTCATTCATAAATTTATTACTCTTTTTTGATTTTTGTTCATAATTATCTAAACCATCTAAATAACTGGCAGTTCCCATAGTAGACATTGCCACATTTCGTCTTTGCCACTTATCTTTGTGTAACTTTATTTTTTCTACAATTTTTAATGATTCTTCTTTTGACAAGAAATAATCAATACCCAGAGTAGACATGTTTCTAGGATCTCCTTTCTTATACTTTAATTTTTCTAAAACTATATTTTGATGATTGATTACTTGGGCATTATTTAGTCCGAAAATTAATAAACCACTATTTGCAAAATATGTAAGATTAAAAATTACAATACAAATTATAAGAATACATAAAATTAAAAACAAGTTCATTTATTTTTTATGTGGATTTGTTTTATAAAAGATGTTCCAGGAGACGGAACTTGTATGTATCATTCTGTTGCCCTTGGAATACCCCAGTATAACGGACACAATTTACGAAAATTAGTATATTTGTTTATGACCCAAAATTTAGAGAATGAATTGCATGGTCAAACTATACGTAATTGGATTGAATGGGATTATGCAAAAAATGCTGAAAATTATTTAGAGGATTTACGCAATGGTAGTTGGGGAGGAGCTTTAGAATTAACTATTTTGGCCACTATATTTAGAACCCCTATATATCTTTACGTGAAAAAGGGCCAAGAATGTATAAGAATAAGCGAATCATTGCCAGATACAAAATTACCCAAATTAACAACACACAAAAATCCCAAACCATTTATATGTGTTTTTTATAATGGAAAAAATCATTATATGGGTTTGTTAACGAGGTTAACGAAACTTAAAGTTTAGTTGCTACAGCTTTTCGTGTAATGCAATGCTGTAATTCATGTTTATTGGGATTTAAATTACATACATATTTTACATTATATCTATAAACTTTATTTTTATTTGATTTTTGTAATTCTATAATTTCACTATTGCTTGTCATTGTATTTTCCATAGCTTCCATATATTTTTCCACCAAATTCTTATTTTGATGTACTAAATTATTATCTAAGATTTGTTTTTCTAAATCACTTAATTGAATTTGAGTAGTATTTTGTTGCAATCTATTTTTTGCATAAAAGGCTTTGAGGGCGGCTTGGTAAGGTTTTTGTGCTTCATATGTTTTTTCGCCACCAGCCAATATAAATATTTGCTTTTCATTTTTTTTGGGAATATCACATTCTTCAACTTTTATGCCATGTAAAGTTATGCGTACAGGAGGAATTCTTATCTGCATTATATAATAAAAATGAAACTTTTAGTTTTATTTTTAGTACTGTTTTTTATATTTTGTAATTTGGCTGATGCAACCATAGGTAAAAGACATGTATTTAATCAATTACAACTAGCTAATTTTTTAAGTGCCCCCTTAAATTTAAGTACGCATCTTGGTACACCTATATGGCTACAAAATGAGCTTTATTTAAATGATGGACTCATTTTAAATCCTACGTCTAAACATTTTCCAAACATTGAAAAATTACGTCTACATTTACCTATGCTTATGAAAGAATCACAAAACTGTGTGGAAAATTCAAAACCTATAAATAAAGATATGTATTTTGAGGGTATTGCAGACGACGGATGGAAAAGATTTTACATTAAATGGTATGGGCCCAGTGACAAATTAGCTAAACAAATATGTCCTGAAACATGCAAATTGTTGGATACAATGCCTGAAGTTCATTTGGCAATGTTTAGTATTTTGATGCCTGGTTCAGTCATAAGACCTCATTTTGGCCCAGCACGCATGTCACTCAGATATCATATGGGTATTTCTACACCCAATGATGATGAATGTAATATAAAAATTGGTGAACGCACATATAGTTGGAGAGATGGCAAAGATGTCATGTTTGATGATACTATGATTCATAGTGTGCGCAACAATACAACAAAACCCCGAATCATCTTGTTTTTAGATATTGAAAGACCTCAAGAAGGTTTTTTTAAATCTATAACCAAAAAACAAATTCAATATTTAGGACCCATGACAACACGTGCTAATAATAAAAAAGAAAATGTCAGCTGATATGGAAGGCGCTTACTATGCAATTAGAGATAGAAATATAAAACAGCGCGAAAAATACGAGAGAGAATTGTTAGAAGAAGCGGAATATGACAAATAGTTTTCAAAAAATCATATGACTTAAATTATGACATTCAAAACGAAAAATTAATATAGATATTTAATGACAACTCTTGCTAATAATAAAAATGAACTACACGTTTTACGCGTTCCTTGAAGATTATCCAAACATTGATTTTTTTTCTACGCCAGATTACATTAAAAATGGATTTGAATTAGTTTTAAAAGTTGATTTACGACTCATATATGATAATATTAAACAAAAATATAAAGATTTTCTTGATATTAAATACAACACTAGAAATGATACATTAATAACTTATATCGATAAATATATAAATTATGATTATGGCAAAAAAAATAGAAAGTTTAAAATTGGAAGACAATTTAGGCACTCTGCGATTAAAATTTTTCAAGATGTTATGTTTAATAATTATCTTGAAGGAGCTGGATTAAGATTAAATCCAGAAAAATTATACATTAATTATGATCGTAAAAAAGTATATGGAAATTTTTCTAGACATGCAGGAGTTATGTCTCAAGCCTTATCAGGAATTTCTATAAACATTAAATATGAAAACTTATTTAAGATGTTATTATATTTTTTTGTTGTTAAAGAAGAAGAGGCACAATACGCATTTTTTCAATTTAAATATATAGATGATTATAATGGAAATGATTTTAATAAAATGACTAAAATTAATAAGCAAAAAATTGTCAAATTCTTAAATTATTTTAGTGAAAATTTTAAGGCAATGTCCAAAATAAAGTTACGAAATATTGAAAAACGTGTAGAGGATATGCGACTTGCAACAGAATTAGTTGTAATGGAAAAAACGGATAAATCTTTGCCTCATGTAGCTAAAAACATAATGGATTTTGCTGGATTACGTCTTCCTGGAACATTTCAAGATCCTGAATTTGGTAAAGATCGTAATTTTATTTTACAGCGTCTGTATGAAGAAAAACTTGCAGGTAGACACAAGAAACGCAAAACTGAGGCAGAATTATTAAAAGGTGGATTTATAAATTATTTGTTAAAAAAATAAGTATATATATTAATTTTTTATAATTATTGTCTTTATGCTTTGATAGCTCAGTTGGTAGAGCGTGGGACTTTTAAGTTAGTTGCTTAAACACGTTATCCCACGGTCCTGGGTTCGAGCCCCAGTCATAGCATAATCCATATGGTCTAGTGGTTAGGATGTCGCCCTTTCAAGGCGTTAGCACGGGTTCGAACCCCGTTATGGATAATTATTTTGGATTTTTAGCTCATTTGGTAGAGCGTGAGGCTGTTACAAATTAGATAACCTCAAAGTAATGGGATCGATACCCATAAAATCCGATTTTTTTTTAACTTAATATTTTGCGTTAAATTAAACAAAAAAACAATTTTTTGTTGAAAAGAAAATGACGCATACTCCTACAAATAGTGAGTTTGCAACCTTTCAAATTCTTGCAAATAAAGATTTTGTGAATATGGACAAACAATTAAAATCATATAGATCTGCAACAACAAAATCTACTACATCTAAAAGCGGAGAATTTGTAGAGCCTGATGATTACTTAAATGTTGACATTGGTGCATCCGCGCCTCTCAAAGAACAACCAGCCTCTCCACCTGTTGAAAATAATTTTGTGTTTGATGATGCATCTATTGCAAGATCTGAAAGCGTAAAAAGTGTTGCAAAATCGTATTCAGACCATTATGAGCAGCGCCGTAAACCTAGTGCTGCAAAAAAAGAATCAACGGAATCTGAGATTATGGCAGAAAAAGAAGGTTTGCTTGCCGAACTACATAATTTAGAGCGCCAAGGCTTGGCAAAATTAGTCAGACCTTTAACTATAAATGACAGTTTGGAAGAAATTCAGTTTCAATATGACCGTATACAAATTGAAATTAATGCAAATCAAGTTGTTGAAATGGCAAAGTCCGCTATTAAAATGGGAAGTGGAATGCTAGAAATGGGTTTGAAAAATGCAGGTATTGCTGTTATTGATGGTTATAATGCAAATTTGTGCAAAGATATGAATAAATTTAATAGACCTTTAAATAGATTATACAAAAAGTATTGGCGTAGAGGTGGATTAACGGCAGAAATGGAATTAGGTATAATTGTATTTGGATCTTTGGCTTGGACGGTTGTACAAAATAAGATGGGTGCAGAAGTTCCCACTAAAGAACCAGTATTTACTCCCCCACCTACATATACTCAAGAGCCTGCCGCGGTAAAAATGAAACCTCCACAAATGTCATCTTTACATGTACCTTCTAGTTGGGCGGTACCCCCCAAGCAGCAAGATTCGAAAAAGGAGGATGCAATAGAGCAAAAAAGAAGGGAATTAGAAGAGAGAGAAAGACAACTTAAAAAAAAGGAGGATGAAATTAATAAATTAAAATCTATTTATGAGGGAGATTCATCAAGTTCTGAGGAACCAGTGTATCGCAAAGTGCAAATGAGTTCGCCGAAATCATCGAAAAAGAAAACTTCCGTTATTAATTTAGATGCTTAATTTTCTTGTACACTCACTTCTTCTTTTTCTACAATAGGAACAGAATCCGCAATTGATTTTGCAAAATTGATTAATGTAGTTGTGTCCCTTGATCCGTTATGCTGACTTACCGTGCCATCAGGACTTACTCCATAAATGGTAGGAAATCCCTTTAAGTCGTTGCGTCTTGACACAGTAGGTGAATTGGCAGCTTCTATACGAATCCATTCTACTGATCGTTCCATTGAAGCAGCAGCACTATATGCTTTCATCATATTGCGGCAATGTCCACACCAAGTGGCATAAACTAATATCACTTTTGATTTTCCATTTCCTTTCAGGGTGCTTATACCATCAGTATCATTTGTAATATCAGTAATAAATGGTGAATTTTCGACTTCCTCTTGTTTCAATTCAGAAGGTAATTCTTGTTTCTGGGGTACAAAAAGGTTTTCTAGTTTAGAATTATATTTAGTAAGCACATAAATTGCCCCTATAATAATTATGGCAGATAAAGCTAAACCAATAAAAAAGGTGCTTTTGGTTAAAGGAGCATCTTTGACCACTTCGGACATTTTTTTTTAATTCGTTTATCAAAGTTTAATTTATACGAACGCATATAATTAAAATGGAATGGGGTCCATCTGCATGGAAGTTTTTGCACACAATAACATTCAATTACCCCGATAATCCTACTCTTACACAAAAACGTAATGTAGAAGAATTATTTCTTTCTTTAATACATTTATTGCCATGTGATGAATGTAGCGAACACTACAAAAAAGAAATATCCGAAAATTTTCCTGATTCTAGATCAAAAAGTGCGCTAAGTTCTTGGTTAGTAAATTTACATAATAAAGTGAATATTAGATTGGGTAAACCTACAATGACGTATGACGCTGCAAAAGCATTGTACACTGCTCGTACCTGTAACAGTTGTAACGCCAAGCGTTTGTCTACAAATTCTGTAGCTACAACTTCGTCTACTTCCAAAAAACTTGGACTATTATTTTTAATTATTTTTGGAATGATTTTAGTAGCATATTTTGCAAAATATTATTAATCTTCTTCCTCTTCTTCTTCCAAAACTTCTTCTTCTTCTTCTTCTTTATCTACACTTTCCTCTTCATCTTCCTCTTCTTCTTCTTCATCTAAATTATCTTCATAGTCATCATTAACAACTTCTTCCTCGTCCTCTGACTCTTCTTTTTTCTTTTTGCATTTAATACCACACAATTCTTTCAAAACCGTCATTTTTAATTCTTTATTGATTTGCTTGGGATAAATAACAGTGTTTTTTATTTCAGTTAGCGTAGGAGCTTTTTTAGTCTGTATGTTATATAGCAAATCATTTTTACACAATAAAAACGTGTAACTTTCAAAAAATTTGTCACAATTATTTATTGGAGAAGCAATTACAATTTGTCCGAATCTATAAATTTCTTCAAATGCTACAACATTTTTAATAAAAAATTTATTTCCATTTATGTTATCAATTTTAGCTAATTGATCATTGGAATGTTTTAAAAGTTCTTCCATTTTTTTTTGTAAATTAAAAAAAATTATGGACACAATTCTTGTAATAATTCTTTAGCAGATTTAAGAGTATTAAAATTAGTCAGTAAATTACCACCTAAAATACAAACAACTTTTTTCTCTGTTTCAATAAATTCTTTTACCTTACAACCTCCCAATTTAGACCAAGTACTTTGTTTAATTTCTATATGATCTATTAATTTAGAAATTAAACTGCAACAACTTGCAGCATACACCAAAGAATCTTTTTTTACTCTTGAAAAACATATGAGCGAATGTAAAATTGTATGTGGTCCTAATTTTAAATTTTCCAAGGTTGACTGAATCCATTTAGAATATTCATTCAATGCAATCTTATTATCCCATTTTAATAATTTAGGGAAAATAAAATCTCCTTTCCATTCAATATTGTCTTCATTACATACAATTAATTTGTGCCAATGCAGGCAATGTAATTTAGCTTTATCTAAACTCGTTCTTTTTTTTGGATCTATTTCTAATAAATCAGAAACCAACTCGTAAAAATTTATAGGTAAATCACTTCTCTTACATATTTTTTCAATGTGCTTAATTTTTTCTTGTTTATCACAATTCAATAATTTTTCTATCATATGATTTATTGAATGATCATCTGTATTTCTTAAAACGTAATGACCTGCAGCTAAAGCCCATAACACGCAACCGATAGACCAAGAGTCAATTTCTAAACCATAAGTTTTACTTTTTTTTAACAATTCTGGAGCCTTTGTCCATAATGTACACACATGCGAAGAAAAATTATTGTCGGAATG
>Ga0214178_1000490_pt1 | contig 11261 bp, 6 predicted proteins | sample TroBogEpilimnion_28_FD_153016 | JGI IMG/M metagenome (GOLD analysis project Ga0214178, IMG submission 153016) | Freshwater microbial communities from Trout Bog Lake, WI - 17SEP2007 epilimnion | ecosystem: Environmental > Aquatic > Freshwater > Lake > Epilimnion/Euphotic zone | place: Trout Bog... | reverse complement strand
CAGCGAGATTAATTTTCATGCTTACATGAGACATTCAGAGCATAAATAGCAGGTCAGTCCTAGGTGGGCTTAGGGCACCTATGAACAGTAAGTTCATTCAAGACACAGTGAGCCAGGTCAAGGCAGAACAAGAGCAGGAGCAGGCAGGACAACTACCAAAGATCTCCTACATCTATGCCACCAAGAGTGCAGCCTTCCCTGGACTTGTCAAGATAGGCAAGACACAGGATGTGGCCAAACGACTGATCCAGCTCAATACTAGCTGTGCACCTTCTCCACATTCAGTAGTTGCTGCTGCTGCCACATTCGACAAGGACAGTGAAGAAAAGAAAGCCCATCAGTACTTTTCTGCTTTCAGAAGGGAGGGCGAGTTCTTTGAAGTATCAGAGCTTGCTGTCAAGAACTACTTTTCCATTGTCACTGCTCAGTTCCAAACTGAGATGAGCCAACGTCTTGTTTCCCTTCAAGGAACCCTTGTCGACGAATGATCTGTCTGGAAGTAGAATTATTGAGGCATATGTTAAATCTAAACGCATTGGAGCATTGCTCCTTGCTCAAAATCACCTGAGCGTGATAATATATAAAGGGATGGATATTGCCTGTCGATGTAGAACTTTTAAATGTCCAACAATCAAAACAGCAACGCAAACAGCAACGTAAGCGCGTACACGAAGGAGTGTTTAGTAAACTCCTCCATTGCATGCAGGGCTCTCGTAGTTTTATTATCCAATATAGAGTACTGGATGAGCATGGAAGTCACAACTGTCGACGCCTGGAGCGAGAGGGCTGCACATAATAGGGAAACTTCGGTGGTTGTTGCTGCGATAGCATTCCTAGATTATGCTTACTGGCTGTTTAAGGCCTCGGGTGATGAGAATATGCGAATCACTGGGGATGAAGCCAAGGCATGTGCTGTAATGGCTATGTACAATCACATACTTGGGTTCTGGAGTTCTGCACCTACTTGGAGCGGCGTGGGAGGCCTTGGACGCTACCTGGAAGGCATTAAAGAGGAGAGAAGGATGCTGATGAGGAGTTGTAATACGCTATTAGATAATCTGCGCAACGGTTCTGTACAGACATTGGATGGAGTGGACTTGGAGGCAGTGCACAGTGCTGCGGACACCTGCCGTGGCGCCTTCGCCAAGTACCTGGAAAACTTACCTGTATTGGATGTCATAGTAACAGATCAAGACATTCCTGATACTAGTATCAAGGCCGACATCCTTAAACTGCAATGGACCCCCTTGCCTGAGGAGGGTGATTATGTCCATCTCTGGCTTCAGAGGATGGGAAAACCTCATATCATATTGAACACAGAGGAAGACGGAGGCAGTACAGAGTCTGGCAATAATATTGGTATTGGGGTGGGGGGCGCAAAGTCCAGCAGGAAGAGGCGCGCTGCCACGTTGGAGACAGAGGAGGATGGAGACAGTACAGAACCCGAGCCTGAGCCTGCCTGATTCTGGCATCTGAGTCGCTGGCTCTGCTGAGTCATTGCTCATTTTAAAAAATATATACTGAATCGAATTCACGCGCGTAGTATTAAAGCCCATCCACGCTATCTAGGATAGAATCGTGATTAATAAGTGATCCTCAATTCAAAGGGATTTTTTGGGCGACAGGGGCCAGTGTGTGGTATGATGATTGAATATGCCATGGAAGGCCTGACAAAGAAACCTTTGAAAGCCTCAGATTGGAGGTTCTAGGTTTTAAACCGTAAACAGGTCCCACACAGACCACGCCCCCGTCAGCACACACTCCCACCTCTGGGCCACCCCAGCTGGCATGGGGGCGTAGGTGGAGGTGTAGCCATCCACACACCCCCACGTGCACCCAATGTTTGGCCCGTCAGGGTAGGACGGAGTGTAGGCCCACTCTGCGAAGTTGAGCGGCATGGTGTCATTTGTGCAGGCCACGCATCCAGAGTCTGCATAGCTTGTGCAAGGAATGTACAGGCTGCCAGCAGGGCAGGTGGTTGCGTTGAACTGGGTGCAGGGGGAGCAAAGGTAGTCCAACTCGTAGAAGCCGTCCAGGCAGGCCGTGGCGCAGTCCAGTCCCTGCTGGATCGAGTTGGCCCTTGGGGGTGCGCACTCAGAGCAGACCAGCAGGGAGGGGTCTGTGGGGCACGCCTCCTCCTTTAGCCCGTCACAGCCGGACACGCAGGGCGCACAGTTGGCCACAGAGGGATCAGGGGCGTAGGATCCAGCTGGGCAGGCCTGGCAGGTATCTTCGTCAACCCTGAACTCTCCAAAGGCGCAGGCGCTGCAGGCCGTCGCCCCAGCCAGGGAAAAGGTCCCAGCCGGGCACGGCAGGCAGTCCAGGGCGCTCCCCTGAAGGGCCTGGACCACCAGGCCGCCAAACGTGTTGGCAGGACACGCTGTGCACCCCCCTCCGTCCAGCATCATCCCTGGCCCGCACATGCACTGGGGGACAGCATTGGAGGCTGCAGAATCCCAGGTCCCCGCTGAGCACCTGCACGTGGACTGGTCCAGGGACGGCTCCATGATGTAGGGGCAGTTCTGGCAGCCCCTGCCCAACGGGCTGAACAGGCCAGGCGGGCAGGTGGAGCAGATCTTAGGGTAGATCTGCTGGATGTACTCTCCTGATGGGCACGGGCACACGTAGAGCGGGGAGTCTGCAGGAATGTACTGACAGGAGGAGAGCAGAGGGAAGGGAAAGGCCGGCTCAGTGTAGGTGGGGCAGTCCGAGAGCGCCCCGCACACGGTTGGGGTTCTGGAGAAGGGCGAAGGGATCACGCAGCTCCCAGCAGTCCCAGTCCCTCCCGCCATACAAGTGCACTGCGACACGGACGTGGCCCCTGTAAATGCAGTGGTGGACCACTGGGGGCAGGGCATGCAGATGCTGGATGCCTTGTAGTACCCAGGCGGGCAAGGCGGGAGGTAGGTCCAGGGGCAGTCCCCGCCCCACCCGCTGGCGTTGGCTGGCACTGTGGAGGGACCCGTGTAGACCGTGTTTGCGCCTGGCTTGTTGCTGCAGGTGCTGCAGTAGGCGTCCCTGTCCAGCTGGCACGGGGTGAGGACCTGCCCTGCCCCCGAGCAGGAGGGGGATGAGCACTGCATGCAGGCCCCTGAGGAGGTGTTGGAATAGGAGCCAGCCCCGCACGGGAGGCAGCCCCCTGCGATCAGTGCGTTCCCGGGCAGCGCGCTGTAGCCTGGCGGACAGGAGGAGCTGGATGCTGTGACTTGGAAGTAGTAGTTGGACCACCCAGCTAAAATCCTGTCCTGGTAGCCCACCAGGTAGTTGTAGCTGGCAGCGCCCAGGGAGTTCAGTGGTGGTGTGGCGATGCTCTGGACCACTCCACTGGCCGGGTGGAACTGCCTAGCCGTGGGGCTCCGCTCGGACGGATACTGGTCAAAAAAGAGGAGGAAGCCGTCGTAGGCGCTGGATGTCAGGTTGGCTGGGTAGGCCAGGCCCGCCAGCGCCCCTTCCACCCGCTGGCAGAACCCCTGTGTGCCTGCCACTGTCCTCACGCTGCCCCTGTAGGGGTCCACTTCGCGTATGACGCAGTTGCGCGTGTCTGCCACATACAGCCTGCCAGAGTAGGAGGCCATGCTGGACGGGGAGTTGAAGGCTGCTTGGAGGAGTGGTCCGTCCGCGTAGCCCGCCTTCAACCCCCCTGCGAGTGGGGACACCACTGATTGAGGGGAGAGCTGGGCGATATAGTGCTGGCTGCAGAAGATCAGGTAGACGTAGCCACTTGATCCGTACGCAACCGAGCACACGGAGGCGCCTAGGGTCCAGATCGATGCCTGGGCGAGCCTAAGCCCTGTGACGTTGAGGCTCCACAGGCAGTTGGTGTTGGAGGGGAGGGCGTTGAAAGCGACCAACAGCCTTCCACCCTGTGCTTGGAGAAGATAGTAGGCATTGTTGGCGCTTGTGGCGCAGATGGAACCAGTGGAGGGAACTGTGAGGGTCATGCGGGTGGGGATGTAGGAGGTATTGTAGGCCACGTAGAGGCTGCCAGAGACGGCCAGGTACGTCGTGGATTGGACAGCCGTTACAAGGTAAGGGGGCGCGCTCCCCACCTTCCAGTTGGACTGTGAGGACACGGTCAGCCCTGTTAGGTACTTCCCTGCAGGCGCCCAGGGCTGAGTAGCAGGTAAGCACCCCTGCTGTGTGTAGTATGCAGGGCATGGGGAGTACAGGGGGGCCACACACAGGCTGCCATACTGGGTATACCCCTGGCTGCATCGCCACTCGCAGGTGGCGCTGCCCACAACAATGAAGGCGTTGTCGGGCGGGGCTGGGCAGGGGGTGCAGAGCGCGGAGGAGTTGGCGTAGATGGCTGGGCTCGTCTGGGCGTACCCGCAGACCTGCTGCAGCGCGTCCAGGGTGGTGGTGGTCCCTCCCTGCATGAGCATGATCTGGGTGTAGCCATCGGAGATGTCCATTGAGCAGGAGGATGCGCTGGGGAGGCTAAGCAGGGACAGCGTCTGCATGGTGGCTAGGTTCACCTGCACCAGCCCGTTGCCGCTCTTGTAGACCAGGACATTGAGGGCCCTGTCCACCGCTGAGCAGAAGATGGAGGAGGTATCCTGGACGGCAGTGGAGACTAAGGTTGTGTTGGTGAGCTTGAGCAGCTTGGTGGTGAACGTGATGTACACGGAGACTGGGCAGTCGATCCCACAAAGGATGGAGGTCGCGCCGTTGTAGGTGGCCCACGCAACGCATTTCCCGTTGGGGTAGCAGGCCAGCAGGTTGTAGGCAGCGTTTATGATGAACACGGTCGCAAGGCCCTTGTCAAGGGAGACCTCCAAGAGCAGGGCCTGCGAGGATATCCCCATCAGCCGCTGGCCTGCTGATGTGATCACGTCGTACGTGGAGCCCTGGGATCGAGCGAGGTAGGCCACTCCTCCCCTGACGACGAGGGCGTCCAGGGTGGTCCCTGAGGGCGCCTGGAGGATGGGGGTGACGGTGCCAGCGCTGTAGGACACCTGCATTAGGGCGCTGTTCTGGTACCTTGGGTTTAAGAGCCCCAGGATGAGGTTGCTGCCTGGGATGAACTGCGCCTGGTACAGGGAGGAGACGGACAGGGAGGTCAGGGTGCGGAAGATGGGTGGGCCTGCCAGGAAGTAGCCCGCCTGGTTCCAAGGGCCCGCTGGGGGAGGGATGGGCATGGATTGGCAGAACTCGCCGTAGAAGGAGGAGCTGCACAGGGTGGTGCATGGATCGGTCAGGTTGTACAGGCCCAGCTGTGCCTGAGTGAGGTACTGGTAGTTGGAGTACTGCAAAACTGTTGTGCAGTTCAGGGCAGAGCCCAGCGCGAGAAGGGATGCAAAAACCAATTTATTCAACATGTTTATACAGTTCAAGTTTTTTTAATTTTTCAATCTTTAAGCCTATAAATAAGCTCGGGGCGTCTGACATGCTCATTCAATCCATGCCTCCTCTCCCCTGGGTAGACAGGCACGGACTTCCTGCCCATCAGCTTGCCGTCCTCACTGAGCTTGGAAGCTATAGTGGAACCCCTCATGTTCCAGTTGAACTGGGCATTGGCTTTGGGAGAGGCCCTATTGTGGAGCACGATGAAGACTGTCACGCCTGCAGCGATTAGAACAACCCCTCCAGCAGCGCATCCTATGATCAGGGCGATGCTGGGACCGCTGGCATCCGTTAGGATGGACTCCAGCATCAGCATGAAAGGGGATTGGATGTAGACCACATGGGGGCCCAGGATCAGGGAGATGGCCTGCTTGGAAGCTGGGGTGTTCAGTATAGTAACAAGATCTGAGGCAGTGATTGGGTCAAGCACGTGAATGGTGGTGGTGATTGTAGCAGTGGAGGCCAGGAGCCGCCTGGCATTGGAGTATGATATGTCATTGTGGATCTGACAGTAGGGGCATTGAAGGGTCAATGAGTCGATGGGCGTGCATACCCCACATAGGCTCAATGCTAGGGTTGAAACTGTCTGCATGTACTGTGTTGAATTAAGCGTGCCTACCACTGGCACGCTTATCATGAATTGGACAGCGTAGCTGGTGGTGTTGTCTGGCTTGGAGGGTGTAGAGGTAGTAATGGCAGTAGTAGCAGCATCTGTAGTATCTACAGCAGTGCCAAGATTTGTGGATTCAGTGGTTGTAGGCGCTGGCGTAGCTGACAGCCTGTTTGTGGTGAGACGAGCTGTTGACGGTTTGGGGGTGGTGGGCTGTGCAGCTGTAGACAATCTGGGGGTAGTAGGCTGTACAGACAATTTGGGAGTGGGCTGTGCGGACTGCTGGGCTATGGTGGACTGTATGGACGGCTGGGCAGTGGTTGATGGTGTGGACGGCTGGGAAGTGGTTGATGGTGTGGACTGTTGGGAGGTGGTTGATGGTGTGGACTGTTGGGAGGTGGTTGACAGCTTGAGGGACGTGGATTGTACACCAGTGGTTGAGGCTTTGGATGATGTTGTAGGGATGTATGGGGGCGTGGTGACCAGCACTGTAACCACTGTTGGTCCTACCTGCTGGCAGGAGTTGTTGAGGTAGCCCTGGGTCACCCATGAATTCCCAGCCACAAGGCCAGTGCAGGCAGTACAAGCACCAGCAAAGGCGTTGGCGCATCCTGACCTGTACATGCCAATTCCACAGTCTGTGGTGCACTGGGAGATAGGGCAGCTGTTGTTAAAGTACCCCTGCCCTGAGTAGTACTGCCCCTGTCCAAGCGCCTGGGCCAGACCTATCACTGCAAAAGTAAGCCATATGTACTCAAATCCATGCATTTTTTTGGGCGGTCAACAACTCTTATATACAATATAATCCAGTACAAAGACACAAAAATGATGCTGGGTGCTTGTTTTGATTGGCTTACTCCATTCAGTATGTATATAAATGTATATAAAGAGGATAAAGTAAATACACCTGTCGGAAATGCTCCCAGCGTGCTTTATCCTATTATTGCTAGTCGACTCCAGTACAGGGACGCGTGTAGTGGCCACGTTTGACACCCAGCAGGCAGCGCAGGCTGTTACCTCCGTGCCCAACGGGACGATTATCAAGCAGTACGGGAGGCGTATTGTGATAGACCTGGGAGACAACCTGTCCCTGGACGATGCCACGTGGATCAAGGACGAGCTAGGGGCAGTGGACATCGAGTTGGACACCCTCATCACGCCCACCCAGTTGGATGACCTGGTATTTGCAGAGTATATCTCCTTGTCTGTGGATAACGCCACCTTTGTATCAGAGGCTTCTATACCAAGCAACGAGGACTGGAATCTACTGGACTCAGAGCCGTACAGTATACACGCAGAGTCCGCCTGGAAAATCACAAACAGCACGCCCAACATAGTTGTGGCGGTGCTGGACACTGGGATGCCAAGCGTGGCCTATTCCCAATTCAGGAACATCGTGCAGGGCTACGACTTCATATCGGATCCCAGCATCTCCCTGGATGGCAACGGGAGGGACTCAGACACCACAGATCCTGGCACGGCAGGCCCCTCCTGCCCTGTCTCCAGCTGGCATGGGCTCAAGACAGCCTCCATCCTTGCAGCTGACCATGCAAGCGGGGTGAGGGGAGTGGCCCAGAACTGCTCGCTCATGATGATGCGGGTGCTTGGCATGTGCAGTTCGGGGTACGCCAGCGACGTCTCGGACGCCATAGTATGGTCTGCTGGGGGTGTGATCGATGGGCTTGGGTCCAATCCAGCCCCTGCCCAGGTGATCAGCATGTCGTTTGCAGGGAAGGGGGGATGCCCTAGTTACCTCCAGTCGTCCATTAATCACGCTGTAGGACTGGGGGCCCTGCTGATTTCGGCTGCAGGCAACCAGGGGCTCAACACAACAGATTACTTCCCTGCAAACTGTAGAGGGGTCATGGCCATCACAGCCACCACCAGGGAGGGTAAACTGGCAGGGTACAGCAATTACGGGCTTGATATAGCCCTGTCTGCACCTGGAGGTGATGGGATAGATCCTATACTAATGCTTTCGCTGGATGACACGGGGAGTAGCCTCCTAAAGGACTTTGGCATGGGGACCAGCTTTGCAGTCCCTCATGTGGCGGGGGTGGCTGCGCTGGTCCTGGGCCTGCGTGAATTGACTGGAACACAAGTGTGGAACTTTCTACTGCAAACGAGTACTCAGTCGCAAAATATCCTCTCAGCGTCTAGGTTGTTATACTTAATGGATAGTCAATCCCATAGAAACAGTAATCCAAACATAAGTGTCTATTATGCAACATATAACAGCAGCCAAAACGTCTACAAAAATGACGCATACAATTATTCCCAGGCAGTTGTCCAATCATCAGGTGGAGGAGGGTGTGGCACCACAGGGGCATCAAATTCATGGACATTCTTCAACGGGCAGAATACTGCAGGATATTCATATTGGGCCTCATCATGTGCTTCAGGTTGTTTTGTAACAGAAGTATACGTGGAGTGGACGCCAGGAAATGGAATCACTTCCTTCTATTTTGTTTGCAGTGATGGCTCCCGTTCTGCACTGATTGGATGTTCTACCTCTTTGGGTTGTGGAGGGACTAAGTCTGGTATAACGTCAACCATGTATGGTGGACTGACAAACATGTATGTATTTGCTGGTGGTAATGTGAATGGGTGGTTGATAGGAAACTTTTTGGCTGGTTGCAGTAACTGCCAATCTGCCTATGATATTGATTGCAGTAGTTATGGAGGTGTTATCTCAGGTTTCCAGTATTGGCTTGGCGGGAGTGGACCCAGTAGTAATATCTTCAATGCCATAGGTGCTCAATGTGTATATTCCCAAACCTGTAGCTCCACTGCTTATTATGCCAGTGGATCATGTCAGTCTTGCTCCCAGTGCACTGGTGGCTATGTTTACATTGGTTCAAGCTGTGGTTCTTGTGTTCAATGTGGAGGGGGTACATACAGTGCAGGTGGGTACACAGCCCAATGCAGCACATGTTCTGCAGGTGCTTGGTCTGGAGCAGGATACGCTAGCTGTGCTCCATGCTCGACTGGCACCTTCTCTGGGACTGGGGCTGGTTACTGCATTTCATGTTCCACCATTGTTTGCGGAGCTGGTTATTATCTGAATGGATGTGGTGGTGCAGTAGCTGGAATATGCACTGCCTGCTCTGCATCTTGTGCAGCAGGGTATTATCTGAATGGCTGCAACGGTATGTCTGCTGGAACATGCACAGTCTGCCCTACCTCATGTCCAGCTGGTCAGTACCAGGGGGGGTGCAGTGGGACGTCCCCAGGAACATGTACCGCATGCCCCACTTCCTGTCCAGCTGGCCAGTACCAGAGTGGCTGCAGTGGTACATCAGCAGGTGTGTGTACTGCATGCCCCACTTCTTGTCCAGCTAACCAGTATACTGGTGGCTGCAGCGGGACATCAGCAGGAGCCTGTACTGCCTGCTTAACATCGTGTCCAACTGGACAGTACCTGAGTGGCTGCACTGGGACGTCTGCTGGAGCATGTACTTCATGCCAGTCATGCTCTACTGGAAAGTACCTGAGTGGCTGTGCAGGGCTTCTGCCTGGGGCCTGCATCACATGCCCATCAGGATCCTACTGTCCCACAACTGGTCTGACTGTCCCCACTGTATGTCCCATAGGATACATCTGCTCTAGCACTGGATTGAGTAGTTACACTCAGTGCTTGGCTGGCACATACTGTCCGAAAACAAACCTGACGTCTGGTGTTTCCTGTCCTGTTGGGTTCTATTGTCCTGTCACAGGTGCCTCAAATGCCACCTCCTGTCCTCCTGGCTCTTACTGTCCCACCACTGCCCTCACAGCTCCATGGGCATGTCCAACAGGCTCCTACTGCCCAATTTCCAACCTGACATCACCTGTAGTGTGTCCTGCTGGTCTATACTGCCCAGGCACAGGCCTGATAACTCCCACCCCGTGCCCAGCCGGCTCCTACTGCCCAAGGACCAACCTCACAGCGCCAGTCCCCTGCCCAGCTGGTACCTATTCCTCCAGTACCAACACCATAGTCTGCACATCCTGTGCAGCCGGCACGTCCTACGCAGATGTGGCAGGCTACTCAGCATGCATTGTTTGCTCAGCACTGGTACAGCAGAACTGTGCCAACGACCAGATTATCCAGGCGTGCACTACCATGTCAGATGCCAAGTGTGTCCCTTGTACAAACAAGATTGCCAATGCCAACCCCACCCCTGTGTGCATCTGGACCTGCCTTCTGGGCTCCTACTTCAAGAACAGCTCAGGTCTCTGCCAGGCCTGCAAGGCTAGCCTGACCTGCCCCACTGGCAGCTTCACCCTGGGCTGTGACACTGTCACTGATGAGTCCTGCAGCCCCTGCACCAACCTCCCTGCCAGCAACGCCTACTACACCACCAACGGGGGGCTTGGCACTCTCCAGTCACCTGGCCCGTGCAACTGGGCCTGTAATGCAGGGTATTTCCAGGCCACTTCCCAGGACACTGGCTGTACAACCTGCCCAGCAGGGTCCATCTCAGCTGCAGGGTCCACAGCCTGCACGCCTTGTCCTGCAGGCACGTATGCTGCCACTGCCAGTCTGTGCCTGTCCTGCCCAAGTGGTATGTATGCTTCCACTGCTGGCAGCACTGCCTGCCTGTCATGCACCTGGTGCACTGCCCAAGGCATGTACAAGCAGTGTGGGGGCTCCTCTGCTGGGACCTGCTCTACCTGCTCAAATTAAAAGAGGGAGCTGGGAGAGGGAATGGGGGATTTAAAGTTAGTCTTAAACTCCCAAGTCTTAGCATGCAGCCCAGGAGATGCCCCAGCTGTCCCCCAACCTGCTACATTGACATGAACAACGTAGCCTTTGGTATCTTTGTTTTCATAGTGTTGACTACCCTGCTCTGTGTGGGCATGCAGCTCTACCTCTACCTGAACATAGATGCAGCCACCAAGTCTGCCCTTAGCAAGTTTATTGATTGCACTACCTCAGTGCAAAGTGGGGTGCAGGGGCTGTCAGATGATGTGGTTTCCTTGCACAAAAGGGTGGACCTGATGGAGCAGGTCCTTTTGGCCAATGTCACAGGAGGCTTTGAGGCAGTCCTGAAGAGGCTGGGACATGTCTGACTGTAAGGACAGACAGGAGAAACAGGAATGTATATGAAAATATTGAGTGAAAACACAATGGTTCAAAAGGGGCATGTCCCCCCTACTTTATTTTTTTAATTTTTTTTTAATTTTTTTTTATTTTTTTTAAGGGGTCAGGCCAGGGAGTCCTAGAGAGGAAACTGAAATGCAAAAACATGATATCACATGATATCATGTGATATCATCTCCCTAGCTCTCTCTCTCTCTCTCTCTCTCTCTCTCTCTCTCT
>Ga0214178_1000488_pt1 | contig 11279 bp, 6 predicted proteins | sample TroBogEpilimnion_28_FD_153016 | JGI IMG/M metagenome (GOLD analysis project Ga0214178, IMG submission 153016) | Freshwater microbial communities from Trout Bog Lake, WI - 17SEP2007 epilimnion | ecosystem: Environmental > Aquatic > Freshwater > Lake > Epilimnion/Euphotic zone | place: Trout Bog... | reverse complement strand
GGGCTGTAGCTCAGTTGGATAGAGTACTTGGCTACGAACCAAGGGGTCGTGGGTTCAATTCCTGCCAGCCGCACCAACCTATATAAGGGCCTCCCGTCAGGGAGGCCCTTTCCATTTGTACTACTGAACGACATTTGTACTACTGAATGGATATTGGGGGTTCTAATGCTGCCACCTAAGCCTTATTCTATAAGGGGTTTTTTCAAAACCTCTGTTTTGCTAGTACTGCTGAGTTATTTGGCCAATTAGAGTATTTGTCTGCTTATCGGGCTATTTCAGACATTCAAAAAAGCAGATTTTGGGGTTCTTGACCGTCTCAATCCAATCACAAAGCGACAGCTAGAGATCGGATTTTGACTGATCAACTAGTCGCTTGAAGCTGGACTGACCTGATTTTTAATGCCACTCCATCAGAGAGGATTTTTAATAATCTTCATCCTAAAGGAGTGTTAAATGTGACTAAAGATCAATGTCTCAACCCCGAGCAAATCGGCATTACTTTAGGGATGAATAAAAATAGCGTAGACCAACTGTTGTATCGGGCAAAGCTAAAACTGAAGGCAGAATTGGGGTAGGCATAAGGTGATGAATATGGAGAACAAAGAAAATCTCAGGCGGACGTTGGATCAAATCCAAGCCCCGACCCCATCGGCAAATTTTGAAGATAGGTTGACCCAAGGCTGGTAGCGCTTCACCACACAAGGCGAGCAGCCATCCCATGCTCGATTAATGTCTTGGTCATGGTCAGAACCCATCGCAATTAACCCTACTGCTTACGTCTATTGCGCTGGTAGCATCAGTACTATTTGCACAAAAGCTATTTTTGCATCAAGAAGAAGATCTCATTCGTGTCTATGTCAAGTCCGAATTAAGTCTAGCAACCCTCTAAAAGCAATTGATCTGTGCAGTTTTATTTATCTGCAATTTGCTTGACATCCCAGCCGCCACCAAGCGCGGTAATTAGACCAACATGGGCTGCAATTTGACGATTGAGTAGAGACATCAGGATTCGCTCATTTGACAATTCTGCTGCCTGCGAAGTGGCTACATCCAGGTAAGTAATGACTCCTGATTTGTATTGATTTTCACTGATGCGTACTGCATCTTGGGCGTGCTTGACAGCGCTTGCTTGTGACTTACTCTCCCTTTGTAGCAACCTGAGGGCAACTAAGTTGTCTTCAACATTCTGAAATGCCCCCAAAACAGTTTGGCGATAGAGTGCGACATTTTGATCGTAGACTGCGCCAGCTTGTTGGTATGCGCCAATTCTGAGGCCGCCATCAAATAAAGGCTGTGCGATCGCGGGTCCAATTGCCCAATAGCGCAAAGGCATGCTGATCAGGCCCGGCAAATCCGCACCCTGATACCCACCTGCGGCAGAGATGGTCAGCGTAGGGAAGAAGGCAGCTGTCGCCACACCAATTTTAGCGTTGGCTGCAGCCATTTGGCGTTCAGCCACTGCAATATCCGGACGACGCTCTAAGAGTGTTGATGGCACGCCCACTGGAACATCGGGTAAATCAGCCACCAATTTGGATACTGGGCTGACTACCAAATGCGTTACCGGATCAATCGAAAGTACTTGTGGCTTGAGCGAGAAGGTGGAGGGTGTTTGCCCAATCAATACTGCAATCGCATGTTCAAGTTGGGCTCTAGATAAGCTGACATCAATCGCCAGCGCGACAGTCGACTCTAGGAGGGTGCTCGCCTGAGCAATGTCAAGTTGAGTAACGATGCCAGCGTTGTATTGGTTCTGGGTTATCTGGAGTGATTTCTCATAAGTTTTGATGGTGCTGTCATACATCTTGATTTGCATATCAGCAATACGCAGTTGGAAGTACGTTTGGGCAATAGTAGCCTGGGTTGATAGTCTGAGTGCATCGAGCTGCGCAGCTGAAGCCTGCGCAGTATCTTTACCGGCCTCCACATTGCGTCTGACTTGACCCCAGATATCCGGTACCCAGCTTGCTCCAATATTGGCATTAAACGTTTGGTCAACGCTAGATAGATTGCCATTGCTTCCGCCGTTCACGGTGCCGCGATTACCGCTTCCGTTTGCCGTCAAAGTTGGGAATAGGGCGGCACGGGCTTGCGTTAATAAGGCGGTAGCTTGGCGATACTGGGCTTCGGAGGCAATGATGTTTTGATTGTCAACATTGACCTTATCTATTAGCTGATTGAGATCTGGGTCATGGTAAATCTCCCACCATTTTGCTTGCATACCCGCTTCATTTGGTTGTGCAATTTTCCAGCCATCACCACTTTTGTTATCGTCGGTTTCTTTGTAGCTGGGTGCTGTTGTGCTATCAGGCTTGCTGTAGTCGGGGCCCATCATGCAGCTTGTCATCATCGCCAAAAGACCTATGGCACTCAGATATTTTTTTGCAGCCCTAAGTTGAAGATTGTTTTGTATTGAATTCATTTCTTATTCCAATTCCAGGCGCGTAAACGCTCCATGTAAAGATAGATCACTGGTGTTGTGTATAGCGTGAGCAATTGACTCATGATGAGGCCACCCACAATGGAAATACCAAGCGGCCGATGAAATTCTGCGCCATCACCGGATCCAATGGCCAAAGGAACGGCTCCGAGAATGGCTGCCATAGTGGTCATCAGGATGGGGCGGAAGCGCAGTAAGCAGGCTTTATAGATTGCATCGTGCGGCGAGAGTCCCTCGGTTCTTTGGGCGTGAATCGCAAAGTCAATCATCATGATGGCATTCTTTTTGACAATACCAATCAAGAGAATCACTCCGATTAAGGCGATGATGCTGAACTCAGTATTAAAGAGCATCAGAGCCAGTAATGCGCCAACACCTGCTGAAGGCAGGGTCGAGAGAATGGTGATGGGATGAATTAGGCTCTCATACAAAATGCCTAAAACTATGTAGACGGTGATGAAGGCGGCCAGTATTAACCAGGGTTGACTCGATAGGGAATCTTGAAAAGCCTTCGCTGTTCCCTGGAAGCTAGCCCTTACAGAATTCGGAACATTCAGCCGATCCATCATGGCATAAATGGCTTCAGAGGCTTGGCCAAGCGATATGTCTTCAGGGAGATTAAATGAGATGGTGTTCGCAGTAAATTGACCTTGGTGATTCACTACTAAAGGCGTATTAGTAGGGCCATAACTGGAAAAAGCGGCTAGAGGCACTTGGCCGCCAGTCGTTTTAGATCCGGGGCTGTGGATGGCGCTGATCGGAATCGTTGCTGCCGTAATAGATTGCGCTGCACCGACAGCAAACGAATTAGGGGCGGGGGCAGCAGTACTGACATAAATTTGTTTGAGCACATCAGGGTTTTGCCAGTATTGCGGAGCAACCTCCATGACAACGTGATATTGATTTAAGGGGTTAAAGATAGTGGATACCTGGCGTTGCCCAAAAGCATCGTTCAGTGTTGTATCAATGAGATTGGTGGTGAGCCCTAATTTGGCTGCAGTGTCATGATTGATATTGAGAGTGGTCTGCATGCCCTTATCTTGAGCATCGGTATTGACATCCACTAGCTCTGGCAAATCTGTCATGGCAAAGCGAATCTTAGGCCCCCACGCTCTTAAATCTTCTAGGCTGTCGCCAAGGAGGGTGAATTGATACAGTGCATTACTAGGTCTTCCACCAATACGGATATCTTGTACGGGCTGTAGGTAGAGGGTGGCCCCTGCAACCGCATTGAGCTTGCGCCTCAATCTAGCAAGCACTTCGTCCATGCTGCCTTGTCGCTCACTGAGGGCTTTGAGCGCCACAAACAGGCTACCCGTATTGGTTTGACCGCCACCATTAAAGCTCACAACTTTATCAACATCAGGATCTTGCATCACGATGCTCATGAACTGACCCATCTTTAACTGCATTGCCTGGAAGGAGATGTCTTGGTCCGCCTGAATACTGCCAACAATTCTGCCGGTATCTTGCTGCGGAAAGAATCCCTTGGGGATGCTGATATAGAGATACACATTTAAGGCGATGACGGAAAATAAAACCATCATCGTCATGCGTTTGTGCTTTAACGCGTATTCGAGCGAACTGGCGTAGCGCTGATTCACGTTGCTAAAAAATCGTTCGACGGCTTGCATGAAGCGGCCGCTTGTCTCTGTGCCATGAGGCTTGAGTAGCCTGGCGCAAAGCATCGGTGTCGCAGTGAGAGAAATTACTAAAGAGACGCCAATGGCGACCGAAAGGGTGATAGCAAATTCCCGGAAGAGCCGCCCAACAATGCCACCCATTAATAAGATGGGGATGAATACCGCTACTAGAGATACGCTGATGGAGATTACCGTAAACCCAACTTCTCGGGCCCCCGAGATCGCAGCCAGAAAGGGCGTCTCTCCATCTTCTATTTTTCGTGAAATGACTTCCAGCACCACGATCGCGTCATCCACCACAAAACCTGTAGCAATTGTGAGAGCCATGAGTGAGAGGTTGTTGAGAGAAAAGCCGCATAAATACATTACAGCAAATGTGCCAATCAGTGAAACAGGCACCGCAATACTAGGAATAATGGTGGCCCTGACATTGCCTAGAAATAGAAATACCACCATGACCACCAAAATGACCGACAGAATCAGTGTACGTTCAACCTCCCTGAGTGAGGCGCGGATGGTAGGTGTTCTATCAAGCGCAATCTCCATATTGATTGCCGCCGGAATAGATGCCTTGAGCTGGGGGAGAAGTGCTTTTACACCTTCAACTGTATCAATGATATTGGCGCCCGGTTGTCGCCAAAGCACCAGTAGTACGGCGGGCTTGCCATTGGCTAGGCCGCCATTGCGCAGATCTTCAACAGAGTCGACAACTTGCGCAATGTCTTGAATGCGAATGGGTGCGTTATTGTGATAACCCACAATGACTGGCATGTAGTCTTGAGCAGTCTTTGAGGTATCGTTGGCAACGACTTGCCAAGCGCGATCGCCACTTTCAATTACGCCTTTAGGTCGCACGGTATTTGAAGCAGCAATGGCGGTGCGCACATCCTCGAAGCCAACGCCTAGTGCAGACATAAGGGTGGGGTTAATTTCTACGCGAACAGCTGGTAGGGAGCTACCTCCCACGGTGACCTGGCCAATGCCTTTAGACTGCGCTAGTTTTTGTGCCAGGATGGTGGAGGCGGCATCATACAGTTGGGCGCGTGGCATTGTTTCTGAGGTCAAGCTCAGAATCATGATGGGGGCATCCGCTGGGTTTACCTTGCGGTAGGTGGGGTTGCTTGGTAAGCCAGTGGGCAAGAGGCTATGCGCAGCATTGATGGCAGCTTGGACATCGTTTGCAGCACCGTCGATGTTTCGGTTCAGATCAAATTGCAAGGTAATACGTGTAGACCCCAGGGAACTGGTAGAGGTCATCTCAGTAACGCCAGCGATTCTGCCTAATGAACGCTCAAGCGGAGTGGCAACGGTCGCTGCCATGGTCTCTGGGCTAGCGCCAGGCAGGTTGGCTGATACCGAGATTGTTGGAAAGTCAACCTGAGGTAAAGGTGAAACTGGTAACAGCGTAAATGCTGTGCTGCCTGCCAACACAATGGCAATCATCAATAGAGTCGTGGCAATAGGCCGATGAATAAATGGAATGGAGATATTCATCGGCAAATTCGTGTATTCATGGATTAAGCGCGACGACTGGCTCGATACGACTTAAGGCGACCCGAGAGTTGATTAAACGCTAAGTAAATGACGGGCGTAGTGAAGAGGGTGAGCACTTGACTTACCAGTAAGCCTCCGACCATAGTAATCCCGAGGGGATGTCGTAATTCTGAGCCGGTCCCAGTGCCCAGCATGAGGGGCAAAGCACCAAGTAGGGCTGCCATCGTGGTCATCAGAATCGGGCGCAAACGGAGTAGGCAGGCCTCATAAATGGCGTCACGTGGCGATTTGCCCTCGTTACGCTCGGCTTCAAGCGCAAAGTCGATCATCATGATGGCGTTCTTTTTGACAATACCAATCAGCAAGATGATGCCAATGACGCCAATAATCCCTAGGTCATTACCGGAGACGATGAGAGCCAGCAGGGCACCAACGCCTGCCGATGGCAAAGTAGACAAGATCGTAATGGGGTGGATATAGCTTTCGTACAGGATGCCCAAAACGATGTACATACAAATAATGGCGGCAAAGATTAGGGTGACGGTATTGCTCAGTGATGCGTTGAATGCCTTAGATGCACCTTGGAAGCGCGTGACTAAGCTGGCAGGGACTTGTAGCTCATTTTCGGCGTCGTTAATTGCCTGAACGGCATCCCCCAGAGAGGCTGTGCGACTGAGATTAAATGACACTGTTGCTGACGGAAACTGTCCCTGGTGATTGATATTAAGCGGGCCATTTCGCTCTTCAATGGTGGCAATAACGCTTAATGGAATTTGCTTGCCACCGGCACCAGGAACATAGATGTCGTCTAAGGCATTTAGGCCGACCTCAACGCTGGGGCTGGCTTGCAAGACCACGCGGTATTGATTGGTTTGGGTAAAGATGGTGGATATGAGGCGTTGACCATAAGCGTTATACAGAGCGTTATCAATGGAGGCAATCGTTACCCCGAGGCGGGCAGCGATATCGCGGTCAATATCAATATAAGACTGCAAACCCTTATTCTGTAGATCACTCGCTACCTCACTAAGTTCGGGTAGGGAATTGAGCTTTTGAATAATCTTCGGTGTCCATTCGCTTAACTCATCTGCATTTGCATCCTCGAGTGTGAATTGATACTGTGTTCTGCTGACACGATCCTCAATAGTGAGATCTTGGACGGGCTGAAGATAGAGTTTGATATCAGAGAGTTGATCCACTTTTTCTTGTAAGCGACTAAGCACTGTTTTGATGTCATCCCGCTGATCGTGGGCTTTGAGATTAATCAGCATCCGCCCATTGTTCAGGGTTGCATTCGTGCCATCCACACCAATAAAAGAGGACAGACTTTCAACATCCGGATCTTTCAGGACAATGTCGGTTAATGCTTGTTGGCGACTGGCCATTGCTTGATAAGAGATCGATTGAGGCGCCTCAGAAATCCCCTGAATCATCCCGGTATCTTGGCTTGGAAAGAATCCTTTTGGGATGAAGATATACAAGACAATTGTTAAGCCCAGAGTCAATCCTGCAACACCAAGCGTGGTTTTTTGGCGATCTAATACCCAATTCAGTGCAATGCTGTATTTGTGAATCAACTTGTCAAAAAGGGCGCCACTCCAATGGTAGAACCTAGATTGCTGATCCTCGGGAATGTGATGGAGTAGCAGCGCACACATCATGGGCGTCAATGTGAGAGAGACTATCGCTGAAATGATGATGGCTACAGCCAAGGTCACTGCAAATTCTCTAAAGAGTCTACCAACGACATCACCCATAAATAGCAATGGAATCAATACCGCAATCAAGGAGATGGTCAGCGAGATAATGGTGAAGCCAATTTGCTTGGAGCCCTTAAGCGCTGCATCCAGCGGCCTGTCACCTTCTTCGATATAGCGTGAAATATTCTCAATCATCACAATGGCGTCATCCACCACGAAGCCGGTGGCAATCGTTAAAGCCATGAGAGATAGATTATTAAGTGAGAAGCCTGCCAAGCTCATAATGCCAAAGGTCCCCATTAGAGACAGAGGTACGGCAACGCTTGGGATTACGGTGGCGGGTACGCTTCTTAAGAAGACGTAAATTACTAAGACTACCAGCAATATAGAAAAGAGTAACTCTATCTGGACATCATTCACTGAAGCGCGAATAGTGCTTGTGCGGTCTGTGAGAATTTTGACCTCCAGAGCTTGCGGCAAGCTCGCAGATAGTTGTGGCAATAGTTTTTTAATTTGATCCACAACTTGGATGACGTTGGCTCCAGGTTGACGTTGAATATTTAGGATAATGGCGGGTTGTTTATTGGCCCAAGCGCCTAAGCGAACATTCTCGGGTGCGCTGATGACTTTTGCCACATCCGAGACTCTTACGGGGGCACCATTGTTATAGGTGATGATAAGATCCTGATAACCCTCGGCAGATTTAATCTGATCGTTAGCGTCAATTGTTGAGGATTGATAAGGGCCATCAAAGCTCCCTTTGGCCGAGTTAATGTTGGCATTGCCAATGGCAACGCGGACATCATCCAGGCTTAAGCTTTTGGCAGCAAGTGCGCGAGGGTTGGCGATGATGCGAACCGCTGGCCTTTGGCCGCCAGAAATACTTACCAGACCTACGCCTGGAATCTGGGAAATCTTTTGTGCCAAGCGGGTGTCTACCAAATCCTCAACCCTGGTCAGTTGCAAAGTGGGGGATGTAATGGCTAGCGTCAGAATCGGGGTATCAGCAGGATTTACCTTGTTGTAAATCGGCGGAGCAGGTAAATCTCCTGGTAGCAAAGAATTCGCAGCATTGATGGCTGCCTGCACTTCTTGCTCAGCAACATCCATATTCAGATCAAGCGTAAATTGCAAGACGATGACCGATGCACCACCTGAACTAACGGAGGACATCTGATTGAGTCCTGGCATTTGACCAAATTGACGCTCGAGTGGAGCGGTTACCAAAGAAGCCATCACATCAGGGCTGCCGCCTGGATAAAGAGTGACTACCTGGATGGTAGGGTAGTCCACTTGTGGCAACGAGGAAATCGGCAGGTTACGATAGGCAAGAATTCCCGCTAATAAAATTGCCACCATGAGTAATGAGGTGGCAATCGGGCGAAGAATGAATATCCGCGAAGGATTCATATGAGTCTGATCATCAGTCCGTTATGGCGCAGCATTTTTCTGTTTCTGCCCTTCACGCCAGCGCGATTTGCCGGTTGTTGGGGTTGAAGCTTCACCAGTCATCACTTTGGCGCCATTACGCAATTTGTCGGTGCCATCCACCACGACAATATTGCCGGCCGCAAGACCATCCACCACCTGAACGCTGTCTCCATCAACTGGACCCAGCTTAACGGGAACAACGGAGACGGAATGATTGACATTCAGTCGATAGACAAAGGTGCCAGGCGTACCACGCTGAACGGCGGGAACGGGGATGACTACGACATCAGACAACACATCCAAGACCACTCGCACATTCACAAACTGATTTGGAAAGAGGGTCATCTCCTCGTTGGGGAAGATAGCGCGTAATTTAACAGTTCCGGTTGTGATATCAATTTGGTTGTCGATACTTTCTAAATAACCCGTCGCCAATTTTTTCTTATTGTCTGCATTCCAGGCTTCCACGGGAATAATCACTCTTTCAGGTATTGCGCTGGCATCAGAGGTTGCTGCAGGTTCGACACTAGCATCTTGGCTAATCTTGCGATGGCGCCCCTTGTGATCTTGAGATGGTTCAGTCTTGGCGCTAGCAGTCTCTACTTTCTGGGCATCTCCATTGGGCGTAATTTCAGGAGGAGGTGGCTCTTGCAGGAATTTTTTGAACGAAGGGATGACATCCTGAGGAACTGAGAATAGGACTGTCGTAGGCTGGAGCTGTGTGATAACGAAGAGACCGCTTGCATCGCTTGGTTGCACCAAGTTGCCTGGATCTACCAATCGCAAACCAATGCGACCATTAATCGGTGAGGTGATGTGGGCGAATTCCAATTGCAATTTAGCACTACTGACCAAGCCTTCGTCAGTCAGAACATTGCCCTTGTATTGCTGAACTAAGGCTTTTTGGGTCGAATAGACTTGATGGGAAATCGAATCTTGTTTTAAAAGAGTGTCATAGCGTTTCAAGTCTAATTCGGCATTATTCAATAGTGCTTTGTCCTTATTCAAAGTTCCCTCAGCTTGCTTGAGGCTAGCCTCGAAAGCGCGTGGATCAATCAGAGCTAACAATTGACCGGCCTTTACTAGATCTCCCTCTTTGAAGAAAACCTTACTTAGAGTGCCGCTGACTTGTGAATGGACGGTAACGGTGTTGCGGGGGGTAACTGTACCCAATGCGGTTTGAATGACGGTAATCTGTCCTAGTTTCACAGGAGAAGTGACCACCGAGACGGGGCGCATCCGAGCGGCACGGCTTTTGGAGTCCTCAAAGAATCCTCCAATGAAATGCCATAGGACGCTTAATAGGATATAAAGAGTTACATATACAAATATTTGAGTAGCTCTTGCACCCAATGAAAAATCAGGGTTCTTGCTGATCTTGCGGATGAGTTTTTCAAATTGGGGCTGAACATAAGCGGTGAGTTTGAGGTTCCAAGAGCAAAGCTTTTGATACGCCCAGCACAGCTTTTCTTTAGAAAAGCGGTAGATCTTGGGCCACAAAGGGAGTTGCCCAACGCGTTTTCCTAGATTCCTAATTGCTAAGTAAATTTTTTTGAGTAATTTTTTCATGGAGCCTACATTTTGACCTACCTAGTGTGCTGTAGCCATATTCAGCTGGCTCCATCAAAATCAGGCCGAAGAAGCCTAATTTGATTGCATTTAACCTTTATTAGACTGCCGAATTGGCAAATACTTACGCAGTTGGCGAAATAAGCACTATATAGCTTGAGTTGTAGCAGGTTTGCGCTGAATTTGACAGCATTCTGAATGTTTGACGGGGGATGTGTTTCATAGTTTGCGCTGCGATTGTGGTGCTCAACTAAAGACTGCTATGTATGAAATCGCTAAAGTCGGTCGAGGCGCCATCGTTTATCTTCGTCAAGAAGAGCGGGTATTGGTCTCATTAACAAAATCAAAGCTTATGAGCTGCAAGAATATGGGGCTGATTCGGTAGAGGTCAACCATCTTTTTGGATTTGATGCTGATCTGCGAAGTTATGAAGGCGCTAAAACGATATTGAGTGCGCTAAATATTTCCTCTGTGCAGCTCATGACTAATAATCCTGCCAAAATATTGGCCTTAGTAGATTTAGGTATAAACGTGGTCAATCGTATTCCATTGCATATTGACCCTTCCAATGAGAATAAGGCTTACATTGCTACCAAAGAGAAAAAGATGGGGCATTGGCCATCTAGCCCATAATTAGAGTTACCCTAACAATGCCTCTACTGCTAAGACTCGTTTGGGCGGTTTAGCCTTGTCCGTAAAGGTCTACTTCGGGTCGTTAACTGCCTGCCAGTTGTCCAAGTATTAAATGTCGGTTTACCCGACAATACCGATGAGATGCTCACGGTCACCCAGCGTCTTACATCCCCACTCGAAACGTCCACAAAATTCCGCATTGCTCTAAACAGTCACCACATTTGCTCAGCCTACAAAGACAAAACCCCCACTATTGCTAGTGAGGGTTTCTGTACGACTCGACACATAGTTAACACTTTATACCGGACACATACTTTACAGTTTTTGGCATAGGAGGGACCACTCTATGCCGTGGAATGAAAGTACGAA
>Ga0214178_1000479_pt1 | contig 11422 bp, 12 predicted proteins | sample TroBogEpilimnion_28_FD_153016 | JGI IMG/M metagenome (GOLD analysis project Ga0214178, IMG submission 153016) | Freshwater microbial communities from Trout Bog Lake, WI - 17SEP2007 epilimnion | ecosystem: Environmental > Aquatic > Freshwater > Lake > Epilimnion/Euphotic zone | place: Trout Bog... | reverse complement strand
TCAGGTAAACTTTACCATTACAATGCCAGCCAATACTTCAACAGCAGCGTTAATCAGGAGTTCAAATTGATTATCACAACCACCAAAGGCGACATGGATGACTCTCTTCTTGTGAAGAAAGAGGGTACTGTTGACGATGAAAACGAATACACGACTTGGGTTGAGTACTATTTAAATGATGAATTGGTACACCGCTCGGCTCATGTAACTTTGAAAAAATCCCCCTTCTCTGATTTATTTGCTGCCTCTTTAGGCTAAAGGAACCAAAATGAGTAACTCCCAAAGCATGTGCACTTCTTTCTTGGGCGAGTTGTTGAGCGCTACGCACAACTTTAGTTCTTCTAATCCCGCCCATACAGCAAACACCGCCGATACATTCAAGGCAGCTTTGTATACAACAACTGCAAGCCCCGCATTAAATGCGGCAACTACTGCATATTCTTCTTCTGGAGAAGTATCTGGTACAGGCTATACGGCAGGCGGTATTGCGGTCACGAATGCAACCAACCCAACATCTTCAAACAGCTCATCAACTGCTGGCGTAGGGTATTGGACACCTTCTGGTAACTTGGTTTACTCCACAGTGACTCTAACCACTGCTTTTGATACTGTTTTGATCTATAACTCAACACAGAGCAATAAGGCAGTTTCAGTTCATACTTTTGGTTCACAGACCATCACGGCTGGTACATTCACTTTGACAATGCCTTCAAACACAACGACAACTGCTTTATTGCGTTTGTCTACCACCTAATAGGTGAGTTATGGCTCTGAGTTGGGGCAGTGGTAATTGGGGTGATGGAGCTTGGAGCGGTTCATTACCGCTTACAGGAGATGCTGCTTCAGGCGCAGTTGGTTCCACATCCGCCAATATAACCATTGCTTTAACTGGAGTTGGTACAACAGGTTCGGTTCAAGCTCCAACAGTCAATATCACAATCGCCCTATCTGGTGTAGGAGCAAGTGGTAGCGTAGGATCGGTTCTTGTCAGCAACACTGCGGCGTTGTCTGGAGTTCTGGCAAGCGGGTTTGTAGGTACTGTTTCTGGTGCTAAATCGGTCAGTATTTCTGGTGTTCAGGGCGCAGGTGCAGTTGGTACAGTGGTAGCCAATAATACCGATGGGGATATTGGTAACGTAGCGATTGGGGCTCCCGGTTCAGTAGCGGCCAATTTGACGATTGCCATTTCGGGTGTTGGTGCTTCTGGTGCGGTTGGATCGGTTACGGCAAACCCAAGTCAGGCTTTGTCTGGCAATAATGCCACTGGAGCCATAGGAGCTGTATCAGTCCCTCTTGGAGCTGTAACGGCAAAAGGAAATGTTGGGTCAGTCGGGCCAAACATAACGATAGCTTTGACAGGTGTTGGGGCGAGTGGCTTGGTGGGTTCCGTGACGATGGGAGCAAGGACGGCTCAGTTGACAGGGGTGAACGCAACGGGTCAAGTGGGCAATATGTTTGCGGTGTATTGGAGTTTAATTGATGACAGCCAGAACCCTTCGTGGCAGAATATTGGGGACGCACAGACCCCAGGCTGGTCTACAATTGACGACAATCAAACGCCGAATTGGACAGTGATTTCAACAGGATAAAACATGACAGTTACTAACACATCACTACTAGGTTTAGCTCTACCCACTACTGGCACAGAGTCTGGTGTTTGGGGCGATGATGTAAACAACGGCTTAACAATCCTTGTGGACATGTCGGTTGCGGGTACAAACAATATCACGCAAGACTCAGACATCACGCTGGCCGTCAGTAACGGAAACAATTCATCGAGCTTTACATCCACAGCGACCAACTCAACAGTTGCTCAGTATAGTACATTAAATTGCACAGGCGCTAGAGGGGCAATTAGAAACATCATCGCTCCAGCGTCAAGTAGAACATTTGTAGTTATTAACAATACCACGGGCGGGTTTGCGATTGTCATCAAGAAGTCAGGCGGTACTGGGGTTAGTATTGCGCCAAATGAAACAGCGATTGTTTATTATGATTCAGTCACAGCTACGGATTATGTAAAGGTCAGCTCAACAGTCAATGTATCTTCATTCAGTGCAGGAACAACAGGATTTACTCCAAGTACCGCCACAACAGGTGCAGTGACATTGGCAGGCACACTAGCAACAACTAACGGTGGCACAGGACTCACATCATACACAGCAAATGGTGTGGTGTATGCAAGCTCTACAAGTGCTTTGGCTACAGGTTCAGGATTAACTTTTAATGGAACAACATTCAGCACAACTAATGACGCATCTATTCATGGATTGACTGTTGGTCAAGGTGCGGGGTCTGTATCTAACAACACCGCATTAGGCAATGGCACTTTATCAAATGGAAGTACAACAGGTGGTAGAAATGTTGCAATAGGTTTCAATGCTGGAAATACACTTTCATCAGGCGCACAAAATACATTGATTGGTTCTTATTGTGGTACTGGATTGACCACAGGAACTCAAAATATTGGTATTGGTGATGGAGCATTAACTGGCAATAGCACAGGCGCAACAGGTTCATACAATGTTGGAATTGGCGCATTAACATTATTGACGAGCGGTTCTAGCAATACTGCTATTGGTTATCAAGCATTACAATCCAACAACACAGCATCTTACAACACTGCAGTAGGGTATCAATCTCTACAAGCTAACATAACGGGAACTTATCAAGTAGCACTCGGTTATAGATCTGCTTACAATGCAACTGCCAGTTATTCGGTATATATTGGACAGGGTGCTGGATATAGTCATAGCACTTCTTCAGAAAATAATGGTTCTGTTTTTATTGGAGATGGTGCTGGAGGCATTGGTGGTGGATTAACTGGGCATGACAATACTTATATTGGTGGAAGTTCAGGCTCAGCCATGACTTCAGGCTCGAAAAATACAATACTTGGGCAATATACAGGCAATCAAAATGGCTCAGACATTCGCACATTAAACAATATAGTTGTTATATCGGATGGCGATGGTTATCCATATTTAAATTTAAATAGAGGTTCAGGAACGGCTAGAGGATTAGCATTTGATGGTACAGAATTTTTTCCAACAACGGATAACACAATTAGTTGTGGATTTTCTTCATTTAGATGGTCAGTTGTATATTCAGCAACAGCATTGATAAATACATCAGATAGAAATCTAAAACAAGATATTGCAGATTTAGACAATACTGAAAAACGTGTAGCAATTGCAATTAAATCTCTTATTAAAAAATATCGTTTTAAAGATTCAGTAGCTGAAAAAGGCGATAAAGCAAGGATTCACGTTGGTGCTATTGCCCAAGAAGTTGCATCTGCGTTTGAAGCTGAAAATCTAGACCCAACACGCTATGGTTTGTTTTGTTCTGACACTTGGTATGAAGTTGATGGAAAGAAATTAAATGCTGGCGGTGAATTTTATAAATCTACCGATGAATCAGTTGTTTCAGTAACTCAACTTGGTTTACGCTATGATGAACTTTTAGCTTTTGTAATTTCAGCAATGTAAGGATTAACATGGCAACAACTTATACATGGACAATCAACAATATGCAACAATGGCCTAGCGGTACAAACGCTGGTTATGTTGTCAACGTCAACTGGACTCTAACAGGCACAGACGGCACTCATACAGCAAGTATTGGTGGAAACACTCAGTACCCAGTATCTGATGCTCAGGCAGGCTTTGTACCATATTCATCTTTAACCGAGGCAACAGTTATCGGTTGGGTGCAAGCCTCTTTGGGTGAGCAAGGCATCGCTAACTTTGAAGCCAACGTACAAGGCCAGATCAACAGCCTTGAGAATCCCCCAGTATCTCCAACAACACAACCACTACCTTGGACAGCATAATGGAAAAGATTACTCTCTCAACATCTCTTGTTAATAACATCATGGCTTACCTTGGAACACGCCCGTTTCAAGAAGTATTCCAATTGATTCAAGAAGTGCAAAAAGAAGCACAAGCACAACAGCCTGAGCAAGTGGCAACAACTCCACCTGAAACCAATGTCTGACACCGAAAAAGACCTTGCCGTTCACGTTGCAGTCTGTGATGAGCGTTACCGCAACATTGAGCAATCGTTGAAAAGTGGCGAAAGGCGCATGACCAAGATCGAGTATTTGATCTATGCTGTGATGGCAATGGTTATGTTCGGGCCTGGGGTTGCGGCGCAGTTCTTTCACAAGTTCTTTGGAATCTAATGGATCCAATCACCATCTTTGCGGCGTGTAAAGCGGCTCACGCAGGGATTCGTGAGTGTATTGACCTTTACCAAGATTTTAAAAAAGATGGCAAAGACGTTGGTGATATCGTAGGCGACATTGGTAAAAATTTAGGTGCGTTCTTTACCCATCAAGAATCGTATAAAGAAGCTGAGAAAGAAGCCAAGAAGAACCCACTGCCCAAGAAGATCAGCATCAATGAAGAGGCCATGAACAGGATTCTGCGCCAACAACAAATTGAGCAGATGGAGACTGAGCTTCGTGAGATGATTATTTATCAGATCGGTATGCCAGGTCTTTGGTCAAAATTCGTGGACATGAGAGAGGTTGTCCGAAAAGAGCGCGAAAAAGTCGAGCGTGAACAAAAAAAGCCCGTGAAGACGCTGATAGAAAAAGGCGTCAGTTCATTGCAAAATGGGAACTCAGGGGTGCAATCTGTGCAGGAATCATTGCGTGGCTCTTGGTCTTTGGCTCGCTTATGTACGGCATCCATCTAGATTATCAAAAGTCGAAAGGACAATAAATGGATTGGTTAAAAACAATTTGTCCTACAATAGCCACGGCATTAGGTGGCCCACTTGCAGGCATGGCTCTGGAAGCCGTTTCCAAGGCGATAGGGGTTGACCCTAGTGAAGTGCAGAACACGATTAACTCTGGCAAGATGACCGCCGACCAAATTGCTTCACTCCAAACTGCTGAGATTGCCCTGAAAGCCAGAGCGCAAGAAATGGGGCTTGACTTTGAGAAGTTGGCCGTGGCAGACCGCACAAGCGCTCGCCAGATGCAGATCAGCACCAATAGTTTTGTTCCTCCAACTTTATCCATCATGATCGTAGTGGCTTGGACGGCAGTGCAGTATTTCCTGTTGACCCATATCATCGACCCGTCCATGCGTGAGTTGATTGCCCGTGTGCTGGGTACGCTTGATGGTGCTTTAATGCTAGTTCTTTCGTTTTACTTTGGCTCATCCAGCGGCTCTCAGGCTAAAGACACGATGATTCATAACTCGACACCCACAAAATGACTACCTTACTCAGCCCCCATTTTTCGCTCGAAGAGCTTACAATCACAGATCACAGGGAGTTTTCAAATGAACCTAACGAATCTGAAAGACAAAATCTCGTCCGCCTTGCAAACTTTTTGGAACAAGTTAAGTTCGTCTTGGGCGGCGTTCCGATCATGGTTAACTCGGCCTATAGATCCGCCCAAGTAAATGCGGCAGTGGGTTCGGCTCCAACCTCACAACATAGGCTGGGTTGCGCGGCTGACCTGCGAGTACCTGGGATGACGCCAGACCAAGTGGTTCAGGCCATCATTGGCTCACAGCTAGAGTTTGATCAAGTCATCCGTGAGTTTGACCGCTGGACGCACATTTCTGTGCCAAATAATGAGGGCGATAAAGCTAGACGCCAAGCGCTGATCATTGATAAGCAGGGAACAAGGAAGTACGCCTAATGCCTTTATACAAACCCACGTTCAGACCCGGAGTCAACCGCGAGAACACCCGTTATAAGAACGAAGGTGGGTGGTACGAGTCCGACAAAGTAAGGTTTCGCCAAGGCAGTCCCGAGAAGATTGGCGGCTGGACACAGTACTCATCGAGTATATTTTTGGGCGTTTGCCGTTCTCTTTGGAATTGGATCACGCTTTCAGCGCAGAATATCATTGGTGCTGGCACAAATTTAAAGTATTACTTGACGATTGGTAATCAGTATTTTGATATTACTCCAATCCGATCAACAACCACACTAACCAATCCTTTTACAGCCACTGCGAGCTCTTCTACCATCACGGTATCCGCAACTGCACACGGCGCATTGATCAATGATTTTGTGACTTTTAGTGGCGCTACGGGGTTGGGCGGCAACATTACTGCTGGGGTATTGAACCAACAATATCAAATTACAAGTGTTCCTAACGTCAATCAATTTACGTTTACTGCAACAGCCACAGCCAATTCAACCGATGCTTCAGGCTCACCTGGGGGCGGAACAGTTACGGCAGCTTATCAACTCAATACTGGCCCAGCTTTCCAGACGCCATTTAGTGGTTGGGGCGCAGGTACTTGGGGTGGGGGTTCATGGGGTAATGGGCAGGCCGTCAAGAACAATCTTCAGATTTGGAATGCATACAACTTTGGACAAAATTTGCTATTTGGGCCTGCTGGCGGCGGTATTTATTATTGGGCTGCGCCTACGTTAACTAATCCGGGAGTTTTGCTTAGTAGTACGGGTGGAACAGTTACTATTACTATTGCGTCTCCTGCGGTAGTTACCTCATCGGTTAATTTGCCCAATAACAGTTCCATACAACTTGGTACAACAGGGGCACTGCCCACAGGTTTAACTGCGGGAACAACTTACTATGTGGTCAATGTTTCAGGCACTACGTTTAATCTTGCCACCACAGCCAATGGCGCGCCAATAAATACAAGCGGGTCACAGTCTGGCGTGCAATCTATTTCTAATTTAGTGGACGTACCATTATTTCAAAACTATTTACAAGTTTCTGATGCGTCTAATTTTGTATTGGTTTTTGGTACAAATGCATTGGGCACAACAACTATAGACCCCATGCTCATTAGGTGGTCGGATCAACAAAATCCTTTGGTATGGTACCCCGATATTACTAACCAAGCAGGTGATGTGCGCTTGTCTCACGGGTCTCAAATCGTTACTTATATTCAAACTCGCCAAGAGATTGTAGTGCTGACAGACCAAGCAGTGTATTCGCTTCAATATATTGGGCCACCCTATGTTTGGGGCACACAGTTGCTCAGTGAGAATATATCTATTATTGGCCCTAACGCGGCCGTACTTGCATCGGGTATTGTGTATTGGATGGGTGTAGATAAGTTCTACATGTATAGCGGCGGTGCTGTAACTACATTGAATTGCGATCTACGACGCTATGTATTTCAAAATATTAATTACTACCAAAACGAGCAAGTGTATTGCTCAACTGTAGAAGGTTTTAATGAAGTTTGGTGGTTCTATGTGTCAGGAACAGGCACACAAGTTAACAGTTATGTTGTGTATAACTACCTCGAAAAAACATGGTACTACGGCACAATGGGTCGCACAGCTTGGTTGGATACAACGCTTCAGTCTAATCCTATTGCGGCCACTTATAACGGGTATTTATGCAACCAAGAAAGTGGTCTTGATGATAATGAGACTGGAGCCCCTGCCCCAATAGACGCCTACATCTCTTCTTCTGAGTTTGATATTTCAGACCCAACAGGAGATCATTTTGCGTTTATTACCAAGGTTTTGCCTGACTTGACGTTTGAAAATTCAACGGCCACCAACCCCGTTACTACAATGACAATTCAGTCTTTGACCAACTCAGGGTCTGGCGTTACGCAGGCCGTGCCCAATTCGGTATATAGCGTCAACATTAACGGCAACCCTGAGACATTTACTGGGTATGTGTATACCCGCATCAGAGGACGCCAGTTTATATTTAAGATGGAATCCAATCAACTGGGTACAGCATGGCAATTGGGCGCTCCAAGATTTGACGCCAGAGCAGACGGGCGCAGATAATGGCAATTAAACCCATCAACCCAACACCGCCAAATCTTCCGTTGGCTCCTTTACAGTACGACCAAGCCATTTCAAATCAATTGGCCAACGTTTTGCGTTTGTACTTTAACCAAGTAAACGATGTTTTAAATACACTGGTTGCCGCGTTTATCACCAACACATCCATAACCACAGTGGCAAAACTTCCTGCCGCATCTACAACAAATGCCGGAAGTAGAACTTTTGTATCAGACGCAACAGCTACAACTTTTGGCACTACGGTGGTCGGTGGGGGGTCAAATACTGTGCCAATCTACTCCACAGGCACTAGCTGGAAAATTGGTTAAATGGTAAACTATAATCTATTATTGGAGCGTTTTTATGTCTGATATTTTTAGTAATGCGCTGAACGGACTATCCGATGCCATACATAGCGCGGGCAAAAGCTCTATTGGACAAATGGCCGAGGCGGCCGCGCTTACATATTTTCTTGGCCCAGCAGGCGCAGAATTCAGTATACCCACCGCGGCTGGCTTGGCTGGAGGCATTACCAATTTAGTCAATGGCGGTAATCTTGGTAGCGCCTTGACTGCGGGTGCGATGGGCTATGGGTTGGGCAGTTTAAGTGGCGTTGGAGAGGCAAACCCTAATGCATCTAGTGTTCCTGTTGAAGAGCGCGTACCTACTCCCGTAGATCCAATAGCACAAGCGGGGGTAAATGCTCCGGCTAATGTGGCTGGTGATTTGGCTCCAGAAGTAGCACAGTTTAAGCCCACCGATGCCCAAATGGCGGAAGCAAGCGGTGCGGCGTCCCCTGGGTCAAATGTGGGTACACCGCCTTCTGTTCCTGCGTCAACGGGAAACCCTTTGTATGATATTAGTTCCAATGCCTCCTCTGGTAACGGCCTTAAAATGCCTAGCTATTTGCAAAGTCCCAGTTCTTTGCAAACCCCCAGCGCTAGCTTAAGTAGTATTGGGGCAAATCCTAGTATGTGGCAATCAATTAAAAATTATGCTGTTGAAAATCCTTTAACAACAACAGGACTGGCTTTACTAGGAGCTAATGCACTCAAAGGCGCCAATAAACAAGCAGGCGTTACCGCCCCTAAATATGCAGGCAAAATTGCTTATTTTGGCGGTAATCAATTTTCAGGCCCAAGCAATATGTACCAGACCACGGCCGCTACGGGCGGTCTTGTTGCTTTGGCCAAAGGCGGTGCTATTAAAGGTTATGCCGCAGGGGATGTTGTGGGCTATTATGAAGATGGTACTCCGCAATATGATACTTCTGCTCCTGCCGCTCCTGCCGCTCCTGCCGCTCCCGTTACACCAAAATATACTTCGTATACACCTCAACAAATTACAGATTATTTGGCTCAAAATCCAGGAACCAATGTTGCGTTAGCAGAACAACAGTTTAACGCTGATCCTGCGGCTGTTAATGCCGCAATTTCCACTTCTGCGCCTGCGGCCAATAATCCTCTAGCTCAAGTTCTTCAAAGTGAACCTAACAATCCTCTCTATATTGCGCCAACACCTACTCCAATGCCTGCTCCGAGTGACTCATCATCGGGCATAGCGTCTTTACCTACACCAGCACCTACGGGAGTGCCGTTGGGTTTACAGATGATTGACCAATCTTTGGGTGCGTCGACACCTGCACAAGGCGGTCAAATTGCAATACAAAATTCGCAAAATGCCGCATATCTTAATAGCATTCAAAACCCCACTTCAACAGACATATCTAATTTTTCCAATGCGTCTCAGGCAGACCAAAATACGACAATTCAAAAAGCTGTTAATGCTGTGCTGTCTCAATATGGCGGCGATACTCCGGCCGCACAAAAAGCCATTTCAAGTTTGATGGATAAATGGGGCGTTAATACGGGTGCTGTTGCAACCGCTATGAGCGTACCACTATCTACGGTATCTGATCAATACAACGCGGTTGATCCAAACGGGCCAATGTACAACCCAGCAAGTGCATTTACAAGTCCTGCAATGGCAGCGGCATTGGCCGCTTCACAAACGCCTTCAGCATCAAGTGTGGCGAGCTCAACAACCGCAATGCTAAATCAGTGGGCGGCTCAAAACGGTTTACCTCCTGGAAATTACCAATCTGCGGCAGATATATTAAATGCAATAGCGGCCAAAAAAGCGGCTGTGGTAAAACCTATTACTCCCGCCCCTACTGCTCCCGCCACTACACTACCGGGCACTATCCCTATGGGGACAACGGGTACAACGACAACTCAAAATGGTACAAATTTAAACACATACACAGCGCCGGGTACAAACACGCCTATTGTGTTAAACCCCACCAATTTGACTACATCGAATGTCAACACAAATACACCTATTTATAATGCGCCTGCATCGGCCGTAGCGTCGGGTGTTGGCGGTAATAACGCAAGTATTAACCCCAACGGAACCATCAGCCAACATCCAGAAGTTCCAAGTAGGCCTTTGGGTGGATATACGTCAATGGCACAATTGGCAAAAGCATATACACAAGGCGGCGGTAGTACAGGTTATACCAACCCGGCCGCTTTCGCCACGACCACAGATGCGGCAACACAGCATGTTCTGGATATGTTGTCAGGAAAAATACCTGCATCAAAAGTACCTTACACGCCCACAGGTGAGATTTCCAAACCCTACTACACTTCTGTGATGGGGATGCAAGAGAATCCTTTCTACACCGTTTCTCAAGCGCAAATATTTGATCCCACGTCTAAAACGTATGTCACCAATCCAAACTACGACCAAAACTTTAGTGGAACTGCGCACTACATTGGCGCATACGACCCCGGATATACAGGCCAGCCTGTTCCAGCATTGAGCCAAGCAACACTGGATTATTTGAAGGCAAATGGAGTGGGCGCTCCAGCCGCCGCTGCAACTGCCGCTGCAAGTTTGCCCAGTACCAATGCTTCCGGACAACTGGTTGTTAAAGGTCAAACATACCCAACAGGTTCGTATATTGCAGGCAATGGACATCTTATGGTTCCTGATGGTGGCCAAGACGGCAATGGTCAACCAACTTACAACGACTTGGGCGTCCAAGCCGCAGGCGGTGGTTTGATGGGGCTTGCCGCAGGCGGTATGTCTGTGGGTCACTTAGGAGGATACTCAGATGGTGGACGTTTACTACGCGGCCCGGGTGATGGCGTCTCGGATTCGATCCCTGCTACTATCGGCAGTACTAATCCTGAGCCTGCTCGCCTTGCTGACGGTGAGTTTGTGGTTCCTGCTCGGATCGTTTCCGAACTTGGTAATGGCTCTACTGAGGCTGGTGCAAGACAGCTTTACAAGATGATGGATCGCATTCAAAACACACGTCGCAAAACGGTTGGTAAAAACGCAGTGGCAACCAACACCAATGCACACCAATATTTACCTGCATAAGGAACGGTCATGAGCACAACAGCAGTTACAGGCGCGGCCCCATTACCGCAACAAGTTACCGAATACCAAACGGGTTTTTCGCCGGAGATTGCGCCGTACGGACAGGCACTTTTGGGTGAAGCCGCCAATGCAATCGACCCTGCAACCAACCCTTATCAGCAGTATCAGGGCCCACAAGTTGCGGGGTTTACGCCTTTGCAACAGCAGTCTTATAACTCAGCCGGGGCGTTACAGTCTTCAGGGCAATTGCAGGACGCTTCTGCTTTGGCGGGTATGGCAG
>Ga0214178_1000475_pt1 | contig 11483 bp, 9 predicted proteins | sample TroBogEpilimnion_28_FD_153016 | JGI IMG/M metagenome (GOLD analysis project Ga0214178, IMG submission 153016) | Freshwater microbial communities from Trout Bog Lake, WI - 17SEP2007 epilimnion | ecosystem: Environmental > Aquatic > Freshwater > Lake > Epilimnion/Euphotic zone | place: Trout Bog... | reverse complement strand
TCCTTGTATCTGTTCACGCTTCTTCGGATGCCCTCTCCAACTTGGAGGTCAACTCATGTCAAGCACACCACAAAACCAAGAAAACCACGAGCATAAGCTCGCTTCAAATGTCTTAGGACTCTTTGAATCTGTCATTATGGGAATCGCAGGATCTGCTCCCGCTTACTCCATTGCAGCAACGACAGTCACTCTCGCTGTTACAGTCGGATTATTCGGACCAGGCGAACTCTTTTATTCAGGTATTGCAATGTTTGGTGTGGTGGTCGCATTCCACTACATGAGTAAACACCGTACCAATGCTGGTGCTACATATGTGTGGGTCCGAAACGCCCTCCACCCGGTCCTCGGGTATTTAGCAGGCTGGTCCCTTGTGACAGCCTCTATCATCTTTGGACTTGTCTCAACGGTTCCGGCCTCTACAGGTTTGCTCTCACTCTTTACAACTAATGACAAGATCATCAGTAACGTTCACTGGACGACTCTGGTTGGTGCAATCATCTTTATCGCTATGGTGGGAATTATCGCCTACGGCATTAAGTTCACCGCAAAAGCCCAAGTGGTAATGACAGTAATTGAGCTTGGTTTGTTGTGGATCTTTGACATTATTGCCCTCTTGCATCACCCACACACGCACCGCTTCTCCTTGAGCTGGTTCTCATTTGGCAGCATCAAGTCGTATGCCACCCCGTCAGATGTCTTGGGTACTAGCCATGCATTCGATGCTAAGTACATCGCAGCACACGGTTTGAGCGCGATCTTGATCGGTGCAGTATCTGGCGCATTCTTCTATTGGGGATGGGATGTCACCGCAAACCTCAACGAAGAGACAAAGGATGGAGATTCCACAGCCGGTAAGGGTGGAATCGTCGGTGTCCTCTTTGTCATGTTCACCTTCTTGCTCACTCTCGTAGCCATCAATATGGTCTTGAGTGATGCGACACTCTCCTCGAGTAGTAGCATCCTCAGCGACTTCGCAGCAGTGCTCGTTCCGGGCTGGGTTGGCAAGTTCATCATTGTCTCGGTCTTGCTCTCAACAGTGGCGACTATCGAAACCCAGATGATTCAGGTAACTCGGACTCTCTTCTCTATGGGTCGGGATTCGACTATGCCACCGTCATTTGGTCGAGTCCACAAGCGCTTTAAGACACCTTGGAACGCAACTCTCTTCACAACTGTCTTTGTCCTTGCCTTCTTTATCGGATCTCAGTTCGTTAAGAAGGTTAATGACATTGCGAATGCTGGCGTTGCGGCGATCGGAATTCAGATCTGCTTCTACTACGCGCTCGCTGCAATTTCTGTGATTGTCTTGTATCGCCGATACTTACGTCGAGATTTCAAGACCTTCTTCATGGTTGGACTCTGGCCAGGACTCTCTGGATTATTCTTAATTGCAGTTTTAGTTAAGGTGATTCCAACGCTCTCGAAACTTGCACTCTACGTCGGAGTTGGAACTGTTGCACTCGGAATTATTCCGATGGCGATCTTCTGGTCACAGGGATCTTCATACTTCAAGATGCCTACAAAGGAAGAGCGTCACGCACAGCTCGATTAATCACTACTGATCTACGCAAAACTGCCGCCATCGAGAGATCGAGGCGGCAGTCTTCGTTTAAAGCTTGAGATAAATCTTTAGCGGCCAGCAGCTTCGACCGCATCGAGCATGACCTTCCAAAACTTATCGAAGTCGAGTTCGAGCGCAACGCTCACATTCGCCTTCCCACCGGTACGTGCGTAGATATCGACCACTGTGGCGCCACGCGTGTGTTCACCATTGAGCTCAACCTCTACGTTTACGAAGCGGTTCTTTGTAATAGATGCATCGATAAGCACAGCAACAGCGATTGGATCATGCAGAGGTGGGTCTGGCATCTCAAAGACATCGTTATAGGTCTGCGCGAAGAATCGCATGAGGCCAGAGAGAGTCTTTGATACTTCAGTATTCAATCTATCAAGGCGAGCAAAGATCTCCTTGGTAATGAGCGCTTGGTGAGTGACATCGAGGCCAATCATGGTGAGTGGAAGTCCAGATTTCAGGACCACATCGCAAGCCTCTGGATCCATCCAGATATTGAACTCTGCATAAGGTGTGCGATTTCCGCGGCTTGCGCTACCTCCCATAAAGACGATCGCTTCAATGCGGCTATGAAGTTCTGGGTACATCTTTAAGAAGAGAGCGATGTTAGTGAGCGGCCCAGTCGCAACAAGTGTCACCTTCTCTGGATGTTCGCGAACTAACTTTGCGATCAGATCAACGCCGTGGCCTGGAGTAAGAGCGAATGTTGGAGCTGGAAGTGGCGCCCCATCGAGTGCGGTCTCGCCGTGAATATCTGAGGCGGCTTCGACCGCACCAAGGAGTGATGCCCCAGCGCCTTGCGCAACAGGTACATTGATCTTGGCTAGTGCGCAGACACGAAGTGCGTTCTCAGTTACCTTATTAATAATTCCATTACCCGAGACTGTTGTGATTCCCAGAAGTTCAATCGCTGGGTTGTAGGCGGCGAGAATCATCGCCATCGCATCATCATGGCCGGGATCGCAGTCGAGAATAATCGGCGTTGGTTTCATCAGATTCCTTATCTAGAGTGCGTAATGGTGGCTAACTTTCTCTATAAATTCGCGCAGAGTCAACGGCATCGAGAGTGAAAAGTACCTTCACTGGGCGCTAACAGAGGGGTATGCTTGCAAGGTGCATCTCATTGATGGATCTGCGAGCTCAATCAAGAGCTTCCTAAAGACGCTCTCCCCAGTTGATCAAGTAGGCGCTGAAGCGCGTGCGGCAATGCTTGGGACTCGAAGCATCAAGACTTCAAGCAAGAGTTGGGCCATCGACATGGCGATTTCAATGATCGACCTCACGACGCTTGAGGGCGCAGATACCGCCGGCAAAGTTAAGGCGATCTGCAATAAGGCTGTGCGTCCCGATCCCAGCGATCCAACAGTTCCACATGTAGGTGCGATCTGTGTCTATAACGATATGGTCGAAATCGCTCGCAAGCAGCTAGACGCTGCAGGTGGCCATGAGATTCCTGTTGCAGCAGTCTCAACTGCTTTTCCATCAGGCCGTGCTTCACTCGAAGTGAAAGAGCGCGATACCAAGGATGCGATTGCTCACGGAGCGACTGAGATCGATATGGTGATCGATCGCGGTGCCTTCCTTTCAGGTGACCTCGAGAAGGTCTTTAGTGAGATCCAATTTATTAAGTCGATCTGTGGCGATCGCGCCCACCTCAAAGTGATCTTAGAGACAGGGGAGCTAGTCACACTGGATAACGTTCGCAAGGCTTCGTACTTAGCGATGGCAGCTGGCGCAGACTTCATCAAGACAAGTACTGGCAAAGTTACCCCTGCAGCAACGGCGCCGGTTGTTCTTGTGATGCTAGAAGCGGTCCGCGATTGGTATGCAATGACTGGCGTAAAGATTGGTGTTAAGCCAGCAGGCGGAATCCGCACCACAAAGGATGCGATCAAGCAGTTGGTGCTCGTGAATGAAACAGCAGGACCAGAATGGCTCAACCCACAACTCTTCCGAATTGGAGCAAGCGCCTTACTTAATGATCTCTTGATGCAGCGGATGAAACTTCGTGATGGACACTACGCCAGCCCTAACTACGTGACATTGGACTAATGATGACCTTTGAATATGCCCCAGCCCCTGAATCAACCGCTATTGTGAAGATCAAGTCGGAATATGGCCTCTTCATCAACGGCAAGTTTGTACCTGCCAAAGGTGGCAAGACCTTTACGACGATCAACCCTGCCACTGAAGAGACGCTGACAAAGGTTGCTTTTGCGGCGCCTTCTGATGTCGATAAGGCTGTCGCTGCCGCTCGTACCGCTTACAGCAAGGTCTGGTCGAAGATGCCTGCGGCCGAGCGTGGAAAGTACCTCTTCCGCATCGCGCGCATTCTTCAAGAGCGAGCACGCGAATTCGCAGTTCTTGAGACGATGGATAATGGAAAGCCAATTCGCGAGACTCGCGATATCGATATTCCACTCGCGGCTGCACATTTCTTCTATCACGCTGGCTGGGCTGACAAGTTAGAGCATGCCGGTGTTGGGTCATCACCGAAGCCACATGGCGTTGTCGGACAGGTTATTCCGTGGAACTTCCCACTCTTAATGCTCTCATGGAAGATTGCACCAGCACTCGCCACAGGAAATACAGTCGTCTTAAAGCCTGCCGAGACAACCCCTCTTACTGCGCTCTTATTTGCTGAAGTCTGTCAGCAAGCTGATCTACCTGCTGGCGTTGTCAATATTGTTACCGGCGATGGCTCGACTGGATCTGCGATCGTCAACCATCCAGATATCGACAAGATCGCATTCACTGGATCTACCGCCGTTGGTAAGGGAATCGCTCGCGCGATTGCCGGAACGAAGAAATCAGCAACACTCGAACTTGGTGGCAAGGGTGCAAATATCGTCTTCCAAGATGCGCCGATCGATGAGACCGTTGAAGGAATCATCTCCGGTATCTTCTTTAACCAAGGACATGTCTGCTGCGCTGGCTCTCGACTCTTGGTGCAAGAAAATATTCAAGATGAGCTCTTAGAGAAGTTAAAGCGCCGAATCTCACAAATCCGAGTAGGCAACCCACTCGATAAGAACACCGATCTTGGCGCGATTAACTCTGCAGCTCAGTTGGCGAAGATTCACGAACTCTCACAATCGGGTGATCTTGAAGGTGCCGAACGTTGGAGCCTACAGTGCGATCTTCCAGGAAAGGGTTTCTGGTTCCCACCAACCATCTTCACTGGCGTTACCCAGGCCCACCGCATTGCGCAAGAAGAGATCTTTGGACCTGTTCTCTCGGTCCTCACCTTTAGAACCCCCCAGGAGGCCATAGAGAAGGCGAATAACACTCCCTTTGGACTCTCTGCCGGCATCTGGACCGATAAGGGCTCTCGCATCCTCTGGACTGCAAAGCACCTCAAGGCTGGCGTTATCTGGGCGAATACCTTTAACAAGTTTGATCCAGCAAGCCCATTCGGTGGTTATAAAGAATCCGGTTGGGGACGAGAAGGAGGCCGACATGGCCTTGCTGCTTACTTGAAGGGTAATCACTAATGCGTATCGATGTGAAGAAGACGTACAAGCTCTATATCGGTGGCGCTTTCCCACGCAGTGAATCCGGCCGCTCGTATGAGATTACAAATGCAAAGGGCGTTTTCATCGCTAATCCCGCCCAAGCCTCACGGAAAGATCTTCGTGATGCTGTAGTCGCTGCACGATCAGCCTTTGGTGGTTGGTCTGGTGCAACAGCATTTAACCGAGGTCAAATTCTTTATCGCGCTGCCGAAATTATGGAAGGTCGCGCTGCGCAGTTCGTCGATGAGATTGTTGCGATCGAAGGAATCACTCCTTCGGCTGCGAAGAACCAAGTACAAGAAGCGATCGATACTTGGGTCTGGTACTCAGGCTGGTGCGACAAGATCGGATCTATCTACGGATCAACCAATCAAGTCTCTGGTGCTTTCTATAACTTCACTATTCCTGAACCAGTTGGAGTCGTTGGCGCCTTTGCACCACAGAAGTCTTCACTACTTGGTCTGGTTCAGACGATTGCACCAATCATTGCAGCCGGAAACACGGTCGTGGCGATTGCAAGTCAGAAGTTGCCACTTCCTGCGATCACCCTTGCCGAAGTTCTAGCAACAAGTGATCTTCCAGGTGGAGTCGTCAATATTCTTACTGGCATCACAGCCGAACTCGCCCCATGGATGGGTTCACATATGGATGTCGATGCCGTTGATGCATCGGGTCTGACTGCCGCTCAAGATAAAGAATTACGCATAGCAGGCAGTGAGAATCTCAAGCGAGTTTCAACCTTTAAATCCGAGCTCTCACCACAACGCCTTCTCGCCTTTATGGAGCAGAAGACGGTCTGGCACCCCATCGGTTTGTAACCTTTTAAGGGCGAGAGAGCGTCTCCATCCAGAGTTCACGCATCTCATCAATCTTGATTGCTTTACAGACCTGTACTCCAGGGTTCTGCTCTAGCCAGGTCTTGGTGTAGTTGCGCTCCTGGAACTCTTCTGGGCGATGATCACATATTGTGGCACCACGGTTTGGGCCAAAGGTGGTATCGACCATTACCTTCATGGTCTCTTGCGTAGTTAGTTCTGGATAGAGAGCCGCTGCGACCGCACCGTAATCGCCAAGAGTGATCTCGTACTTCAATCGATCAAGCATTGAATCGATGAGTCTGCCACCGAAGGTCGATGGTGCGTGATTCTTTGCAAGTAATCGGGCTGAGAAATCTCGGCTCATGCGCAGATCATTGAAGACATCAAGCCCATACATGGTGATTGGAATTCCACTTTGGAAGACGATCGCAGCGGCTTCTGGATCGTGCCAGATATTGAACTCGGCAGTTGCGGTTGCATTACCTTGGGATGCCGAACCACCCATAAGGACGATTCGCTCTAGCTTCTTTGCTGTCTCAGGGAATGAGCGCAAGAAGAGTGCGATATTGGTGAGCGGAGCGAGTGGAATTAATGTCACTGGATCTTTAGATCCTTCGACGAGATCGCGGATAAGTTCGACCGCTGGGCGTGGATCAACCTTACGAGTTGATTCTGGATAGCCCATATCTCCTAAGCCATCTTTACCGTGAACATGCTCGGCATAGCGAGGTTCGTCGATGAGTGGGCGAGTTGCTCCTACTCCAACTGGGATGTCGCCAGCTTCAGCGGCATCGAGGACCTTGAGAGTATTGATAACTACTTGCTTGAGGTTGGTATTGCCATCAACGCAAGTAACACCTAAAAGGTTGATCTCTGGGTGGCGTGCTGCGAAGAGGAGTGCGAAGGCATCGTCTACCCCTGTGTCTACGTCGAGAATAAAGTTTTTCATGATGTCCTTGCTGGTACGGTCTCGTACCCTCGTAGTGCGAATGTATTACGACGAACTGGTGCATCTGTGAGTTCCATCTTAGGGAAGCGCTTGAAGAGTTCGGGGAGCGAGATACTCATTTCCAGCCGAGCAAGTGGCGCTCCAATACAGAAATGGATTCCGGCACCAAAGCCAATGTGAGGGTTGCGTTCGCGTTCGATATCCATCGTTGTTGCCTCAGGGAAGACATCTTCATCGCGATTAGCTGACCCGAGCAGGCTCACAATCTTCTGTCCCTGCTTGATTTCTACCCCACTGATCTCAAGATCAGCAGTCGCTGTCCGCTCGAAGAACTGGAGCGGTGCATCGAAGCGAATGAACTCTTCGATTGCGGTTGCTGCGACTTCATCTGGACGGGCTTGCAACTTCTCCCACTCCGAATGGTTCTGATGCGCTGCGACCATACCGTTGCCAAACCCATTCACGCTCGCCTCGTGGCCCGCGTTAAGTAAGAGGACGCAGGTGGCGATCAATTCATGAGTTGATAACTTTTCGCCGGCTTCTTCCACGTGAGCGAGTTCGGTGATGAGGTCATCAGTTGGATTCGCCTTACGAAGCAGCATGAGGCTATGGACATAATCAGCGAATTCATTTGCAGCTATCTGGGCTTCGTGCTGGTGCACAGCCGATGGGTTGACTTCGTACATCTTGACGATCGCTTGTGACCAAGGGCGAAGCAAGTGTTCATCTTCATCAGGGAAACCCAGGAGAGCGGCAATAACCTTTACTGGCAAGGGTTCTGCGTAATCGGCGATCACATCGAAGGTGCCGCCCTTCGCCTCGATCGCATCGAGAAGTTGATAGGTGAGCGCGAGAATATTTGGGCGCAGCGCCTCGATACGGTTCTTGTTGAAGGCCTTCATCACTAGCGAACGAAGGCGAGTGTGCTTAGGGGGTTCGCTATCGAGAATGGAATCTGCATGGAGATAATTGAAGACATCCCACTCTGATGCAGGCGCCTTGGGTACAAAGATGCGACCAAGAGATTTATTGCGGAGCACTTCATTCGCATCGCGATGGTTAGGGGCGAGGAAGAGTCCAAGGCCGTCATGCCAGATTGGCTTACCGGCTTTACGCAGTTCGGCTAGATGTGGGTATGGATTATTGATGACCTCGGTATTTGTAAAATCGATCATAGATTTTCCACCTTCTCATAGCCTGGACGAATCTGCTTCTTAAGGATGTCGGCAATCTCCTCGGCGCTAATGAAAGCAGCGTTGATCGCGTTCTCAGTCACACCCTGCAGATCAGAGAGAGACCAATTGTGCGCGGTTGCAATATGGGTCATCTCGGCAACCATGGAGGTATTGCTCATCAAGCGGTTATCCGTGTTGATGGTGACATTGAAACCAAGTTCCTTCATGACACCAATCGGATGTTCGGCATATGAGGCAGCGCCACCGGTCTGAAGATTTGAAGTCGGTGCCATTTCGAGCGCGATCTGCTTATCCAAGATCTCTTGTGCAAGATCACCCAGTTTTGCTTCGCCATCAGCAAAGGCAATGTCATCGATCAAGCGAATTCCATGTCCAATGCGACTTGCGTGGCAATCACGAACAGCGAGAGCGATAGATTCCAATGGGGCGGCTTCGCCCGCGTGGATCGTGTATCTAACGCCATTATTTCGCAGGGTATTGAAGGCCTTAATGTGATCTGTTGGCGGGAAGCCCATCTCTGGACCTGCGATATCGAAGCCAACGATGCCGCGGCCCTTAAATTTTAAGACGCTATCTGCAACTTCATCAGCGAGAGCGTTGTGACGCATTGCGCAGAGCAGGCCTTCAACTCGGATCGAGTATCCCTCATTCTTCGCTTCAGCCATTCCCTGCCTATAACCCTCAACGGTGTACTCGATGACCTGGTCAATGGTGAGCCCTTTGCGAGTGAACAACTCTGGAGCGCCGCGGACTTCGGCATAGACTACGCCAGATCTAGCCAAATCGATCGCGCATTCGCGATTGACGCGAATGACCTGCTCGGCAGTTTGCATGAGAGAGATGGTGTGTTCGAAGGTCTCAAGATAGAGCTCGAGTGTTCCTTCGCTGCATGCTTCAACGAACCACTTTTGTAGCGCGACAGGTTCATCGAAGGGGAGCTTGGTATATCCAGATTCTGCCGCCATCTCGATCATCGTCTGGGGGCGTAGGCCACCGTCGTTGTGATCGTGCAGTAATACTTTCGGTGCCTTCAGAAATTGCTCTGAGGTAATGAGTGTTGACATCTAAGCGAGGTTATCTGGCCCGAATGCCCAAGGAAGCATCGCAGACATCTTTTGTGGTCCATCAGGAGTCATCAAGAGTAACTCTGGTCCACCGTGCTCAAAGAGTAATTGGCGACAACGGCCACATGGTGCAAGGTAATTGCCGGCGCCATCGACACACACAACCGCGATGAGCTTGCCGCCGCCAGAACGTGTGAGATCTGAAACGAGACTGCACTCAGCACAAAGACCAAGGCCGTAACTAGCGTTCTCGACATTGCAACCAGTGACATAGCGACCATCACTTACTAGCGCTGCTACTCCAACTGGAAATTTTGAATATGGCGCATACGCCTTCGTCATTGCCTCTTTGGCTAGGTCGTGAATATGCGGCCAGGAGATTGATTCGGTGTCAGTGTGGTTGCTCATAAGACTTATGAGTCTAAGGGGATCACAACCCTTTTCCAAGAGGTGGACGCGCACCAACATTGGTGACACAGAACGTTGCTTGGGTAACACCGTTCTCGACCGCTTTGGCCAATACGCCATCTTCAAACCATGAAGCCATAAATCCGGCAGCGAAAGAGTCGCCAGCCCCGGTGGTATCGACCACTTCCAATTCTGGGGCAGGTACCTCGAGTGTTAAAGCCCGCTGTGAGATCGCGATTGCTCCTTTAGCGCCACGTTTGATCACCACAATCGAAACCTTTGCGGCGAGAGAAACAAGGGCTCCCTCTAAATCATTGGCTTGAGAGATGTGGAGAGCTTCTTCTTCATTGAGCAACAAGATATCAACCATGGTGATCCACTCTTGAAGAAGTGAATCTGGGATTCGACGTAGCGCGCCAACGGTACCTGGATCAAAGACAATGGGAATTCCTTTGGCGCGTATCAAGTGAATCATTTCAGTGACATTGGTTCGAGACTTTGGATTAATGAGTGCGTAACCAGAGAGATATGCGGCGCTGAAATTATCTAGTGGTGGGAGATCGGCTGCACTCAATCCCGAATTTGAGCCAGAGTCAGGGAACATGGTGCGCTCACCATCTTCGGTTACTAGGACAACGACAGTGCCAGTCTTTTCGTTGGGGACTCGGTGGTTTGCATGTCGAACACAGTACTTGTCTAGTTCGGCTTGGAGGATGATGCCATTGGGATCATCGGCGATACGCGAACAGAGAAAGACATCTTCCCCAAGATGAGCCAACCAGCGAGCGACATTTGCCGCAGCCCCTCCACCTTGAGTCGTAATAAATGCTTGTGTATCACCGCCATGATGGATCTCAGAGTCAATAACTACGCTGACATCCATCATGATGTCACCAATGCATAAGAAGTTTTTCATCTCGTTAGAGCGCGATAGCGATCTCGGCTGCAAGTTGTGAATTCGCCTTGATGATCTCGACGTTCACATCCAAGCTCTTGCCCTCACTGACTCGGTGGAAGTATTCGAGTAGGAATGGCGTAACAGCCTTGCCAGTGATGTGATTTCGATCAGCCTCAGCTAAGCCACTTTCAAGCAGGCGATCATGCAGCGCCTTATCCAATTGAACCTTCACCGGGTTGGTCACAACAATCGCTGAGTCCGGAGTATTTACAGCAGTACGTTGATGCCAAATCGCAGCAACATCGGCAGCGCTTTCCACGCGATGTTCAATCTCAAAGCCAGATTCGGTGAGATAGAACCCAGGGAACTTATTTGTCTTGTAACCGAGAACCGGGACTGCAAGGGTTTCAAGTCGCTCAAGAGTTGCCTCTACATTGAGAATTGATTTCACACCAGCACAGACGATGATGATCGGAGTGATCGAGAGTCCACGTAGATCAGCTGATTCATCAAAACCGTCACCGCGGTGAACTCCGCCAAGACCACCTGTAGCAAATACCGCGATGCCAGCCATCGCTGCAATATGTGCAGTCGCTGCAACTGTTGTCGCTGCGCTCTTCTTCGTTGCTGCAAGAACAGCAAGGTCGCGAGTCGAGGCTTTAACGACGCCATCTTCATTTGCAATGCGTTCTAGTTGATCACTCTCTAACCCGGCATGGATCTGGCCATCGAGAATTGCGATCGTTGCTGGGACTGCGCCAACGGCACGGATGATCTCTTCCACTTCACGAGCGACTTCAAGATTTCGTGGGCGAGGCAATCCATGACTAATGATGGTTGACTCAAGCGCGACGATCGGTTTCTTAGCTGCGATAGCAGCGGCTACTTCCTTCGAATATGTGATCACCAGATGAGGGTACAACGGCTAGCAAGCCTCCGATTAGACCAGGCCATAAGCCCTTCGCTACTATTCGTAGGCTGCAGATTGACCCTGGCGGGTTGCCCGAGCGGCCAATGGGAGGGGACTGTAAATCCCCCGGCTCTGCCTTCGAAGGTTCAAAT
>Ga0214178_1000461_pt1 | contig 11671 bp, 14 predicted proteins | sample TroBogEpilimnion_28_FD_153016 | JGI IMG/M metagenome (GOLD analysis project Ga0214178, IMG submission 153016) | Freshwater microbial communities from Trout Bog Lake, WI - 17SEP2007 epilimnion | ecosystem: Environmental > Aquatic > Freshwater > Lake > Epilimnion/Euphotic zone | place: Trout Bog... | reverse complement strand
ACTCAATGTAGCGATTGGATAGCCATGGATTGTTGCATGTCCAGCAGCGAATAGGGATCAACATCTTTGTTATTCCTATCCTTAGTTTCTGTATATTCGTTTTCTGTACAATGAATAAGGATGTCGCCAGATTCAATGTTGGCACTCGCCATTATGGGCGTACTAATTGTTGTGATTGTAGCTCGTCAGTTCTCAGTAGCGTTACTTGAAGTGATGATGTCGTCACGATCAGGATCAACGGTTGTGTTGCTCTTGGCCGTAGTTGGACTCTTCTATAAAAACTATTTCTACAGTGCGTTAGCTCTATCTGTACTATCAGTATTCCTACTGAAAGATCTGTGGCAGAAGTACCCCATCGCAGACGCTCGTCGCCTGCATCAGGAGGTACAGCGTGATCTAGCTCGTTTTGATCCGAATACGAGTGTAGATTTACAGTGGGGAAATGGAGCGGTAAAGCACGATAGCCCTTCACTATACGTTCAGCCGCAGAGCCCTACCCTACTCGTATTTCCACCCAGCGCGGAACTGCTTCATTCCATGTGCGGTTAATCACCAAATGATCTTGAGTTCCATAGCGCTCCAGTACTCAGAAATACCTGAAGGAAGCCGGCGATGAATAATGAATGGCAGAACACCTTCCTGGACTTCTCGTTCAGCTACATTCCAAACAAATCGAGGATCAGATGTCAACATTCCATCCAAAGATATCAGAGGGCGCGCACCATCTGCTATCTGCTGGGCACGAGTGGCTACTAAGCAAGTATACTCATACTTCGTATAATACGCTTCGGTTACGCGCTCCGTCTTCAAAGTTTCAGCAACCTTGTCGCGCTGGACAGATTGAACTTCAGGGTGCAGAACACGGGACTCAAAGCGTAGTTCTTCCATTGTATGACTGATCTATCTTTCTTTATACACTTTCCATTTTAATCGGACATGCTTTACTATACCAATGGAACTCCTAGATGTATTTGGCAATGATCTTACGGTCGTTAATGCTGCGCGTGTATCGTTTGCTAAGGAGTCTACTGAATTTTCTGGAGCAGACGAGAAGCTTGTCAAGTATCTAGCCAAACACAATCACGTATCACCTTTCTTTCATCCCCAGCTCCGATTTCGATTCAAGATGCCGATTTTTGTAGCTCGCGAATGGTACCGTCACCAGATTGGGTTTGCTCGTAACGAGGTATCGCGCCGGTATGTGGATACTACGCCACAGTGCTGGATTCCAAGCCCAGAACAGATCCGGGAGCGCGATCCGAAGCTGAAGCAGGGAAGCAAACCTACTGAAGTGGATAATGCACAGATGGTTCATCAAATGATTAAGACCCATACAGAAGTCAATGTGATGCTGTATGAGGATTTGCTTTCCAAGGGTGTAGCTCCTGAAATTGCCAGGTGTGTGCTACCCCAAAGTATGCTGACCGAGTTTATTGAGACGGGAAGTTTGGCGGCGTATGCTCGGCTCTACAATCTCCGAACTGACCCTACCGCTCAGCGTGAGATCCGCAATTACGCAGAAATGATCGGCGAGATCATTGAACCACTATTCCCAGTTTCGTGGAAGGCACTCACTTCCGCTTCTGAGTAGTTAACTTACCCTTCTTCCCACACCGTAATTTCTTCAAGGTACGACCACGAGGAAAAAGGATGGTGCGAGTGCAAATTGCAATCGCCGCTCCTTCCTTTGACTTTGCGTACTTCTTATTCAGTTTAACAGTACGTCGTACGGCTTTTACGCACTTACAGAACTTGTCTTTCTGAGTCGCCATTATAAAGTAGCGCGAGAAGGTTGTTTCCACATCCGATCACAGTTACAGCACTGGTACAGCCAAATCAGACGCTTTTCATCGATCTTCATTCCAACAACATTCCACTTCTCTCCAGACTTAGAAGGACAATCTTCATTGGAGCAAGCGATATTATCGAAATGGGGTAGAGTCAGATCGTGCTTGATATTCGGGTTCATGCTCAACCGAGTCGTCTTATCTTCGCGAAGAATGTGCTCGTAGACTAGCGGATTCTTCTTATCGATCGGATTGGTGTAGCCACAGCGAGAACATAGGCGGACAGCAGTCTTGGTACCATCGACGACTCGCTCATCGAAATCATTCAACAGACTCTTGCAAACGGGACAAAACTTATCCATCTTTACCTATACTTATTGTGCGTCTATAAATTCATTTTCAAGCTTAAACTCTTTCACGATTTTTTTGAACATAAGTTCCGTGAATAAATTGAATAGGTAATCGTGCGTATCAGCCCAAGTTTCACTTTGGCCGGTAAAGATTCGAGAATACTTGAACCGACATTCGCAAGTAATATGCGATGGCTTACACAAAACATTATAAGAATTTGTGTTCCAATCGGTAGGAATATAGAAATATCCTATATCCCGTTCAGTCTTCCCGTCATAAAGGTCATAAAGAACATTAATGGTCTTCATTTACTGAATTTATTGAGGTGCGTTTAAAACGGATCGTCCGCCAAAAAGTTGTCTGAGGTCAACATACGGAATGGCAGGCAAGGGATCTTTGCGCGAGTTTCTAGAGAACCATCAGTCTGACGGAAGTTGGACTCATACATCTCTAGCAGGCGGAAAGTACTTTATTGGCGAGGATGATATTCCGAAATTTTACGAACTTTACGTGGAAAGCATCATCGATCAGGAGAAGCAGTATCTAGTGGAGAAGTCCACTGAGATTGGTCCTCTGCGCATTGACTTTGACTTCATTTATAGCAAGGAAGTCGGTAAGCATCTACATACTCGCGAGCAAGTTTGCTCTTTCGTGAAGGCCTATATGGGTGAGATCAAGCAGTACCTTCAGCTACCGGAAACGGTGAAGCTGTACATCATGGAGAAGCGCCGGCCGACTCTAGATTCGAAGAAGAACGTCAGGAAGTCCGGTATCCATATTGTGGTGCCAGATATCTGTACTCATAAGTTCGTAGAGCAGCGTGTACGTCGTACACTTGTGAAAACTATGGACGACCACTTTCCCGGACTTCCTCTTACGGAGAGTTGGGAGAAGGTCTATGATGAGAGCGTCGTGAACCGGTCGTGTCCTTGGACTCTTTACGGATCTCGCAAGAATGATCCAAACTCTCTGCCGTATCTGGTATCCTATACAGTTGACTACTCAAATGGAGAAGTCAAGATCGTAACCGATCTTCCTCCGGTGGATATGACTCTCATGAAGACTTTGTCGCTTTGTCGCGACGAGAAGGATGAGACTCCGCTGACCGAGGAAGGTAAGAAGATCTATGCTGGCCTGAAAACTCAGCAGGAAGTTCGGATTTCTGGCGGAAGCGCGGCATTGCGCACTGGACGATCGACTCAACGTGGTGACAAGCCGGGGTCTCGTGGTTCGTCTCCCGACGGTCGTATTGTGATTCCACCACTCGATGCTGATCGCAAGCAGTATCTCAAGAATCATGTGATGAATTTGAACTTTGAGAGGGCTGATACGTACGATTCGTGGGTCAAGGTAGGTATCTGCCTCCATAACATCCACCCAGATCTGCTAGACGTTTTCCTGGACTTCAGTTCGCAAGATGATAAGAAGTACAACGAGGCAGACTGTATCAACAAGTGGAATTCTCTGACGTATCGTAATGACGGCGATCGTCTGGGCGATGGAAGTCTGCGTACGTGGTCTCGCGAGGATAACCGTGAAGGCTACGACGAAATTGAGTCTCAGAACGTAGACCGGCTCGTACTGGCAGCATGCTCACAGACTGAGCACGATATGGCTTGCGTCATTCATGCCAAGTTTCGTGATCTGTACAAGTGCTGTGACTTCGGCAAGAATGTCTGGTTCCGTTGGGTCGGACATGTTTGGCGCGAGACTGATCGTGGCGTAGATCTTCAGCTCAAGCTTTCCAAGCAGATTGCCAAGGTCTTCTTCGACAAGATGGACGAAAAAATGAAGGAGATGAAGGATCGTGGACTTGCTGAGTGTTCTTCCGAGGGCAAGATGGATTGTGGGTTCTGCGAGTACTGTCAGGTGGAGAAGCAACGTTCAGGTCTCAACACGATGTATCTCAAGCTTAAGACGACTCGGTTCAAGGACAATGTGATGCGCGAGTGTCGCGAGCTGTTCTTCGACGAGGAGTTCACGAAGAAGCTGGATTCCAATAAGGATCTGATTGCTTTCAATAACGGCGTTCTGGATCTGACGAACTTCGAGTTCCGCGACGGTAAGCCCGAAGATTACATATCGTTCTCTACTGGTATTGATTACGATCCGGCTCGTAATTATTACGATTACGAAACGTGGCCAGCGGTAGAAACGTTCATAAAACAGGTACTTCCAGACAAAGTTGTGCGCGAATACTTCCTGAAGCATCTAGCTACCAACATTGTGGGTGGCAATACTGCCCAGAAGTTCCATATCCTGACAGGATCTGGCTCGAACGGCAAGTCGATGATCATGAACTTGACGTCTACGGCTCTGGGCGATTATGCGTGCACTGTCCCGATCTCGCTGTTCACTCAGAAGCGCAAGGGATCGGGCAATGCAGCACCGGAAGTCATTCGGCTGAAGGGCAGGCGCTTCGTAACGATGCAGGAGCCTGACGAGTCTATTGCCCTGAATACGGGTTTGATGAAAGAAATTACGTCGGGCGAAAAAATGTACGCTCGCGACCTATTCAAGTCCGGTACGGAATTCGAAGTTCAGGCGAAGTTTCACTTGGCGTGTAACGATAAGCCAAAAATCAATACGACAGACGGCGGTACTTGGCGACGACTGGTGGTCATTAACTTCCTGTCGAAGTTCGTGCCGAATCCGGTAGCAAACAACGAGTTCCCGATGGACGAGAGTATTCAGTTTGCGGTACAGTCCAAGGAGTGGGCAACACCGTTCCTGAACTATCTGGTTTGGGTATTGAAAGACGGCAAGGGTCTGCGCAAACTACCTGCGCCTCAGGCTGTTCTGCAATATACTTCAGAGTACCGCGACGAGAATGACGGTATCTCTCGGTTCATGAACGAGAAGCTCATGGCGTTCCAGGAAGGCGATCAAGTGCAGCCTGTTGATAAGACGACACTCAAACGTGTGTTTAAGCAGTGGTTGGTTGATAATGATCTGAAGCTGTCTCCGGCAGATATGGAGAAGCGAGTTGAAACCACCTACGGAAAGTGGATGAAGGGAGGATGGACAACTTTCCGAATTGAAGGCTAAAAAGTACTCTAATTAGAGACCGTAATTAAGGATTCTAATGCTTGCGCGACTTTTTAGCTTTACGAACACGGCGGGTCGTCTTACGAGTTGAGCGGCGCTTTCCTCCACGAGTCTTACGACGACGTCCGCCAGTTGCCGTGTAACCTGGCGTCTCTGGCGCAACGCCAGGAGGAGTCAGGTCGTCCTTCTTCAAACCTACGGCCTTTGATGCGGAATCAAACGCGCCTGATACTGCATCAGTGAGTCCGCTAAACATTCCCTTCTGTTCCTGAGGTGGTGCTGGAGCGGCCATTTACTTTAGGTTAAGAATTTACCGGCGGCCGCCAGAGATGGGTGAGTACGTGCGGATGTACGGTAGCGTCAGGTAGACAACGACGATGGCGATCGCGAAGTTGACCGTGGCGCTGAGGGCATCGCCAAGCGCGAGCTTGACGGGGCCAACCTGGACTGACCACTTCTCTAGACCGGCCTGGGCGCCGGGGAATAGGCCGCCGACGACTGGGGCAACGAGGTCACGGGAGATCGCCGTGAAAAACTGGCTCACCGCCGAGCCGAGGAAAATCGCAACAGCGAAGGTCATAACAGTCATTTCGCTCATTTTTATAATTCAGTGTAGATTCTTTTTGCGGTAAAGAGTAGTTATGGGCTACAATACATTGTATTGGGGTCCGAGTGGCTGGCAATTATTCCACTTAATAGCCTTCTTGAGTCCGAATCCGCAACAGATCCTGCTGGAGATGAAAGAGATCCTGCCGTGCAAATTCTGCCGCGCATCCACGAAGGATTTCGTGGCACAGCACCCCTTGAAGGGTGACGCAGGGAAGTGGCTGTACGAGATTCACAACATGGTGAACCATAAGTTGAGGTCGCAGTGTGCAGACAATCCCGAAGTCCAAAATCCAGGACCTAACCCGTCGTTCGAGGAAGTGAAAGCAAGGTATCTTGCTATGAAACCTACCCAAGTTCCTGGACGCGATTTCTTATTCACCGTGGCAGCCAATTACCCCGAAGATCCGGCGCCAGAAGATATGGCTCGACAGCGCGAGTTCATTGAGAATTTGGCCGATGTGTACCCGTTCGAATCGCTGAGAAAAACGTTCAAATCATACCTAGTATCTCATCGTCCAGTAGGGCTGGACAGTAAGAAACAGTATCAGAAGTGGATGTATGGGTTATTATCTGCTCTTTCCCGAACTGCTAAATCAGACCTCCCAACGTACCGTGGGTTCGTGGCCCGAGTAAACTTTCACGCGAGCGGATGTGATAAAGCGTCTTACCGCGGAGTCACGTGCCGTCGGACCAAGCAAGGATTCAGAACTAAAAATCGGGATAAACTGAGGACGCATCGTGTAGTGGTAAAGAGTTTACTTTGATTTTGACGTTAGAGCTTCAACAGCTCGAACATGTTTCTTGCCGAACGGTTCACCCTTCTTCTCCTTCTTAGTCTTCTTTGATTCACGACGAGTTTTTGGTTCATCCATTCTTGGTTTGAAATGTGTTTAATTTTATTATTTGATTTCGTTTTTTATGACAATGGAACTTTGGTATTCTCTTGTCATAGGAAGTGTGATTTTTGCTTACATTCATCTTTTCAATTATAATGCCAAGACGTATCTTGAATCCCAGTCTGGGGGCTCAAAATACACCCACCGGGAGTCGAACCCGGGTCACAACATTGGAAGTGTCGCATTCTACCGCTGAACTATAGGTGTGGTTGCGAGATGCCGGAATCGAACCGGCTCTGTCTAAAAACGGGGGCTCTTAAGGCCCCTGGAATCCCATTATCCGAATCTCGCGATTGTACTAGTTAGTAATTGTTTAAACTTGTTTATTCAATAGTCTACGCCGTTCATTATACATACGCAATCCGGCACTTATTTTTGCCTTTGTTTCTTCCGTAGGTGGTCTCTTACCTGATCCAACCCGGCCTTCTTCCTTTGCTTTTTTCCATTTATCAGAGTTTATAGTTCTTTGTCTTGCTAATTCTTTTGTACCTTCTTTTTTGTAGAAAGATTTAACTCTGTTTGAATTAGCTTTCCTGTTTTCTGGGTCTTTAAAATATTGACTTATGCGAATTCTTATTAATTCTTTTGTTTCGTCCGAATGTTTCTTACCAATAAAGCCACCTCCTTCTCCTCCCTTTGTTATATTATAGCCATTCGGAGTTATCGTATTAAACTTCTTGATATATTCCCTTTCGTAATAAGACGCGTCCTCATCGAAGCATATTATTAATACTTCAAACCTGAAGTTATTAATACCGTGTTTATTTACAGCATCCCGTAATGCTGGACATCCTATGTTATTCGATATATTCCGTTGATGTTCTTTCCAACGAGTATATGGACACTTTTCTAGAGTTTTACCAATATACATTTTACCGGTAATTGTGTTTAGTATCCGGTAAATAGCCCCCATAGTTATGAGAAACACCCTAATATACACTAAATATTTCCATTTTTTAGAGCTTAAATCGTTTCTTGTAATCGGCAATTGAGGCACGCAGAGTCGGTTTATTCCACAGAACCCATTTGGCAAGAGCACCAGGCGTATCGGGTTTCTGCCAACTCTCACCCATTCCCGAATGACGTTTCAGGTATCGTAACTTACGTGTCTTATCTCGGTGCTTGGTGTAATCAGACATACCTTTGGCACCAAATGGTACAACTTTCTGGTGGCCGTCAGGGTAGATAAAGGTTGCATCCAACTTCTTTTCAGCCTTGTGCGAAGGCTTAATAGATTTCAAACGTAAACGCCGAGTTTTCCCTGCCATTATTCTTTCAACCGAAATTGTAATGGAAGACTGGTATTCAGCTATTCGAATCTTGCGCGAGGAAAGTGATGATCCTTCCCTCGTAAAAGATTTTTGCTATCGTATTTTCCAGGACTTGAAACGAATCAAAATCAAAGACCGCAAGAAGTTCGCTCAGCGTCTAGGACCGGATTTTGAGGGATGGACGGACTTACTTGAACTTGATTTTCCGAAACCGTTAGTTCGCGAGATCTTACACGATGACGATTTCTGGAAACTTACCCTAAAAGTTTCCAAGTTTTAGTGACTGCATACTGGGCAGACATGTAACTTGGTTCCACATGTCGGGCAAGTGAATTTGGGTTCAGGTGTTAGTTCGGGTGCAGGTGCTGGGGCCGGTGCTGGTTCAGGTGCTGGCGCAGGTGCCGGTTCGGGAGCTGGGGCTGGGGCTGGAGCAGGTACTGGTTCGGGAGCAGGTGTCTCTTTAGCTTTAACAAGAGCAGCTGAAACCTGTATTTTAGCAGGAGGAGGTGCCTTGATGGCAATTTTCTGACCGAACGGATGAAACTTATCGGCCATTTGCCTTGTCTGGATATTTTATCTGAAAAATGGAACAGTCTAAAGACAATACTCTACTTACTACAAGAATGGGGGACGTTATCATCGGTGTCCAGTTTGGAATTGCAAACCCCGATGAAATCGCCAAGCGCAGTGTAGTCCAGGTGATTACCGACAAGACATATCAGGCAAGTCAGCCAGTACCCGGAGGCGTGTTTGACTCGCGTTTCGGTGTGATTGAAAATGGCAAGATTTGCCCGACCTGTAAGCAGAATAATATCCTGTGTCCCGGTCATTTCGGGCACATTACACTGGCTCGTCCAGTCTACCTCTACCAGTTCATTGATCCGATCATGAAGGTTCTGCAGGTAGTATGTCTGAACTGCTCGAATCCTTATCTACCAGATGAGGAGCTCGAAGCATTCGGCAAACTCAAGGGCATGGACCGGTTCAACTCGATTCGCGAGCGAACGGCAGATTACAAGAAGTCGGATCTCAAGGAAACGTCGGCATGTACTCATTGCGGCTCACCAGCTATCGCCAAGATCTCCAAGAAGGAGGGAACAGTAGCTAAGCTGGAGGCCAAGACGTACGATGATACTGCCGAGCCGATTCCTCTACACCCAGAAATGGTTCTTCGTACGTTTCAGCGCATTACGGCCAAGCACGTAGATCTCATTGGATTCAATTCCAAGTTCAGTCGTCCAGACTGGATGATCTGTACGGTTCTCGCTGTACCGCCGCTGACGGTACGCCCATCAGTCATCATGGATGATAACCAGCGTATGGAAGATGATCTGACACACGTTCTCATTAACATTGTGCGCAATAACCAGCGTCTGCAGGATAAGATCGATAAGGGTGATTCAGCAGAGATGATTGATAAGTATACCGATCTTCTACAGTTTGACGTAGCGTCTTACGTTGATAATGATATCAAGGGTCTACCTCCTGCACAGCAGCGATCTGGTCGCCCCCTGAAAACTCTGAAGTCTCGTCTGGGCGCCAAGACTGGTCGTGTTCGTGGTAACCTTATGGGTAAGCGCGTCGACTTCTCTGCTCGTTCGGTCATTACGCCCGATGCCAACATTGATGTAGATGAGCTAGGTGTACCTGAGGAAATTGCACGGAACTTGACGTTTCCTGAGATCGTGACGGCATACAACCGCGATCGTCTGATGACGTATGTTCGTAACGGTCCTTCGCGGTACCCTGGCGCCAAGTCGGTGTACATCAAGCACGATAACCGGCCAATTAACTTGAAGTTCATTAACCCGGAAACGGTTGATCTAAAGCCCGGAGATATTGTGCATCGTCATCTGATTGATGGTGATGTCGTGCTCTTTAACCGTCAGCCTTCGCTACACAAGGCTTCAATGGAGTGCCATCGCGTGCGTGTGCTACCCTTCTCTACCTTCCGTCTCAACGTTAGTGCCACCAAGCCTTACAATGCTGATTTTGATGGTGATGAGATGAACATGCACGTGCCGCAGAGCATTGCTTCGGCCACCGAGCTGAAGTATCTCGCAACGGTACTTCGCCAGATCATTTCACCGCGTACTAGCTCGCCAATTATCCAGATTATTCAGGATACTCTTACGGGTTCATACCGTGTATCGCAGGATACTGTGGAAGTGCCGGAGCATATTGCGATGAATATCATGGCTCGTATGAAAAAGCCTCTGTCATCGTACCGCCGCAAGGATCGGATGATTACCGGCAAGGAGATGATGTCTACGACATTCCCTTTGATGAATCTATCTGGTCAAGCGACAGTTGTGGACGGTGTGCTGACCAAGGGTATTATGGGTAAGGGAGCATACGGTGCCGCGTCGGCAGGTGCTATTCACGTCATCTTCAACGATTTCGGTCCTCAGCGTGCCGGCCAGTTCATTAACGATATCCAGAACATTGTCACAAAGTACAATTTGTTCTCTGGTTTCTCGGTAGGTCCTTCGGATCTTATCGTCAACGCTGAGACAGACGAGTTCGTGAAGAAGACGATTGCTGATTGCAAGCAGAAGGTTGCGGATATCATGTCTTCCGTCCATTCGGGGACGTTCACGAACGCCGATGGTCGTGATAACGGTGAGGAGTTGGAGAACCGTATCGTAAAGGTTATTGGCGAGACGACTGGAACTGTTTATGCTCGCGTGATGTCCACGCTTGATAAAGATAACCGAATGTCGCAGATGGTAAAGTCTGGCGCCAAGGGTTCTGATTTGAATATTGGTCAGATGATGGCACTTCTGTCTCAGCAGAACGTAGCTGGTAAGCGTATTCAGTATACGTTACAAGATCGTACCCTGCCTCATTTCAGCAGGTATGATGATGGTCTGGAATCCCGTGGGTTCGTAGAGTCTAGCTTTATTGGCGGTGTCCGACCTGCAGAGTTCTTCTTCCACGCTATGGGTGGCCGCGAAGGTCTCATTGATACAGCCGTCAAGACGTCAGATTCAGGTTATATCCAGCGCCGACTCGTGAAGACTATGGAAGATATTCACGTAGAGTATGACGGAACGGTACGTAACGTGAACGGCGCCATCGTCCAGTTTCATTACGGCGGTGATGGGATTGATGCTACGTGCGTAGAGAAGCAGGAGTGCCTGCTTGCTCAGATGACGCTGGAACAGATCTTCCGCGACTTCGCGATTTCCGCTGACGATATTCGGGCTGTCGTGAAGGGTGATGTCCAGGAGTTCCACGATATGGTCGATCAGATCATCGAGGATCGCGATATGCTTGTGCGTAACGTGTTCCGGTACAAGCGTGGAGATACGGTAGTTACGCCAGTCCATTTCGGTCGTATCGTGGACAAGTACCAGAACAACTATTCAGTCAAGACTGATCTGACGCCAGTGTATGTCGTAGACGAACTCACCAAGTTCTGCTCTGAGTCATGGATCTCGCACAACAAGGTGTTCCATATCATGCTCCGCTTCCACTTTGCCCCCAAGAAGTCTATTCTCAAGATGCGACTCACAAAGGCACTGTTTGACGAGATGCTGAAGGACATTCATTTCCGGTACATGAAGTCCCGCGTCCATCCTGGCGAGATGGTAGGTACTCTAGCAGCCCAGTCGGTAGGTGAGCCAACAACTCAGCTCACTTTGAATACTTTCCACTCTGCAGGTACTGCGAATGCGAACGCTACGGCAGGAGTTCCTCGTATTAT
>Ga0214178_1000441_pt1 | contig 12001 bp, 10 predicted proteins | sample TroBogEpilimnion_28_FD_153016 | JGI IMG/M metagenome (GOLD analysis project Ga0214178, IMG submission 153016) | Freshwater microbial communities from Trout Bog Lake, WI - 17SEP2007 epilimnion | ecosystem: Environmental > Aquatic > Freshwater > Lake > Epilimnion/Euphotic zone | place: Trout Bog... | reverse complement strand
TTAAGCGCCTTTATGGAAAAACGTGTTCCAAAATTTAAAGATCTAGATTAGCTTGGCTTATATTTCAAATTAGAAAAACCTACTGTTCAGCCTTGTACCAAACTTGGGTTCTGCCTAAGAGGGGAATCCCAATATAGCCACGGACATCCATTTTTTTCCCATCTTCAGTCACAATTTTTACCTTGTAGATCTCACCTTCTTTAGGATCTAGGATTTTTCCTCCTGACCAAGCTCCAGATTCATCTTGCTTCAAGTCGGTCATGATTTTCATGCCAACAATCGGTTTATCTTTGCGATCATCTTTGCATAGATTGCAGTAAACCAATGGCGTTTCATTAGGTCTTGGAAAGGTCTTAATGATGGTTCCTTCCAAAACCCCATTCACTTGTTCAATTTTGATTAAAGAAGCAGGTTGATTAGTTTTGTCATCAATCGTTTTCCAGACACCAATAGCAGGATCTGCACTTTGAGCATAAGCATTGCCGTAGACTATGCTAACCAAACAGATGGAGAAGATAGAGAATTGTTTTTTTATCATGATTGAGTCTCCAAATCGTTTTAACAACGTTCAAAAATTCCAGCAGCGCCCATACCTGTGCCAACGCACATAGTCACCATTGCATGCTTCAGATTGCGTCTTTGTAACGCATGTATTGCTGTTGCAGCACGGATAGCTCCAGTTGCACCTAAGGGATGCCCCAATGCAATGGCGCTTCCCAATGGATTGACTTTGCTCGGATCTAGCTGCAAATCGCGAATAACTGCTAGTGACTGGGCAGCAAAAGCTTCATTTAACTCAAGCCAATCAATATCTTGCTGAGTGAGTCCTGCCAACTTCAGTGCTGCGGGAATAGCCTCTTTGGGTCCAATACCCATAATCTCAGGGGGAACACCTTTGATCGCAAAACTCACAAAGCGTGCAAGAGGGGTGAGGCCAAAAGTTTTAATGGCCTTTTCACTAGCGAGAATAAGAACACCAACACCATCCGATGTTTGTGAGCTATTGCCAGCAGTAACACTCCCTTTAGCAGCAAAAGGCGATTTCAGTCTGGCCAGACCTTCAAGAGAGGTATCAATACGCGGACCCTCGTCCTTTGCAAAATCACTCCATTTGATATCGACTTGACCTTGATCAAAGTTCATAGCTCGATTGGCTATTTTTACTGGAAAGATTTCAGCATTAAATTCACCAGCGGCTTGAGCAGCAAGCGCCTTTTGATGGGAGGCGAGAGCGAAGGCATCTTGATCTTCACGGCTGATCTTCCATTGCTGAGCTACTTTTTCGGCGGTTAAACCCATACCATAGGCTATTCCAATATTTTCATCGCCCATAAATATTGCTGGAGACATGGACGGAGTATTGCCGCCCATAGGAACCATACTCATTGATTCGACACCGCCAGCAATCATGATGTCAGCTTCGCCTACCCGAATGCGATCAGCAGCCATTGCTATAGCATTTAATCCAGAGGAGCAAAATCTATTTACGGTAATGCCGCCAACAGTATTGGGCAGTCCACCCAGCAGTAGACCAATACGTGCAATGTTTAAGCCTTGTTGTGCCTCTGGCATAGCGCAGCCGATGATGGCATCTTCAATCGCAGCAGGATCCAGTGTAGGTACTTGTGTAAGAACGTGTTGAAGGGCATTGCCCAACAAGTCATCCGGTCTAGTGTTGCGTAAAGAGCCTCTACCTGATTTGCCAACAGCACTCCGAGTGGCGGCAACAATATAAGCGTCTTGAATATTTTTAATCATGAATATGTTCTCGTATTGTGTTTGAGTGCCTAGTTTCTAACCGGTTTGCCGTTTTGGAGCAGGCCCATAATGCGCTCCATTGTTTTGGGATGCCCAATCAATTCCACAAAAGCTTGACGCTCTAGTTTCAGGAGCCACTCTTCAGTTACGAGGGTGCCTGCATCAACATTGCCACCAGTAATAATTTCAATGATTTTTTGAGCAATATGGGCATCATGTTCAGAGATGAATCCCCCATCCCGCATATTCACCACTTGGCCCATCACAGTTGAAGCAACAGAACGTCCGCCTACAGGAATAAGCGTTGGAATCGGTGGCCTATAACCTGAATAACGCATTGCTTTAACTTGGCTTTGCGCCAGCGCAAGTAATTCATATACGTTAGCGACAATAATATCGCCTGTTTTCAAGTAAGCCATCCTCATTGCTTCTTGGGCAGATGAAGATACTTTTGCCATGGCAGCATTTTCGAAAGAGGCTTTAGTGAAATCTAGGAAGTTAGTGTTGCCTGCAAGATTTACACCTTGAGCCGCACGAATGGCCGCTTCTTTAAGGCCGCCTCCCGCAGGGAGTAACCCAACACCAACTTCAACTAAGCCGATATAGCTTTCCATTGCCGCAACTCTACGCGCGGATTGCAGCACGAGCTCACAGCCACCACCCAATGCAACACCCGATACTGCAGCGACCACTGGTACTTGAGAGTATTTAACTCTCATCATGGTGTCTTGGAAGAGTTTTACAAAAGGCTCAACTCCAGACGGGCCGCTCTTCATAACCATGGGTAGGGCAGCTTCTAAATTTGCACCTGCAGAGAAAGGTCCGCCAGGTGTGCCTAACTTCAATGAGGTGGGTTGCCAAATAACCAAACCAGAATAATGTTCTTCAGCAATCTTAACGGCCTTTTGAAGTCCATTTAATACATCAGGACTAAAGGTATTCATCTTGGATTTAAACGAAGCAATCAAGACCTCTGGTTGACGCTCATCTACCCAAGCGCGCACGTCTGGATTCTCATAGATGGTGGTACCAGCCGTTCTTGGATCGGGTGAACCATCACCCAGAAGAGATGCTCTAAATGCTTGCTTCTTGTAGACGGGAAGGGAGGAACGCGGAATATATTTTCCTTCTGCTGCAGACCACGATCCCTCTGGTGTATGGAAAGCCTGCTTCTCTGCAACAGGGCCGCTAAATACCCAAGCTGGCAAAGGCTCTTTACTGAGCGTCTTGCCTGCGTCGATATCCTCTTTGATCCAGTTAGCCACTTGCGTAATACCAGCAGCTTGCCAATCTTCAAATGGACCCTTATCCCAGCCATAACCCCAGCGCATTGCAAAATCAATTTCACGAGCAGAATCCGCAATACTCCCTAGATGAATGGCGCAATAGTGGAAGATGTCCCGATAAATAGACCATAAGAATTGCGCCTGTGGATCATCGGTGTTTCTGAGAAGCTCAAGACGTTCGGCAATCGGCTTTTTAAGAATGCGCTCAATAATGGGTTCGATTGTGGCAGTAGAGGGCTTGTATTCTCCAGTAGTAGCATCTAATACAAGTACTGTTTTGCCATCCTTGCGATAAAAACCCGCTTTAGTCTTCTGACCCAAAGCGCCTTTAGCAATCAACTTGGCAACAACATCCGGTGTTTTGAATAAGGTTGAAAAGGAGTCGTCTTGTAAAGCGACTTCCATGGTGTTGATGACGTGAGCCATGGTGTCCAAACCAACAACATCACTCGTTCTAAAGGTGGCAGATTTAGCGCGACCTAATTTACTACCAGTAATCGCATCTACCTCATCAAAACCCAGACCATATTTTTGAGCCTCTGCAAACACAGCAAGAATCGAGAAAACTCCCACGCGATTACCAATAAAATTCGGCGTATCTTTTGCTCGAACAACACCTTTGCCCATAGTGGAGGTCATGAAGGTTTCAAGAGCATCTAATACCGCTGGATCAGTATCGCTTGCTGGGATAAGTTCTAGCAGGTGCATATACCTTGGCGGATTAAAGAAATGGACTCCACAAAAACGCTGCTTGAGGTCACCAGAAAATCCCTTGGCTAGCTCACCAATCGGTAAGCCAGAGGTATTGGTGGCAAAGAGGGCATGCGCCGGAATATGGGGCCCTACTTTTTCATAGAGGGCATGTTTCCAATCTAGACGCTCAGCAATTGCCTCAATAATCAGATCACAATCTGCCAGAAGACCCAAATCATCTTCGTAGTTGGCTGCAATAATCAAATTTGCATCTACTGCTAAGGCTAAGGGTGCTGGCTTCAGTTTTTTAAGATTCTCAATAGCCTTTAGTGCGATAGCATTTTTATTCACTGTCTTGCCATCATCAGATTTGCTAGGCAAGTCAAATAAAATTACTGGGAGACCAACATTAATACATTGAGCGGCAATTTGAGCGCCCATCACTCCGGCACCCAAAATGGCTACTTTTTTAATGATGTTATTTTCAGTCATATCCAGTCTTTCAGAAGAGTTCAGCAGGCATTGCCATTAATGATTTCGAGCCAGCGCGTGCCTGGCGAATCAAGGTGGCAGTTTCAGGAAGGAGCTTGTCAAAGTAGAAGCGGGCAGTTGCGATTTTGGCCTGATAAAAAGGATCATTACTTGACTTATTGGCCAAAGCAATTTTGGCCATACGGGCAAAGAGATATGCATAGACCAAATGCCCTACAGTACGAAGATAAGGAACGGCCGCAGCCCCCACTTCTTCGTGGTTCATCATGGCTTTCATGCCAATTTCTTTGGTCAGTTTCTCTACCTTGGTAGCGATGTCGGCTAAGGGGTCGATGAACTCCTGCATTTCTTTGCGAACACCTTCTTCTTCAATGAAAGTTTCAACGAGTTTGCCAAACTTACGGAGTTTCGCACCCATATCACCAAGTACTTTGCGCCCCAAAAGATCAAGGGATTGAATCGTATTAGTGCCTTCATAAATCATATTAATACGTGCATCACGAACATATTGCTCCATGCCCCATTCGGCAATATAGCCATGCCCACCAAAAACTTGTAAGCCTTCATTTGTAGCCGTGAACGCGTTATCTGTGAGGAAAGCTTTAATGATGGGGGTGAGCAGGGTGACCATATCAGCAGTATCTTTACGAACACTCTCATCCGGATGATTCAGTTCCGTATCAATCATTAAGGCGACCCAATAAGCAAAGGCCCGACCACCTTCAGCATAGGCTCTCTGTGTGAGCAGCATTCTGCGCACATCTGGATGCACAATGATCGGATCAGCTGCCTTTTCAGGTTCTTTAGCGCCAGTAAGACTGCGCATTTGTAAGCGCTCTTTGGCATAGGCGGCAGAGTTCTGATAAGCAACCTCCGTCAAGCCAAGGCCTTGCATGCCTACACCTAAGCGTGCGGCATTCATCATCACAAACATCGCATTAAGACCTTTGTGAGGCTCTCCTACAAGCGTACCAATCGCACCATCAAAGTTCATGACGCAGGTCGCATTGCCATGTATACCCATCTTATGCTCTAGTGAGCCGCAAGAAACTTGATTGTTTGCACCCAAGCTGCCGTCTGCATTGATCAAAAACTTTGGAACTACAAATAAAGAAATTCCTTTGGTGCCCTTAGGCGAGTCTGGCAGTCGCGCCAAGACTAAGTGAACAATATTGTCGGTAAAGTCGTGCTCACCGCTAGAGATGAAGATCTTTGTGCCTGTGATGGAATAACTTCCATCTGCTAGAGGTTCCGCCTTAGTCTTCAAAATACCTAAGTCGGTGCCACATTGAGGTTCGGTGAGACACATCGTGCCAGTCCAGTGACCAGACACCAATTTCTCAAGATAAATTTTCTTCTGATCATCTGTCCCGTGTGCATGTAGGCATTCGTATGCACCGTGCGATAAACCTGGATACATCGCCCAAGACTGGTTTGCAGAATTTAGTGTTTCATATAGAGCGCTATTGAGTAACTGCGGCAATCCTTGCCCACCATACTCAGGGTCACATGACAATGCAGGCCAGCCGCTGTCCACATATTGCTGATAAGCATCTTTAAATCCAGCGGGGGTGGTGACAGACCCATCTTCATGGCGTGTACAACCCTCTTTGTCGCCCACTTGATTCAAGGGAAAGGCAATCTCCGTTGCAAATTTTCCGGCCTCTTCAATAATCTGATTGATGGTGTCTTTATCTACATCTGCAAATGCCGGCAAGGCGGCAAAGGCTTTATCCGCATTGAGGAGCTCATGAATAACAAACTGTATGTCGCGCAAGGGAGGGTTGTATTGGGGCATATAACTTTTCGAGAAAGATGGTTGTTAGGTTTATTTATTTACTTTGTTGCTTGCAAAGATTTCTTTGATTAACTCATTTGCAGTGGTAAGGCTTTTGGAGTGACCCAAAAAGCGCGAATCATGGTGAACGCCGAGCACTATGCTGTAAAGTTGAAACAGCAGGGCATCTGCATTGACCGATTTTTTTAAATGGCCGGCTGTAATCGATTCTTTAATAGCTCTGAGCATTGCAGCGCGCCAATCTTCAACACTTCGCACCAGTTCATCGCGCACAATGCCGGGGCGGTCATCATATTCAGCTGCCCCTGAAATGAAGAAGCAGCTGGAGGTATCGCCACCAACACTCATCTTGAGCCATGAGTCAATCATTTGGTTTAGGCGTGGTAGCCCCTTGGGCTTAGATAGGGCGGGCGCAAATACCTGTTCCTCAAAACCCTGATGGTAGGCTCGTACAACTTCAACTTGTAATTCTTCTCTAGAGCCAAAATGAGCAAAAACACCACTTTTGCTCATGTTTACAATCTCCGCAATAGTGCCGATAGTGAGACCTTCAAGCCCTGATTTACTAGCAATTCCTAGAGCGGCATGCAAGATTAAGGCCTTAGTCATCAACCCCTTTTTTGGCTCAGCCAATTCCTTTTTGCTAGTCCTTTGCATCAGCATGGGCTTACTCATTTATTCATTTTGTTGTAAAAATAATACGATCGTTCGTTTATATTACAACAAATTTATTTAAAGTAAATGGCAGTAAAAAATAGAATTAAGTAGCAATAGGCAAGCTCAGAAGGCCTCTTGATGAAATTTCAAGATAAGAGCGGAGGTAATTGGTGCAACACAGCAAACTTTTCGGGGAAAACCCGAGGTAGATATTTCAATAAATATCTTTAGAGTTACAAAAGTGGTCTAAGAGTTAAAAACAATTAATCAAAAGTAAAAAAGGGAAGAGACATGAAGAAATTACAGATCAGCGCACTTGCTTTGGCATTAATGAGTATTGCTTCAGGTTCTGCTATGGCACAGTCTAATGACGCTCAGTCATGGTCAGGCGTCTATGCGCAAGCAAAAGCAGGTTATGCTTCCTTTAATCCATCTGTTGGCAATGGAACTTTGGCGTTTTCTGGAAATCCCAGCATAAGTATTCCTGCTTTACCAGGTACCTACACTGCGTCAGCTAGCACTCTTAATACTGCAACTGCTGCGATAGATGTTGGATACAACTTTGCAATTGACTCGGATAAACTACTTGGCATTGGATTAAGTTACTACACTGGTGCCACAGGCTCTGGTAATGCAACCATGAATCCTACCTTAGCTGTTTTAGGTGCCGGCCCTGCGGTTAATTTGAATTATCAGCTAAAAAATCTTTGGGCAATTACATTGCAACCTGGTTGGGCCCTAGATAAAGATCGACTACTATACGCAAAAGTAGGGTATACAGGCGTAACTCTTGGTGCTAGTGGTAATAGTAATGCTGCTACTTTAGGCGTAGGTAGTAGTGGCTCATCAGTTGCCTATCAGACAGTAAATTTGAGCGGGTATGCTCTAGGTGTTGGATATAAGCAAATTTTTTCAGGATCCTGGTATTGGCTTGCTGAGGCTAACTATGGAGGATTTTCCAATAAGACAGCAACTTTGAATGTTCAAAACAAAACCGTTGGCAATGGTACTGCTACGGGTACGTTTGGCGGTTCTGGAATGGACTTCCTTGTCGGTGTAGGCTATCGTTTCTAATGCTGTACTTGCTTGATGAAAAGCCCTCTCTTTGAGGGCTTTTTCTTTCCTTGTTAGCTTCTGTATTTGAACTATTGAAAAAGAGTTGTATTTCTCGCCTATGTTAAATCCCAGCAAGCCTTGGTTGAAGAATTACCCTGAGGGCGTACCTCACGATGTCAATATTTCCGCCTACTCCTCATTGGTGGAAATGTTCGAGGAATCCTTTGCTCGCTTCCCCAGTCGTAATGCTTGTGAATACATGGGTAAATTCTTTACCTATCGTGAGTTGGATCATCTCTCTAAGAATTTTGCATCGTATCTACAAACTCTTGGCCTAGAGCCTGGTGCTCGTGTAGCCATCATGCTGCCCAATGTAGTGCAATTTCAGATTACGATGCTTGGTATCTTGCGCGCTGGATATGTAGTAGTTAATGTTAATCCTCTTTATACCGCTAGGGAACTGGAATACCAACTCAAAGATAGTGGCGCCTCGGCCTTAATTATTTTGGAAAACTTTGCGCATGTGTATGAGCAGATTGCCGCAAACGTTCCTTTGAAAAAAGCCATCGTTACCAGTCTTGGTGAGTTGATTGGCTTAAAGGGTGCAATTGTTAACCTTGTAGTGCGCAAGGTGAAGAAGGCAGTGCCGGCCTGGAGTCTTGCTCACGATTCTTTTAAGGTTGCCTTGCAAAAAGGCGCTAGCAGCCACTTTTTAAAGCCTAATACATCCCTTGACGATATTGCGTTCCTCCAATACACAGGAGGTACTACGGGTGTTGCCAAGGGCGCTATTTTGCTACATCGCAATATCCTCTCTAACGTTTTTCAGACGGAGTTGTGGCTAGAGCCAGGTATGCGCAATCGCCGCGATGAGCAACTGGTCTTCCTATGTGCTTTGCCGATGTATCACATCTTTGCACTGACAGCATGCGCGCTCTTTGGTATGCGCAAAGGTGGCTTACTTGTGTTGGTTCCCAATCCCCGTGATATAGATGGCTTCCTCAAATTATTAGATACTCATCCGAATATCAATATCTTCCCTGGTGTAAATACTTTATTCAATGCATTGATTCATCGCGTTGAATTTAAAAAAGGAGTTTTGCCTAATTTATTGGTCACAATTGGTGGTGGTATGGCTATGCAAAAAGGGGTGGCTGACCAATGGCAAAAAATTACGGGCGTACCCATTGCTGAAGGATATGGCTTATCTGAGACTGCACCAGTAGCTTGTGTCAACACACCATTAATCTCTGCCTTCACCGGTACCATTGGTTTGCCCGTTCCTGGGACTGAAGTCCTGATTTTGGATGATGCTGGAGTCGAAGTGCCTTTTGGCTCTCCAGGTGAGATTTGTATACGCGGACCACAAGTAATGGCGGGTTACTGGAATAAGCCAGAAGATACAAAGAGCGTGATGACGCCGGATGGTTACTTTAAATCCGGTGATATTGGCATTATGAATGCAGATGGCTATACCAAAATTGTGGATCGCAAAAAGGACATGATTTTAGTATCAGGCTTTAATGTTTACCCAAATGAGTTAGAGGAAATTGTTGCCTTGATGCCTGGTGTTTTAGAGTGTGCGGCAATTGGTGTGCCCAATGAAGACACTGGTGAAGCCGTAAAAATCTTTATAGTCAGAAGTGATCCTAATCTGACTGAAGATGATGTTTCCGCCTACTGCAAAATAGAATTTACAAACTACAAGCGTCCTAAATTTATTCAATTTAGAGATGAACTGCCCAAAACAAATGTCGGAAAAATTCTCCGTCGAGAATTAAGGGGATTATGAGTAGCGCAAATATTCCTAGTGTGTTGCAGGGCTTAAGACTACCGATCATATCTGCCCCGATGTTTACTGTCAGCTACCCAGAATTAGTGCTAGCCCAATGTAAAGCTGGAATTGTTGGGTCTTTTCCTGCTCTGAATGCTAGACCACCAGAGCTTTTGGATGAATGGCTAACTCAAATGACTGCTGAGTTAAAAGATTATCAAAGTAAAAATTTAAATGCCAAGATCGGACCCTTGGCCGTTAATCAAATCGTGCATATCTCCAATACCCGTCTTGAGCAAGATATGCACACGTGTGTCAAACATCGAATTCCTATCTACATCACGAGCCTAAGAGCTCCTGTCAAAGAGATTGTTGATGCAGTCCATAGCTATGGCGGCATTGTTCTTCACGATGTGATTAGTATTCGTCATGCAGAAAAAGCGCTTGAGGCTGGTGTGGACGGCTTGATTCTGGTCGCAGCTGGCGCTGGCGGTCATGCTGGGGGATTATCACCATTTGCCCTCGTTGGCGAGGTGAGGGCAATGTATTCAGGGCCGATTATTCTATCGGGTGCTATTTCTACTGGTGATGCAGTCTTGGCATCCTTAGCCATGGGCGCAGATTTTGCTTATATGGGTACGCGCTTCATTGCCAGTAAAGAAGCGCATGCTAGCGATCAATATAAAGAGGCAATTGTTTCTGCTCAGGCAGCCGATATCGTTTACACGGATCACTTCACGGGCATTCATGGGAACTACATCAAGCAAAGCATCCTCAGTGCCGGCTTAGACCCCGATAATCTACCCAAAGGTGATCCTCAGGCATTTGCCAAGCTTTCTCAGGCAAGTAAAGATAGTTCTGGTGCTAAGGCATGGAAAGATATTTGGGGCGCAGGTCAGGGCGTTGGCTTAATTGACACAATACCAAGCGTAGCTCAAATTATTGATCAACTTGAAGTAGAGTTCAATGCCGCCAAGCAAAGGCTGCTAGGATAAAATTGAACAGGTAAATCAATATTTAAAGGGCTGCTGTAATCGTGATTCTTTGGCTGCGCTCCCTTGCCTTCTATTTTTTCCTGTTTACGACTGTAAGCATTTACGCGTCAGTTATTGTGCTGGTAATCCCGTTTACTAATGTTCATACCCGCTACAACATTGGAGTCTCTTGGTGTCGTCTTGCACTGAAGGCTTTAACGCTACTGTGCGGCATTCGCTTTCAAATTGAAGGCTTTAGCAATATTCCTCAGAATTCTCATAAGCCCTTAATTATTTTAGGTAAACATCAGTCAGCATGGGAAACCATTGCTTACCCATCAATCTTTCCAAGACAACTTTGCTTTGTGTTTAAAAGGGAGTTATTTTTTCTACCTTTTTTTGGATGGGCTTTGGCCTCACTAAAAATGATCCATATTAATCGTGGTGATCGCGATAAAGCGCGCGCTAAGGTTACTTTACAGGGTGAAAGAACCCTTGCTAGGGGCGAATGGATAGTCATTTACCCAGAAGGCACGCGGACGCCTAGAGGTTCATTTAAATCGTATCGTAAAGGTGGGGTGCGTTTGGCGATAAGCGCTCACAGTGACATTCTTCCAGTTGCCCAAAATTCAGGAGCAGTATGGCCTAGAAATACCGTGCTCAAGCGTCCTGGACTTATCACCATATCTATCGGCCCCGTCATTACAGTGGCAGGCAAAACTGAGGATGAATTACAGGCAGAACTTGAGTCTTGGATGGAGGCTGAAATGCACCGGCTTGATCCTGAGGCATATATGCACTAGGAAAACAGATTTTTTAAATGCCTAAGCACTCTTTTTCCTGACATAAAGGGTTTTAGTAATCCTGGCAACTGTATCGCCCAGCTTGTCTTTTACGTCAACACTGTAATCTTTCAAAACTTTTTCACCTGAGCTTGCAGCATTTACTAAAGAATCAATCTGCTCCTGGCTGATTTCAAATTCTGCGATGACTTTGCCTGTGCCGGGCTTTAGAAATTCAATTTTTCCAGCTTGATCCCAAAAGACGTAATTTTTCCCCAGATTTTGAGAAAACATGATCATGAAAAATGGATCCGTCATGGCAAAAAGGCTGCCACCAAAATGCACTCCAACAATATTGCGATTTAAGAGCCCAAATCGCAGGCTTACTTTAGCGCTACGGTAATCCTTAGAAATCATCTCCACCTTAATGCCTGCCCCCCAGAAGGGCGGCCATACATTCATGCAATGACGTAGTAGTTTGGCGTTCATTTTTACCGTATGTTCAAAACAATAGCTCGATCATAAAGCTTTCTCTGGCTCTTATTTATTCGGTTTGATGCATAAAAACGACAACAATAAATTATTGTTCACAACTTCACAACTTCTGAAGTTGTGTGCTATAGTACTCACATGAAAGGAGTGTTATGAAAAGACTGGTGCCAAAAACCCATCAAGCGATTGAGTGGGTGGGGAAGGGTTTGAGTGCTGCTCAGGCTGCGAGAAAGATGGAG
>Ga0214178_1000430_pt1 | contig 12315 bp, 25 predicted proteins | sample TroBogEpilimnion_28_FD_153016 | JGI IMG/M metagenome (GOLD analysis project Ga0214178, IMG submission 153016) | Freshwater microbial communities from Trout Bog Lake, WI - 17SEP2007 epilimnion | ecosystem: Environmental > Aquatic > Freshwater > Lake > Epilimnion/Euphotic zone | place: Trout Bog... | reverse complement strand
CCTTAGTCCAGTAATACATCTTTGGTTTAGTATCGTTCATTGGCGGCTGCTCCAGGCAATCTCGAGGGTTGATTGATTAACAACGCTTTCACAGCGGTTGCAAATATAATGATCTTGCCAAGGCCCTTCTGGTTCAATCCTGCGGCCGTCAGGTAGACATGTGTCAAAACCATCTAGATCTGATTTGTTGCCGCATAGGCAAATCCACTCTTGTGTCTTCATGATAAATCCTTCCTTTTTCATATGTAACTAATACAATACACTAACTTTTACTGCTTGTCAATACCTAAATACAATTTTTTGACGCAAATTTTTTGTACCAGTTTCTGGGGCGCGGCGAGCTCAAAAAGATTATGTCCTGGTTCCGCCGCGGTTTGAATCCCGTTGGGGATCAAAGATCCGCTGCGGGATGCGGGTTTTTTAGTTACTGATGAGTAACTAATAATAATCGATCTAAACTCTGCCGCCCAGATGTTCAGTTACTTACGAGTAACCTCCACAGGGTATAAATACTCCATTAGCTCACGCGCATCCTCCAGGGCGGCGTAGATGTATTCATACTCAGCTTCATCAAATAGATCTTGATGAATGCTAAACTCTATGTTTTGAATCATAGTGTGGACGTTGCTCAATTGTTTAGCTAGTTCATTCATTCTGTCACCTCCTCGACATGAAACTCAGCCCATTTAAGTGCGTCCCAAGGATCCAGGGTTTCCATTGCCAGTTTACGAGCCTGTTCAATCGCCACCTCCTCGTCTTCAGCTTGGATTTCAAATCTAAGGCTATTAAGATCAATAACGATTTCGTACTTACTCATCACACCTCCACCTTTTCTCGGGGGCAATCATCAAACAAGTATTCTTCTTCATAGCCCTCAGAACAACGACACGAGTCTGACATGTTAAGTTCCACATAATCAGCGTGTGATTCTGGGATGTCGTATTCAGTAGTGGTTACTTCTCCATTGGTGTCTACTGTTACTGAACCGCCCCAACCCTGTTCCTCACGATACGTCCAGTACATGTGCAGGTCTTTAGTTCTGCAAATCTCAACCAGTTTGTCCATGATTGGCTGTGCTGGTGACCATGGCGTGTCAAAGGAAAACCAAAGAGTGGCAATTCCATTATTAGCCTCGAATGTGCCACTATCCTCGTTGGCATCCCATTTACAACCCCAGTTATTGACGTTCCATGTGTACCAGTTGTTCTCATTCTTCATGCCTTCTGAATCACATACACCGTGATACTCATCAAGTATGTCTTCTGGGATTGGAATCACATTCTGAAAAGAAATCCATTCAGGCGTGTGTTCCGTGTATGTACGTGGCTCTACTTGTTTGTAGCCATCCATAACTGGAACTTGGATTGGCTTGCGCAACTGCTCACGCAAGGCTGTGACTGTATTCTCATTGCCAGTAATACTGACTGCATTAAATACCCAATTTGGCATTAGCCCACCACCTCGTAGTCGTCACAAGCCCGAGCAATTGCATCACTAAGTTCTTCACATAGTGCGCTTAGTTCGTAGGGACTCAGGTGACCAACCATGCCCTCAGTCAGTTCGGCAAACCAAACAACCTCTGTGCCATCAGCACCAAATAATTTTCCTTCACTCATAATGCTCCTTTTATTAGTTGGTTACTACCTTCTCCCAGAACACTAACAGATAACACTAACCGTGTCAATAACCAAATACGTTTTTTTGACGAAATTTTTGCTACCAGCCGCGGCCCGCGGCCAAGCTTGATCTGGGTAATGTTAGTTACTGGCCAGTAACTTGCTCCGCCGCAGTTGCGGCCGGATCACCGATCCGCTTCACGCCGCATCAGTTTTAGTTACTCACCGGTAACTAACTCTATTGATCTATCGAACGGATCGAAAAGGATCGAACGGATCGAACGCATAGCTATCCAACACCATACAAGCTTGCTCCAAGTTTGCAATAATTTTTTGAAAAGGTACTTGCATTGTGTTCAACATTGTGTGTATAATTAGTGTACCGAGTTGCACAAGTAACCGGTATTAGTTGGAAGGACTAATCATGGAAGGCATTAACCCAGTAGTACCAGTAGTTGCAGTACAGGAATCAGTAGTTCTACCTAAGTGTTGGCAGGATTTTAAAGATGTTATCAATGCAGGCGTTGACCGAGTTATCTTGTTTGGTGCTCCCGGTACTGGCAAGACTTACGGTGGACTAACACTTGGTGTTGGTGACGGTGGTTCGTTTCGCCTTATCTGCACCGAGGACATGACAACTGCACAAGTATCGGGTGCGTTCATGCCCGACGCTGACGGTTTCAAGTTCATGGAAGGTTCAGCGTTGCGTGCATGGAAGGGTAACGGACAGGTCGGTGGTCGTTTGGTCGTTGACGAAGTTGACAAGGCAAGTGGTGACGTGTTTGGTGAGTTGCTTAACTTCTTGGACAGTACTGACAGTTCATCGTTTGCACACCCTGAAACTAACGAAGTGTTCACACCACTTCAAGGTTTCAGTGCAGTTATGACTAGCAACATTGAGCACCCTGACGACTTGCCAATGGCGTTGCGTGACCGTTTCCCAGTTGCGATTGAGATTAACGCTCCGCACCCAAGTGCGTTGTTGTCACTACCAAGTGAATTGCGACTTGTTGCTAACGCTGTTATCAGTAGCGAACCGGAGCGTCGTGTTTCGTTGCGTGCGTTCTATGCGTACAACACGTTGCTTAAGTCAATGCCAATGGAGCGTGCAAGCGTTCTTGCGTTTGGTGCGCAGAAGGCAGAAGCAATTATTGACGCTGTACGTGTCGGGTCGTTGTCATAATGACGACCCAACACACACAGAAGCGTCGGGAGCAAGTCGTTGCGTTTCCCGAAGTCATCACTGCACTACGTGACGATGGCACAGAAGTTACACGTTGGACAGTTGACGAAGGTTCAACTTCACGTGGCGACGCATACACGAACTTCCAAGACAACGTGTTGCGTATTCCACTTATCAACGATGACGTTGCACGAGTAGTACGTGCGCACGAAGCGGTTCACGTTCGTGTCTCACCTAACAACATGGAGATGTTTGCCAAGTGGTGCGAAGCTTATGGGTTCAGTGACCGAGTAGCGAAGGTCGCAGAGGAGCACCGAGTTAACACTATTGTTGGTCGTCTTGGTTACGACTTGAATCTACTCAAAGATGGTAGCGAAAAGGAATCAGGCAAGCGTAGTGCGAAGGAAGCGCAGAAGTCGGTCAACGCCTACAACGAACTAATGGCGTTTGGTGCAGGACTTGTTGGCACTAAGGCGTTTCGTGACTACATCGTTGGTGTTCGTTCAGTTGACAAAGAACTTGCTGTTCAATTACGTCAACAAGAACTTGCGCTACTAAAGATTACGAAGCGCACGCACGTTCAGAATCTTGGCAACACCGACATCGCAACTGACGGTGAAGGTATCGAACTTGGTCGTGGTTTCTTGCGTTACACGAGAGAGATAGCAGAAGTTGTTAGTTCGTATCAGAAGTACGAAGGCGATGACAATGATTTTGAATCAGTCAAGGGTTCATCGGGTATTGACTACAACGTTGGTGGCAACAATGGTTTTGCACCGTTGAAGCTTGACCACACTTTGTTATGCGACCAACAAGTCAAGGGTCACCTAGCACGTCGCAAGCGTTCAGCGTCAACTGGCAAGCGTGTTCTGTATCCATCACGTTTGTTGACTGACCCACACAAGCGAATCTTTAGTCAGAAGCCACGCAACAATGGTGGTGTCGTAGTAATTGACTGTTCAGGTTCAATGAGTTTGACTAGCGATGACGTTGACAAGTTCTTGGAACTTGCTCCGGGTGCGTTGGTTATTGCGTACTCGCACAGTAGAAAGCACGCTAACCGACCTAACGCTTGGATTATTGCTAATCGTGGCAAGCGTGCGAAGGACATTACACGTTGCACCAAGAATGGTGGCAACGGTGTAGATGGCCCGGCATTAGAGTTTGCTATCAGCAAGCGACGTGGTAGCGAACCTTTGATTTGGATTTGCGATGGTCAAGTAACAAGTTCAACTGACGATTGGCACAAAGAATTAGATGTTGCGTGCGCCAAGATGGTCATCAAGCACAACATCATTGTTGCACCGAATGTTAACGCCGGTATCAAGGCGTTGGCACTTGGCAAGTCAGCACGTTCAGATGTTCGTGGCAACGTTGGCAATTATGTGCCACGTTCAAAGGGTGGCAAGGCATAGCCCCCACAAGGTCAGACAATTAAAAGTGAATTCCTTCTCACTGCTCCGGAGCCACAAGCTCCGGAGTTTGTCGTTTCTTGAATACATTTTTTTGACAGAAATTTTTGTTAATAGGCAATTACAGGATCGTAAAACTTAAATACGTTTTTTTGTCGTAGAATTTTGTTACTAGTTCATAGATAGATCAAAATACATTTTTTTGACGAAAATTTTGTTACCACTCGGCACGACCGGCCGGCTCTACGATCTTTTTTTTAAGATCACTAGGCCACTAGCTCTACGATATCCCCGGAGCTCAAACGGATCAACGAAAGAGCCCCGGAGCGCAATGCCCCGGGACTCTTTAGCTTGTTAAATCAATCAGCTTACACTGGCACAACTAAATGCAACATTAAAACTCATTAAGTGCTATACTAAATACATCGGCATCACCGCCGAGCTTTGAAAGGATCACCATGGTTTCAAAAATCAAGCACGGCACTCGAAGCAAGTACACTAATCACGGTTGTCGCTGTCGTCCATGCACCGTTGCAGCTAGCAAAGAAACTACCGCCAATAGGCGAGCAAGGCTGACTCCTGGCATTGACTTCCCTCTTTACCTTGAGCGTATAGATAACCGCTTTAACAAGATCAACAAGCGTGCAGCTTAATAAACAAACTTCTTAAATTAGGATCACAAAATGACCTAACTATGTGATACAATAATTGTAGGTGCAGCTGTTGCAACAGCGGTAGCGGTGGCTACCAAGCATGAAGGTATTAAGAAATGCAAAAGCCCCGGGCAATTACGCCCGGGGCTTCCTTGTTACTTCTTAAACAGTTGCGCTCGCAAACGCTGTTACATAGTCATCAAACGACCAAGTTTTTTCAAACTGTGTCACTTCGACCGTCTTGCTGTCGTGATTAACAGTAACAACACGCCACACGTCTCCGTGTTCAGCAGTGCCGATACCAAAACCAGTTTCAGACATCACGTCATCTTTAATCATCTCGGTAAAGATAATGCGGTTTAGGTATTCGTCATCACCCCAACGACCCTTGCCACGAGCAAGCGCATTGGCAACCACTTCAGGTAGTTCAGTTGCTCCCCAATGCGTGTAAAGGTAAATGTCTGGTGAACCTTCACTCACTAATCTAACTTGTCCACGGTCTCCCATAATTTTCATTCCCTTCTGTAGTGGGCGATTTGCCCCCACGCATTTATTATAGCACCTAGTTAGGGTACTTGCGTGTCAAGCTTGGTTAGTGTATTATTTAATTAATGGCAACACTGCCAGATAACGGAAGGATCCATAATGAGCATTACAGGAATCAAATTACAGTTGGTTGGTCTTGATGGCAACGCATTCAGCATTCTTGGACGCGCCATGAACGCATTAAAAGATAATGATCGATCAAAACTAGAAGATGAATATTATGCAGAAGCAACGTCAGGTGATTACGACCACTTGCTAGCCACAACTGCTAAATACTTTGAAGCTTATTAGATTACTGTAGAAACAAGAAAGCCCCGGGCGTAATTGCCCGGGGCTTTTGCTTGTCGTTGTTACTTGGCTACTTCATTCCCTTACATTTTAAATTGTGTCTTTCTTTATCGCGTCGCACTGTGCGAGCATCACCTAACGGCGTAATGTGATTACAGTTTGAACACATTGAACCCTTAATGTTTGTTGTTCCTTGTTGTGCTTTAAAGTTGCGTTTCATTATTCTTCCTTCCCAACGTAACGAACATAGATACGTCTTAATAGTTTTCCATCTTCGTAGTAATTGCGATAAGCACGTTGAAACTCTGCACCTTGAAATCTTTTAGGTACGCTTCTGCTATCAACGCCTTCTTTAAGCAGAACCCACTCACCTTTGTTCTTTCGTAGTTCACCTTCAATTATTTCTTCGCGCTTAGGTTTCCATGGCCCCCCTTCTCCCTTCTTCCCAGTTGAAGAAGGTGCGGGCGTTGACCAAACAATTTCTATTGCTTCCATGATTACCACCAACTCGAATAGTAGATTTCCATGTCTTGAGTAATTGCCTTAATAGCCTTCTCAATGAACTCTAACGTCTCTGTGTCGTGCTCCTCATCACTCTGACCAAAGAAGAAACCAGTGGTCTGAGGTAGTCGAGAGTTCACAACTGCTTCTTTTAACTCCTGCAAGTCGTGAAACGTTAAGCGTACTGGTACACAGTTGAAATCTTTGTCTCCACCTTTGCTCACATAAAGTTCTTCCATGTATCCTTGCAAGTTTGCGTGCTTGCGCCATGAGTGAAACATGACAGCTCGAACTCCTTCAGGATCTGTTTCATCGTTCCAATAGTAAGAAAGATCTGTGTTCTCTTTGTGTGGCATTACTGCGTATGCGTATTGGTCGAGCCCCATCACTCACCGCCTAGCGATGAGTGAGAGGCCGTTGCAACAACGTACATCGTGCGTGTGTAATCCATGAGCGTTGCAATCTGCTCGTCAGTAAGTCCGAGCGTGTTGCCTTCTTCGTCTGTGTCAACGTGTGTGAAGATAATGTTGCCACTGATAAAGTCATACATGCCAAACTCATCAACGTATAGCGATGTGCCGATGGCGTTCTGCTCTAACTGTTCAATCTTTCCTTCTTCGTTAACCCACATGGTCACGCCTAGCGTGTGTAAGTCAACTGCTTCAATAAGTCCACCAACTGCTTCACGCAAAGTGTCATAAGCGTTAGAGTTGTCAAACTCAACGATGGCTTTGTGTCCATCTGTGTTAAGTGTTAATGCTTTCATGATTTTTTATCCTTCCGAGTCGCACCATGCGACTACATCAATACAATAACACAATTAAGTACATCATGCAAACATCAAGGATCTTTTTTTAAGCTGCACTAATAAAGACAAAACCCCCGCCGATCTGGCAGGGGTTAAGTCCGGGGGTCTCTCATTTATTGAGAGGAAGGATAGGCACGGTAGAGTAAAGGCTACCGTGCCTATCATGGTGGCGTTTCCCAACGCAAACCAATTATGAACTACCGATAACGCCTAATGCGTCTACGATAGTTGCGATTACTGTTGGCTACTAAAACTATGTAATAGCCTACTATGATACCTGCGACAAAAGCAAAAAGGCTAGGGATAATGCTATCTATCCATTGTGTCATCACGTCACAGTTGTTGAATGGTATAAGGCTTTGCGTGTAAATGAATACGCTCATAAAAGCAAGCGCACCTACTGACCACACAAAACTTCTTTCAATAAGTTTTCCCTTTCTCATAGTGCCAACTCCTTGTTGAATGTAGTCCAACGCTCTACGCCGTTCACGTTAAGGCGAACCCTGAATGAGCCCGTAGCGTTTTCAACTACTTCTTCAACAATACCGACAACACCTGAACTCTGTGTTGTGAATGTCTGACCTACTGTTAGACCTGAATTAAGCAATGCCAGTTGGTGCTTTATAACTTGCAACCGTGCCATCTTTTCGACTAAGTCCATCACTTGCTTTTCAATGTTTAGTCGTGCTTCTTCAGGTAACGTCTTCGCAACTTCCAACACTTCTTGCAACTTTGCAATTTCTTCTTTTTGTTTTTTTGTAATTGTAAGCATGATTTTATCCTTCCGCCTCCAGCACCTTGCCTTCAACAATTCAAACTTAACACATGCAACTGAACTAAGTCAAGTCACAAATCAAAAACTTTTATAGCTGCGGATCAAGCTGCGATCCGTTTAAACTTTCAATGAATTAGTTACTGACCAGTAACCTTAAAATCGGAATACGTTTTTTTGTCAGAAATTTTTGTTACTAGTTAGAATACGTTTTTTTGTCAGAAATTTTTGTTACTAGCGCTTCAGCGCTTCGATCCTGGGACGGCGCCCCGGCCGCCCGCCCGCGCCCGCGAGCTCGCGCCCGAGCTCTGCCCGAGCTGCGATCCGCAGCTGCGAGCTAGCTCAGATCTGATAAGCTGCGAGCTACATTCCCCACATAGCTCTAAGCTCGCTAGCTGTTGGCAATGGCTTGCCTAGCTGCTCGAGCTCGTAACACTTAAGGCATAGCTCGCCAGGGAATACCTCTAGCTTGTCTACGCTTGCCTTGCAGCTTGAACATGTAATCATTTTTATCTCCTTTACTAGATGACAACAAGCTAACACACTAAGCGCAGCTTGTCAAGTCAATTTTTAAAAACTTTTAGAGCTGCGAGCTGCGAGCTGCGAGCTCGATCCTTAGCTACAAGCTAGCGTAAAGCTTAAAAAAATTGGGCGCCTATTCCACCAATACCTACAATACACACTTAACGCAAGCTTGTCAAGTTCATTTTGTGTTTTTATTTTGTTTTTTGTCGTTTGCATTCTCGCCACTTTTTTTTAAAAGCAATACCAACACCTAGGCCAGATCTGGCAAGCTCAAAATCGCAAAATAGACACCAATAAAAGCAAAATCCCGGGACGCAATGTCCCGGGACGCTTAAAAATTAAGTTAAAAGCTAAATGAATTCAAAAGGATCGCGATCCTCGAACACATCCTCCCATTCTGAGAGTAGCGGCGTTAATCCGGTCTTCTCCCATTCGCTCATCATGTATTCGTAATTCTCTTGGATGCGCTCCGTCTGCTCTTGGTCGCTCATTCTTAACGCTCCTTTACAATAGCGTGAACTGCTTCAGGGTAGGCGCCAGCTGTAAGGCCTCGAGCAATAAGCGCTTGTTGCTTGCTTGTAGTTCTAGAGTAGAACTGGTTATCTAGGTAAGTAATCTCTCTGCCCTCAATTACTGCCATTAGCGTGGAATAGCTGTAAATTCTGTATTCGTTGCCCTCGTACTTAGCGCTCATGCTGTTACCCTCAAAAGGTCGTAGCTGCGCTATCTTTTCTACTGCTTGTAGGTTAGTTGTGTAAGCCATGATAAATCCTTCCAGCCTTGCTACTTGCTCAGCTGTTAAAAGTGTACACTAAGCGATCTAACTATGTCAAGCTCATTTTACTTTTTTTTGTCAAAAGTTTTTGTTCCAGATCTTTTAGGCGCGAGCTCGCGATCCGGCTACGATCCGGGAAAGCAAAAGGCCCGGGACTAATGCCCCGGGCCTTTTGCTCTGGTACGCCTTAACTAAACTGGCCTACCGTGTTTCCGTTCACGTCTCTAATTTTACCTTGCCACGCTCCGCCACGTAGGCGCTCTGCTACGCGCTCCAGTGCCTCCGCGATGTCTAGGTTTGTCTTCATGGCATCATTGCCGGTAGTAATCGTAACTGTAAAATCGTTTTCCATTTTTATAACTCCTCTATTTCGTGTCCTTGGTACTGCATGTTTCCCGCAACGTAGCAAGCTTCCGCGTACTGCGCCGGACTCATGCCCTCTGGTAGGTCGTCATCATCGAAGACGATGTAACCCTCAATTTTAACTTCGTATTCGTAAGTCATTAGAACTTCCCCCCTCTATCGATAAAAAACATAATCCACGCTCCGGCTACCATCCCGCCCAACATCCATGAAATTTGAATCATTTTAGTTTCTCCTTTTAAGTTTTTTTGTCTAAGTTTTTTTGTTCCAGGATTTTCTACCCTCGGAGGGTAGGCGCGCCGGGCATTACTGCCCGGCGCTCCCGGTCGCTATCTCTAGCGAAAGTCTGCCGTTGTCCAGCGCTCTACACCATCAACCACTAGGCGGACGCTGTAAAGGCCCTTTATGCCGTTACGGCGGTCAATCTGAGACACTAGGCCGGTCTTACCTGAACCCTGCGTAGTGAATGGCTTGCCTACTACCAATACGCGCTGGCGGTTACTGCCTACCCTTACTTCATTGATACTGGTAATCTCGTTACCAGTTACTTCGCTAATGTATTTCTGCATGTTATCCCCTTTACTGGATTACAATTTTTTGTCGCAAAATTTTTGCGCCGGGATTTTTACTCCCTCAGAAAGTCTAACCGGCCGTTACTTGGGCATGGGTTAGGCTTCCTGGGCGAGTGACGAACACTTGTCAGTCTGACAAGTGTTCGCCTGCCCTGCCTGGCTACTCGTGTAGCCAGGTCATACAGTCAGGGCACAAGCGAGACTCGCCCCCAAGACTGATGCAATCGCCCAACTCATCGCCACCCGTAGCCATTGTGCCCTTGTCGTGACCTACGGTCAGTGTACCGACTGGAGCGAACGCCTTAGCAATCTGACTAAAAAACTCTGACTCGTTCATTCTGTACCTACCCTATCGGGCGAAACGTTCGTTCACCTCGATAAATCCACTTTAACACATGACCACCCCCATCAGCCACACGAAGCCGACTTGCAGGGGATCATTTTGGGTGCACACACACGTAAACTTTATCTTCTTATATCCGAACATATGTTCAACACAAAGATGGGCAAACAGTAGAAATACGCAATTTGGACACACGTGTCAACATTTTGTATTCTTAAAAACGTTAAAACTTGACAGTAGGTACCATATCTGGTACTCTTGACGGTATGAGCGAAGAACTTAATAAAGCTATGGAAGACCTAGCAGAGCAATTGGAGGGGCGAAAAACGCCTTCTAGCACCCTCTCAGAGCATTTTAAAGGTACTAACCTACGCGGAGCGATCAATCGCTATTTTGAAACCGACTCAACAGATACACCACTGCATTTAATTGAATCCGAGGGCAACACAATCAACTTTGAAGGATATCTAATTAAAGATGATTTTGACACAAAAGATTTCTTCAACTGGTTAGGACACAACGCTATTTTGTACGTACAAAAAATAATTACGCCAACAACCGAGGAATTCTACGCTTTTGAGATGATTCAAACCCATTCAAAGCCTCTACGTGCTAAAGTAGGCAACGTTATAGTACGCATCACACCTACTAGCTACGATGTGCTATAGTTAAGACATAAGTGCTACTTGCACTACATAGAAGACGTGCCGATTAAGGACGACCTCAGCTTCTATGTGGTGCAAATAGTATTTGTGAAAAGAGGGAATAATGGATTTTGATCAATGGCTTAAATACGGTATTGATAACAAGTTCTGTACAGATCAATTCTGTAATACACACGATGGCTTTCCAATGAGTGAAGCTGAAGAACTTGAATGGGAAGAAGGCGGAGACCCATGCGCACACATGGTACGTCTTGGTTCTATTGAAGACTGGTTGTAGGTCTCATAATTACAATTGCACTAGGAAACGGTGCACGATCTGCTCCTCCAAAGTGTAAACGACCTCGTATAAAACGTACTTCGTGATGAATAATTGAATCATGCCACCAAGAGGTGTCAGTACGCGACGGAACTAAACAAACTATTTTTAGTCCGGCCCTAGATTCATTATCAGCTTTAGCCATCCAGTGTTTAATAGTCTTACCGTATGGTGGATTAAGAAATGCAGTAGTACCACCTACGCTAGATACGTCGTCGTACCATAGACGACTAAAAGCGTCTTGCATAAGTGGGTCATCATGATCTGGTCCATACCACATGTCACACAATGCAGATACTTTAAGTGCTGCGGCATCTAACGTAAAGTTAAATTCATCATTTAATTCGTTAAATGTTTTCTTAGGCGTTGTCCATGTATCTTTGTTAGAGCTAAATGTTGTTTCTCGAGCATAGTAATTAGTCATTATTGTTAGCCCAGTTGTAGACGCGTAGTTTGCTTGTTATGAAGGTACATCAATACATAGGTTGGGGGGTACCCCCGCGGAAAAATTTTTTTGACGCTGCCGCTTCGTTAATTTATTTTAAAAAGGGCCGTCGGTAAATTTATATTGATCAATCTTCTTCTAATTCAGAATTCTCGTAAGCCTCTTCAAACGCAGTAACTAATCCGTTAGCGCGATCAACCGCTTCATCAAACTCAGGGATTAGGTCAAGGATTGCTCCCGCGCCACCCTCAGTCTCTACGGCAAGAATAAAACCATCTGGGCTGCTAAAGACACGGATGTAACTAAACGTTCCATCTTCCATTGGTAGTTCTTTTTCGTAAAGAATATCGGCATCAAGCTTTTCGCTAATTGTTGTTGGGGCCTCTGGTGCTTCTTCAATTTTTTCTGACATTACATTCCTCTCATTTATGATTCAAACATTTATATTGCGTGGCTGGCGGACTAGGGGTCGAACCTAGATTCACAGATTCAAAGTCTGTTGTCCTGCCATTGGACGATCCGCCAATTGCTG
>Ga0214178_1000428_pt1 | contig 12340 bp, 10 predicted proteins | sample TroBogEpilimnion_28_FD_153016 | JGI IMG/M metagenome (GOLD analysis project Ga0214178, IMG submission 153016) | Freshwater microbial communities from Trout Bog Lake, WI - 17SEP2007 epilimnion | ecosystem: Environmental > Aquatic > Freshwater > Lake > Epilimnion/Euphotic zone | place: Trout Bog... | reverse complement strand
AGTCTCTAAGTCTGAGAGGCCGTGGAACTTATCTGGGAGTGGGCGTAATGACTTACTGAGAAGGCGTAAGTTGCTGCATTCAACAGACAGCTCGCCTTTATTGGTCTTAAAGAGGTTGCCTTCAGCGGAGATAAAGTCACCCATATCCCAATGCTTAAAGGCGCCATGTACATCAGTACCACTGAGCTCATCATTAATATAAAACTGAATTTGTCCGCTACGATCTTGAATGGTTGCAAAACTCGCCTTACCCATTACGCGCTTGAGAACCATGCGTCCAGCTACTTTAACGTGAATCTGCTTAGCAGCTAATTCCTCTTTAGTCAGGCTGTCGTAGTGAGCGTGTAAATCTGCCGCCAAATGTGTTGGCACAAAATCATTTGGAAACGCAACACCATCTGCGCGAAGTTTGGCAAGTTTTTCACGGCGCTCCGCAATGATATGGTTCTCATCAACTACTTCAGTAGCAGGGACAGTGTCTAAATGGGTTTTATTGTTCATATCTATCGCGGTGCAGTAATGGGTGTGAGGTTATTACACGCCTTGTTTTAGGCTGGCTTCAATAAAGGCATCCAGATCTCCATCCAGTACTTTCTGGGTGTTTGAGATTTCGACGTTAGTGCGCAAATCTTTAATACGGCTTTGATCTAAAACGTAAGAGCGGATTTGATGACCCCAACCCACATCCGTTTTGCTAGCCTCTAGCTTGTCTTGTTCAGCGCGACGTTTTTGCATCTCATGTTCATAGAGGCGGGATTTGAGCATGCTCATCGCCTCAGCGCGATTGCGATGCTGGCTACGATCATTCTGACACTGCACCACAATTCCTGTTGGAATATGGGTTAAACGAACGGCCGAGTCGGTTTTATTAATGTGCTGACCACCTGCGCCAGAGGCACGGTAGGTATCGGTACGAATATCAGCAGGATTGATATCGATTTCAATCGAGTCATCAATCTCTGGATATACATAGATAGAAGCAAATGATGTGTGACGTCCGTTTGAAGAGTCAAAAGGTGATTTGCGTACTAAGCGATGTACGCCAGTTTCCGAACGGAGATGTCCGTAAGCGTACTCACCATCAACTTTAATGGTTGCACTCTTGATACCAGCAACATCACCATCAGATTCTTCGAGAATTTCAGTTTTATAGCCTTTGCGCTCACAATACTTGAGATATTGGCGGTAGAGCATACTAGCCCAATCACAGGCTTCGGTGCCACCAGCACCTGCTTGAATATCGATAAAGCAATTGCAAGAGTCCATCTCATTATGAAACATGCGACGGAACTCGAGATCACCAATGATCTTGCTATAACCTTCAACATCTTGCTCAATAGCGGCGATCGTTTCAAAATCACTTTCTTCCTTGGCCATATCAAATAGCTCAAGTGCTCCAGTGATATTGGAATGAAGATTGGTAAGAGTAGTCACAACGCCATCGAGTAATTTCTTCTCTTTGCCTAGCGCTTGCGCTTTCTTTTGATCATCCCATATAGTGGGATCTTCCAGAATAGAGTTAACTTCGGTAAGGCGACGTGACTTTACGTCGAAGTCAAAGATACCCCCGAAGTGCTTGCTCACGAGTGAGTAGGTCGGACAGGGTGTTCGAAATAATGTTTAGTTGTTCAGCTTCCATCCCCTGATTATAAGGGGGTTATTGGGCCAGACCCTTGGGGCGTAGTCGCCTCATCGTGAGCCTCAACCATGAGCTGCACCCGAGCTTGGCCTTGATAGCGGTCAGTCACTAGACGGTAGGCTAATTTCGCTTTAGCTGGTAGGGTTTGTGTTCGATTAAACCAAACAGCAGTAAGTGGCTTATCTGAGGCTGAGGAGCCAGTAGGGCGAACCATCAAGCGTAAATGTTTTTCTTTCATCAGGCTTTGCTGAGCAATCTCAAATTCCCCATAAAAAACGGGCTGAGGGAAGCCTTGGCCCCAGATTTCTTCTGCTAGGAGATCACCAATTTCAGGGGTGAATTCAGAGGGTTCTAATACACCATCGTGGGTATGGCGACGCTCTAGTAATTCATCCGTGAGTAGGCTGCTTGCTACTTCCTGAAAGCAGGAATCGAACTTTTCAAAGTCGCTTTTCCGAATCGTTAAGCCAGCAGCCATTGCATGACCACCAAACTTCAAAATGAGTCCAGGCTCACGTTTTGAAACCAGATCTAAAGCATCTCTCAAATGAAAGCCAGAGAGTGAGCGACCCGAGCCGCGTAATTCTTCACCTGTGCTGCCATCTGCTGGAGCGAACACAATTGCTGGACGATTGAAGCGCTCTTTCAAGCGCGAAGCAACAATCCCAACTACGCCTTGATGCCACTCTGGGTTCCACAAGCAAATACTAGTGCGCTCAGCCATAGTGCCAGCTAATTGATCTTCGGCGAGATGTGAGAGAGCAGTCTCTTGCATGCCCGCTTCAATTACTCTGCGCTCACGATTAATACGGTCGAGTTCGTGTGCGAGATTAAGCGCTTCATCAGCATTATCGGTAAGGAGTAGACGAATGCCCAGCGCCATATCTGCCAGCCGACCAGCAGCATTGAGTCTGGGGCCAATCGCAAAACCTAAATCAAATGCATTTGCTTTGCGTGGATCCCGGATTGCCGCCTGAAATAGAGCCTGAATACCAGACTGCGAAATACCTGTGCGAATCCGTTTTAAACCATTAGAAACTAATACACGATTATTGCGATCAAGTTGAGCAACGTCAGCTACTGTCCCTAAAGCAACGAGATCGAGAAGATTCTCTACTTTAGGCTGAGTCTCATTCGTAAATTTTCCACGCTTGCGAAGTTCAGCGCGCAATGCAACAAGTAGATAAAACATGACACCAACTCCAGCAAGTGCTTTGCTTGGAAAGTTGCAGCTAGGTTGATTTGGATTGACGATAGCTAAAGCTTTGGGAAGGTGATCTCCGGGGAGATGGTGGTCGGTTACGATCACTTCCATGCCTAGTTCGCGGGCGCGATCAACACCAGCTTCGCTAGCAATACCGTTATCTACTGTAATCAGATATTTTGGTTTAGGGTTTTGCTGTGCAGCTAGCTCCACCACCTCTGGCGTTAAACCATAGCCCATCGTGAAGCGGTTTGGCACTAGAAACTGAATTGGGGTCTCAGGCCCCCCCAACATACGTAAGCCCCGTAAGCCAACCGCACAGGCAGTGGCGCCATCGCAGTCATAGTCTGCAACGATGAGCATAGGCTCTTTTTTCTCAAGGATATCTGCGAGTAAAGATGCGGTACTAATGCAATTCTTGAGCTCCACTGGTGAAATCAACTGCTTTAAATCGAGCGAGAGTTCTTCTGGCGACTGGAGTCCTCGAGCTGCATAGAGTCGAGCAAGCAGAGGATGTAATCCACTCTGCGCTAGCCAAGTAGCCGTACGTTCTGAGAAGGGGCGTTGAGAGAAAAGGCTCATACTAATTTCAGACTCATGTATGACTAATCTCTTTCCAGGTGAGAAGTTCTGCTTTTTTCCAGAAGACCCAAGATTTTTTGGAAAGGTCCTTGCTAGTAAAGCTGCGCTCGCGTACCTTACCTTTTGGAAAATCAATGATGACTAATTCATTTAGCTGTTTATCCAGCAGTGCTTTACTCAATAGTGGCCAAACATGCTTTGGTTGGTCAAGCCAAGCAAAGGCACCAGCTAGATTTTGATCATTCAAGCTGATTTCGTATGGAAGGCTTAATAGCTTTGCGAGCCCTGCCAGCAATGGGTGTGAGCCAATGAGGCGTTGTGATTGTTTTAATACTGTGGGAGCTTGTACGGTATTAAGTTTGCCAATGCCACTAATCCAGATCGAGTTGATGCTAGGCATACCACGCTGCTCTCGTTCTTCATTGGTAGAGTCAATATGCCAGAGCATTTGGATTTCATTTTGCAGTTTGCACCAGCGTTTAGCGATACCCTCTTCTTGAGTATCCCGCGGCATCCACCAGTCAATATTGCGACCATGAGCTTGATCAACACTGTAACTTTCTAAACTGGTAAAGGGTCCCGCAGGAATAAACCAATAGTGCCGATTCTGAAATAGGACCGTACTCTGAAAATCTTCTTCGATAAAAGGAAGGGCAACTTTGAGTAATTGCGACGACTCTTTCTCGGTCAGATCAATCTGACTTTGCCCCATCAAAATGAGGTGATCTCGTGTAGCATGCAAGTGAACTGGCTGTAGGCAGGCAATCATTTCATTTGGGTTGACTACTTGATTGGATTGCCCAAGCAGTAAAACAGGGGCAAGCGGAACTTTTTCTCCCAGTAAAAAGCGCTCATGAGGAAGTCCTTGCTGAGGACTATCTCTGGTTTCGAGCGCATCCAAGGCATCTTCCCCAGATACCATCAGGGTAAAGCGGCGCGAATTGCTCATAGAGGCATGGGAAGGGGCAGAATTTGCAGTCATTCCCCTGATTTTAGGTGGCATTTAGGTATTCCATCAGTTTGTCCTCGCGATTCACTAAACTGTGGCTATGTTGAGACTTCCTATTGAGCTAGAAATTGGCCTGCGCTACACCCGATCTAAGCGTCGTAAGACGGTAGGCAAACGCGATGGCTTCCTTTCCTTTATTTCTGGTATTTCCACTGCGGGCATCGCTTTGGGTGTCGCCTCTCTGATTGTGGTGCTTTCAGTGATGAATGGCTTTCAGAAAGAGGTACGGGACCGTATGCTATCTGTCCTTTCTCATGTAGAAATTATTTCTCCAGACGGGCTAGTAAATTGGGAGCCGCTGGCACTAAAGGTAGCGCAGCAACCGCACATCGTTGGTGTAGCACCGATGGTAAGTTCACAAGGCTTGTTGAGTCGTGACAACATGATGCGTGGCGTATCTATTCGGGGTATCTTGCCGAGCGAGGAAGGTAAGGTTTCTGATCTCCCTAAACAATTTGTTGCGGGAAGTATTGAGGACTTAAAGCCTGGGAGCTTTGGCGTTGCTTTAGGAGCACAACTTGCAGCGATTGTCGGTGCACACGTAGGCGATCGTATCAATTTAATAGTCCCTGAAAGTGATTTAACTCCTGCAGGCGCCATGCCGCGTATGCGTACCCTCCAAGTGGTAGGCATTGTCGATAGCGGCCATTATGAATACGATAGTTCTTTAGCTATCATGCATTGGAAAGATGCTGCAGCCCTATTACGCCTGCGTGAGCCTTCAGGCCTGCGTGTCAAGGTTGATGAAATGCAGCGAGCTCCCGAGGTTGCCAATGCATTATCAGCGGTTGTTCCTCAAGCTCTTTGGGTGACTGATTGGTCAAGGTCTAATCGCAATTGGTTTGCAGCTGTTCAGACTGAAAAGAAAATGATGTTCATTATTCTGACTCTAATTATTGCAGTTGCTGCTTTTAACCTGGTGTCTACTTTAGTAATGACGGTTAATGAGAAGCAGGCTGATATTGCCATCCTGAGAACGATGGGTGCGAGCCCTGGACTTATTCAGAGAATCTTTCTGATTCAGGGATTAGCAATTGGTTTACTTGGCTCCTTATCTGGGGTATTACTAGGTTTATTGATTGCACTGAATATTGATGTCATCGTTCCAGTAATTGAGGCGATCTTTCGTGTGCAGTTTTTGCCGCGTGAGGTGTATTTCATTAGTGAGCTGCCATCCGATGTGAGAGCGGGTGATGTGCTTACAGTCGGTTTAATGGCTTTCGGTCTTTCAGTATTGGCAACGTTGTACCCAAGTCGTCGTGCTGCCAAGGTACAGCCTGCGGAGGCCCTGCGATATGAGTAATGTTGAAAGTCCGGTACTAAAGGCTCGGGGCCTAGCCAAGACCTATGGTCAAGGACCTACTGCGGTGGAGGTTCTAAGAGCAATTGATTTAGATGTGGCCCCTTCAGAAAAGGTGGCTGTTGTTGGTTCCTCGGGGTCTGGCAAAAGTACATTGCTGCACTTGTTGGGTGGCTTAGATAGTCCAAGTGCTGGCTCAGTCATGTTGGCCGGCTCAAATCTGAGTAACTTATCAGTAAAAAAATTAGATCTACTACGTAATCATAGTCTTGGGTTTATTTATCAGTTCCATCATCTCTTAGATGAATTTAGTGCAATAGAGAACGTTGCCTTACCTTTACGTATTCGTAGTCTAAGTAATGACGAGTCTATGGACCGTGCTAGCAAAATACTGAAAGCGGTAGGTCTTGCACAGCGTGAGCTTCACACTCCTGGGGAGCTATCGGGTGGAGAGCGTCAACGTGTTGCGGTAGCTCGTGCCTTAGTAGGAAATCCTGCTTGCGTTCTCGCTGATGAGCCGACTGGCAATTTGGACACCGAGACCGCTGATAGTGTATTTGACTTAATGTTAGATATCGCCCGTGATCAAGGTACAGCCTTTGTTATCGTGACGCATGATCCTATTCGCGCCAAACGTTGTGATCGCATTTTGCATTTAGAGCGTGGAGTATTAAAGACGTTTTCAGCATGAGTCGACATCCCATGTGGATTGATACCCATTGCCATCTAGATGCTCCTGAGTTTATGAATTCGCTAGATAGGGTAATTCAGGGCGCTTCTGAAAATAACGTAAAGGCTATTTTGCTTCCGGCTGTAAAGGTTGCGGACTGTCTTCAAGTTAAAGAGATGGCACACCAATACAGTCAGCAAATTCCGGGCCTGGTCTATACCCTCGGAATACATCCTCTGTATATCAATCAGGCCCAAGAAGTTGATATTCAAATTCTGGAGAATCGGATTATTGATTCACTCTCTGATTCACGCTTTGTCGGTGTTGGTGAAATTGGTTTAGATTATTTCGTAGAAGGCTTAGATCCCCATCGGCAGGAATACTTCTTTAGTGCGCAATTGGATTTGGCGCAAAAATATCAGCTACCCGTCATCTTGCATGTTCGTAGATCACAAGATGCCATTTTGAAAGCCTTGCGTCGCCGTAAGATACCTAGTGGAATAGCGCATGCCTTTAATGGTAGCTTCCAGCAAGCAGAGCAATTTATCGAGCTAGGTTTTAAGTTAGGCTTTGGTGGTGCAGCGACATATGAACGAGCTCTACAAATACGTAGACTTCTTAAAGAGCTTCCTCTGCATAGCATTGTTACTGAAACGGATGCGCCTGATATTCCGCCAGCATGGCTTAGAGGTGAGGGTATCGTATTTAATGAGCCCGCTTTTCTACCGCGGATTGCAAAAGAGCTTGCATTAGTTAGAAGCATAAGTGACGCAGAATTTTCTTCAGCTATATGGTGCAATGCTATGCAAGTATTGCCGCGTTGGTCTGCATTATGTGCAGGCATTCCCAGTCTTAACCTAGCCTCCTAAATCATTGCGCTTCGCTATTACGGCGTTTATCGCCGGGGGATCGTTCCTTCTCTTTTTACCGAAAGTCCCTGAATATTGGTTCTATGTCTGTATAGCAATAGCTGTAGCTTGCTTTCTAATAATTTATCTTTTGCGTTACTCCACTATTGCTAAAAAACTAGCAATCATCAGCCTTTTAGTTACGATGGGTTTTGCATGGAATGCGCGCTATGCTGAAAATCGTTTGGAAAATATTCTTTCTATAGACCTGGAGGGCAAAGAATTTTCTCTTGAGGGCAGAGTAGCTGCTCTACCGCAAAGTAATTCATCTGGTGCAAAGTTTGCTTTTGAGGTGGATCGTGCTATCGCTGGCAGGGAAGTGCGTAGTGACTTTCCAAAGAGAATATATTTAAGTTGGCAGCCCGCCTGGAGAAATCCTCAGGAAATTCCAGAAATTATTCCTGGTCAGCGCTGGAGGTTGAAGGCTAAGCTCAAGCGTCCTTACGGATCATTAAACCCCTATACCTTTGATTTTGAGCGCTGGTCTTTTCATCAAGACTTTGGGGCTAGCGGGTCAATTCGATCAGGTGAGTTGCTGATAGATAGAGATATTGCTTTGCTTGAGTTTGAGATGCGTATGGAGCTCGGACGCTGGCACTTGCGCAAAAAGATACAGTCGATATTACCGGGAGATGCAAGATATGTGGGGGTGCTGATTGCCTTGGTTATTGGTGATCAAAACGCGATCAATCAAGATGATTGGCAAGTATTTAATGCAACAGGCATTGGACATCTCATTTCGATATCGGGACTTCATGTAACTATGTTGGCGGGTGTTGGTGCCTCATTGGCTGCCTTTATTTGGCGTCGTCGCAATTGGCCTCTTATTGCGCCTGTTAGTAAGGTGGCGGCAGTATCAGGATTTACTACTGCATTTATATACGCCTGGTTAGCTGGCTTTCAGATTCCGGCGCAAAGAACGATGTATATGGTTGGGGTGGTTGCTTTTGCTTTGTGGACTGGTAGAAATCCAAGGTCATTTGACATCTGGTGGTGGGCCTTGGCTTTTGTATTACTGATTGATCCAATGGCGGCTTATACGCCTGGGTTTTGGTTGTCTTTTGGCGCGGTGGCTGCCATTCTGTATGCCTTGGGTAACTCCTCTGGCTTATTAGGCATTCCAACTGGAAGAGAGTTGGAGGTGCATTGGATACAACGCACGCTTCAATCGCTAAGAGAGGCTTGCCGTGTACAGGCGGTTGTTACCTTAGCATTATTGCCATTTACTTTATTTTGGTTTTATCAAGTCTCTATTGTTTCTCCATTGGCGAATGCATTTGCTATTCCGCTAGTGAGTTATATCGTGACGCCACTCGCTATTGCAGGAGCCTTGCTACCAGAATTTATAGGTCGTTATTTATTGATGCCAGCCCATGCCTCTATGGAGTATTTGGCTCTGGTACTTGAGAGGATGGCGGGCTGGAGTTGGTCGGTAGTTTGGGCAAGGCAGCCAGAATGGTGGAAATTGCTGATATCAGGATGTGGAATTATTTATGCAATTCGTCCCGGTGACATTGGCGAAACATGGAAGAGGAGGTTGCTGGCCATCACCTTATCCATACCTTTATTTACTTGGCCGACTCAATTCAATGAGCGTCTTAATCCAGGAGAATTTAGAGCGATTGTTTTGGATATTGGGCAAGGTACTGCGGTTTTAATTGAAACTGCCAATAGAAGACTGCTGTATGACACGGGCCCAATTCAAGGGGCAAAAGATGATGCGGGACAAAGGGTAATTCTTCCTTATTTAAGAGGTAGGGGAATTCATCAAGTTGATCGCATAGTGATCAGCCATAGTGATAGTGATCACATCGGTGGTGCCGCAAGCTTACTAAAGCAGATTCAGTTCGACTCTATGATGGGCTCATTGCCTAGTAATAATCCTTTGCTCCAGAATTTACAGGTAAGAAACATACCTGCTATCCCATGTCGTTTTGGTCAGCGCTGGGAGTGGGATGGTGTGGAGTTTGTCATTTGGCATCCTCATGAAGAAACTACATTTGCCGATCAATATTTTGGCAAGCCAAATGAGATGAGTTGTGTGCTGGAAGTACGTAATCAACAGAGCTCTTTTTGGTTAACGGGTGATGTTGAGAGGCAGGGTGAAGCTGCAATTACTGAGCGATTAGACTCAGTCTTGCTACAAGAGATTGGCGATAGAGAATTTGTCTTTATGGCACCACATCATGGGAGCAAAACCTCTTCTTCCTTGGCACTGCTGGAGAAGCTTAAGCCCGATCAGGCTTTTGCGCAAAATGGTTATCGAAATCGCTATGGCCATCCACATCCAGACGTAACGGCACGCTATCAAAAGCTGGGAGTCCCTTTTTATCAAACTCCTGAAACTGGGGCACAGACTTGGTTATTTAGAAATAACACAAAGTCTTCAACGCAGTTTATGAGAGCTAGTATGAAGCGGCTATGGCATCGAATGATGTGAAATGAATAAATGAACTTATTTGAAGCATTCTGGGATATTGGTCTTAATGTTCGGCATCTGTGAATTGAAGCTTTGCCAGATGAGAGTAGAGGCCTCCTTTGGTCACCAGCGAGGAGTGGTTGCCAATTTCTACAATATGACCGTCCTCCATGACAACAATTCTGTCAGCCTTTTTGACGGTTGCCAATCTATGTGCAATGACTATAGTTGTTCTATCCTTCATCGCCTCTTCTAGCGCTTGTTGAACAAGCCTTTCTGACTCTGCATCCAAGGAGCTGGTGGCCTCATCTAATAAAAGCAACGGCGGGTTTTTAAGCAAAGCTCTAGCTATCGCAATACGTTGTTTTTGACCGCCCGATAGTCTTACGCCCCGATCACCTAAGAATGTGTTGTAACCCTCGGGTAGCTTAGAAATAAATTCATCGACAAAGGCAATCTTAGCGGCCTTAATGACTTCGTCATCGCTGGCATCTTCATTGCCATAGCGGATATTCTCTAATGCATTTTCAGAAAAGATGCTGATATCCTGAGGTACCAATCCAATGAGTTTTCTTAATTTGTCCAGTCGATATCTTTTGATATCAACACCATCAAAAGAGATACTTCCTGACTGAGGATCATAAAAGCGTTGTATTAATTTAAATAAGGTTGTTTTTCCTGAGCCAGAGGGGCCCACAATGGCAATTTTTTCTCCAGCGTAGATATTGAGGGAAATATCCTCAAGTACATTTGTGGGGATCGAGGGATAGTGAAAACGCAAACCCTGAATATGAATGCTGATGGCCTTATTGATAGATGATTGCGGAACATAAGGATCTTTAGGATTTTGTACTTGTGATTGGATGCTTAATAATTCTAAAAGCCGATCGCCAGCACCAATTGCTCTTTGCACGTCTCCAACAACTTCGGAAAGAGCCGCTATGGAGCCTGCAACAATCACAGCATATAAAAAGAACTGCGTTAATTCACCACCAGACATTTCCTGTTTGCTAACCGCATAGGCGCCAAGCCAAAGTACGGTAATGATGCTTGTAAAGCCCAGAAGTATGGCGACAAAAGTAAGTCTACCTCTGGCTGCACTTCTAATTTTTGCGGCTAGAAATGAGGCTTCAACTGAGGTATTAAATGCTTTAATTTCTTTCTGTTCATTGGCAAATGATTGAACGGTAAGAATAGCGTTTATTTTTTCACCAGCAATTGCAGATGCAAGTGCAATCTTGTCTTGTGAATTTCTGGAGAGCTGGCGAACCTTTTTTCCCATAATCATGATGGGTATTACAGTTAATAATAGCGTCGCAAGAATGAGTAAAGATAATTTGATGCTCGTAATAAACATCATTGTCATTCCGCCTAGCAGGAGAAATACATTTCTCACTGCCATAGAAATGCTCGTGCCCACTAGAATTTGAACTATCGATGTATCGTTATTAATGCGGGAGAGGAGCTCTCCGCTTTGCTGGGTTTCAAAGAACTCTGGGCTTTGTACGATGATATGGGAGTAGACTGCCTTGCGAATATCGCAAGTAACTCGCTCTCCTAGCCAGGAAACGATGTAGTAACGCAGGGCACTAGCAAATGCAAGTACGAATGCAGCCGCAAAAAGATTGATGAATGTAAGATTAATTTGTTCATGGCTTACGTTGCTAAATCCTGAATCAATTATTTTCCGAAAACATAGTGGCACCACCAGAGTCGCACAAGCAGCAAGTACCAAGCTGATTGCAGCAACTAGTAACTGCTTTTTATAAGGCTTTAAGAACGGCAGAAATGACTCTATGGACTTTAGTTTTTTAGAGCGCTGAATTTTTTGTTCTGTCATTGGCGATGGTTTTTCGATCAATATCAATTGCTATAGGTCTGATGCTGGCTTTTGTGAAAGCTATTCATTATTGACTCGATTCCACCCATATATAGGTATATTCAATACAGGATTTTTATATTAGGGTTAATACTTATCTTATGCTATTTTTGCAACAAATATATTTTTAAATAATATCAATAAAAATTCTATAAATTATTGAATTTAAACAATAATAATTCAAAATACAGAAAAAGTTGTATATAATTCTTGACATAGCAATGTGTATTTAATAAATTACAAAGGTGGTAATAGGAAATGGTGGCTTTGGTCACTACCCTGCGTGCGGGGTTGCACGTTTAGTGAGTCTTTTCTTTGGGGGACGCAGACTATGTCAGATGGAAAAGTTAGCCTTACGGGGCTTAATGACGAACAATCAGAGGAGTTACATCGGAATCTGATTCAAGGGACCCAGTTTTTTGGGATGATCGCAGCGCTAGCGCATTTGCTCGCTTATATTTATTCGCCTTGGCTTAAATAAAGGGAAGGGAGATCAATATGATTTACGGAAAAATGTGGACAGTGGTTAAGCCTACTGTTGGGATCCCGCTCATTATTGGAGCAGTAGCAGTTGGATCTTTTAGCGTTCATTACGCAATCTTGACCCATACAACTTGGGTTAGTGCTTTCTTAGAGGGCGGTGCTAAGACAGCGGCAGCGCCGGCGCTGGCGGCACCTGTGGCGCCAGTGAAGAAGTGAAGCAGTAAAGTGTTAATGTTACTTAAAAGGC
>Ga0214178_1000422_pt1 | contig 12448 bp, 14 predicted proteins | sample TroBogEpilimnion_28_FD_153016 | JGI IMG/M metagenome (GOLD analysis project Ga0214178, IMG submission 153016) | Freshwater microbial communities from Trout Bog Lake, WI - 17SEP2007 epilimnion | ecosystem: Environmental > Aquatic > Freshwater > Lake > Epilimnion/Euphotic zone | place: Trout Bog... | reverse complement strand
CTACCGAATGCCGAATAAAAAAGGGGTGCCGAAGCACCCCTCGCCCCAATCCCTAAAAGGAATATTGTTAGTAATAGTTCAATCATTTCAAGTTTTCAATTTCACTTACCAGTTTGTGCCCAATAAATGGATACACCTTTTGTACTTCTGCTTTGCCTTCGTCCGTAGTAGACCTGTTCACATATCGCGATTTTTCTCTCTTTTTTTCCTTTTTTTCCGTGAAATTGAAGAATATGAGCGTGCGCTTGTGAGTCATAATCTTTATACTTCCTCTTTCACAACCACCTCCACATCTTCTGTTGAAGAAGATTGGAGGGTTGAAGTTGTTGTATCATCATCATCTATCAACAATTTAGCAACTGGCTTTTTGACTGTTTTCTTCTTTTTCACGGGAAGTTCGCTTGCGGCTGGAAAGTTTGTAAAATCCGTTGGTTCTTCTTTGAGATCGTCCACATCCAATACGCGAGTTTGACGCTTTTTTTTCGGTTTTTCACTTGTTGTCGTGGTCGTGTTGGTTGCGAAACTCAACTCTGAAATTGCAGGAGATGAACATTCCATTGGAACCATTGGAGGTGGTGGTCCTTCTGGAGTTCTCGGAATAAACTCATTTGCTGAATTCTCGATTGGCAGTTCCAACGACAAAGTTGGTTTGCGTTCACGTGGCGGAATATGAACATGTTCGGTGTATGGATTCTGTTTTCGAGGAGGACGATGAAGGTCTTGATCGTTGTGATTTTCGTCGTCTGGAAGACGTGGTGCTCTAGGCAAACGCTGTGGTGGATTGCGTCTTATCTTCTGCAAATTTCCAGGGTAAGCCCGTGGCTTTTGCTTTTGCCTTTGCACACTACACACACTCACACTCACACTCACACTGCCTTCTTCGTCGTCATCTTCAATGCGAGGACGTGGTTTCAATACGCGAACCTTCTTTTCACGTGTTTTTTCCGCACGACTCGCAGAAACGCGCCAGAACCATGGGTCGTCGTAGATGACTTTCACATCACGACCACACAATAGTTTTGTGCGAACCTTGTTGGTGCTCGGCTGCGTATTCCACTTCAAATGGACGAATACACGATTCACTTTCTTGCCATCTGGTGCTGTGTAAGGCACCATGTCAATATGAGTGACATCGCCAATCTCCAAATCTTTGAAAATGCTGCGAAGTCTTGCTTCATTGATGTTTTCGAATACGTACGGGACGCATAGCGATGGGACGTTCTCCGGAATAAGAGAATAGTCAATAGCCAGTTCTGTTGTTGATGATTTTGTTGTTGTCGACATTTTGAGATGTTGCGTTGTTGTTTTTTTTAAAGTATCTTCCTTTTTGAAGAACAAAAGTATTTCAATTTTTTTGATTTTGGTGTGTTTTTTCGAAAACTTAAAATCCGTGTTTTTACCATCCATAGAATATCCATATTTCAATTTTTTTGATTTTGGTGTGTTTTTTCGAAAACTTAAAATCTCATATTTTGAAATTTATACTTAGATACTTTCTAGAGAAGATCTCTCGTTTTTAATAAAATTAGTTCGTCTTATTACCACGTATTCGTAAGAATTATTTTATTTAGAAATAGTATAATGAGTATCAATATAAGTACTTATACTACTTTGAATACTTATGCTGTTTTAGCTTCTGATGGTATAACGAGTACATTAACGGGAACAACTACCATTGCAAATGGTAGTTATGGAACCCTCCCGCAGGAGCTGGAGGAATAACAGGATCATATTCAGGAGTTTTGGATACTGTTAATGGTACAACTGCAGAAACAGAATTAGGTAATTTAGTTGTTGCTATTAATGCTCTTACAGTTGATGTTACTATTGGTACTATAGCAGCAGATTATACATTTTATTCTGGCAGATATTCATCAGGTTCAGCAATTTCATTTACAGGTCCAATAAATCTGACTTTTGATGCATTGGGTAATTCCAATGCTCAATTTTTTATTACTGCAAGTTCATCAATAACATTAGCTAATGTGAGTAATATATATTTAATAAATGGTGCTAGTAATTGTAATATTTTTTGGTTGGCATCAACAGGAGCTATTACATTTACAGGAACAAATCCTCCAAATATTCTGGGTATTTTTATTGCTGCATCTCAAATTACATTTGATACTCCTGCAAATGTTTTAGGACGTCTTTATGCTCAAGCTACATCACCTGGCAATATCACATTTATTGGTCCATCATCTGTAGATGCTGCATGTTTGGTAGTTTGTTATGCCAAAGGAACATTAATATTAATGAAAAATGGTTTTGTTCCTATTGAAAATATTAAAGTAGGAAATAAGGTTGTTACAAAAGGAAAAATATATGATAATAAATTTATAAAACAGGACGCATCTCTAGAAGTAAAACCTGTAACCTGGATTAGTAAATTTAAAGTAAACAATCCAAATTCAAAGTCGAGACCCATCTGTATTAAAAAAAATGCGTTAGGTCAAAATTATCCATTTAAGGATTTATATGTTTCTCCAGGTCACCGTTTATTATTAAATGGTAAAATGATTTTAGCTAAAAAATTGGTGAATGGAAATACAATTTACCAAGATATGGTTTGCGAAGATGTAGAATATTATCATTTGGAATGTGAAAATCATAGCGCTATTATTGCGAATGGCATTTTATCCGAAACTTATTTGGATTTAGGAAATTCAAGATTCGTATTTGAAGATGGCCGTAAAAGTCAATCTCAACATAAAAAACTTACCCAGCATATACAATGTAAAAATAATCGTAACGTCAATATCAAAAAAATGTTAACTTCAAGATAAAGATAAAAATAAAATTGAAATACTTTGATATAGTTTATAATAAACCAAATCAAATCAATACCAAAGATGACAACACAACAACAAAGAATTCGTATTCGTATCCGTCTTCAAATTAAAAATTGTGAATATGAGACAATCCCGGCAGAAGAACCAGAATGTTCTATTTGCTATTGTTCTCTCAATACAGAAAATATAGTAATAACCAATTGTAATCATATATACTGCATTTCGTGCTTCAAGCAATATATGATTACAAAATCCAATGATAATACTCGTGATATTACCTGTCCAATGTGTAGACAACAACTTTCGAGAATAAGTCTATCTGCATCTAATAAAAATGATTTTCAACAGATACGCTTCTGTAATAACCATGATACATATATTCCTAATTTCATAGAACAACCATTAAGATATGAACCATATGAACGTCAACCAATTGAACAAATCAGAGAAACAAATACTAATACCGATATTAGAATTAATGAAATTCTATTATTCATATATGATTCTAGTATAGTCATAACAAAGATACTATTATTTATCATCGGTATCTCAATCATAGTATGGATGATTTGGATGATTCACCAGAATGTCACCATTCAAATAACATTTAAGATGTAGTTTCATTAAAAGGTCGCATTATATTATAAATAAAAGGATTAATTCTTTCTGGAGAAGGGAGAGAAAGATAGAACGTCGAATACAACCATCTTTCTTTAATAATATTCGCATTATTAATTTCTTGTTGAAACATTTCATCTATGACAGAAAATGCTGATTTGAGCATTAGAATTTCTTCCATGTAATCCCTTTTTTTTGTCACTAGTTCAGTAATTTGTAATTTAATTTCATCTATTTTGACGATATCTTTTTCGCTGTTTAAAGAACACATTGATTCCTCTAAATAATATATTTGGTTTTTGATATTCATTAAAAATGTAATCTTCTTTTTCTTGATATCGTCTATTTTCTTTATGATCGAAAATATATTGGTATTATATATAATTGGATAATTGTGGCGTATATAAGAAGGTATAATGAATTGGTTAGTTTCTTTTATTTCCGTGATTTTTTTTTCAACATCATTCAATTTCTTTGTTAATTCAGTATCCATAACTGTTCGATCTCCTACAAGGCTACTACTTTTAACAGTTGAATTTTGTATATAACTTGTTGTATTAAAGAGAAGAATAGAACCCGATGTAAATTCGACAGAACTCTGTAATTTATCATATTGATGTGCGGATATTTTATGTGCTTGAGCTGCTGCATCCAATTTAAAGTAATTGACTAATGCCAATAAAAATGCAATAGTTGCGTTGACAGAAGCAAGTAATACAGGTCCCCATTTGTAGATTGTAACTACTGATGCTAATACGGTTGCACCTGTCGATAGAATAATAGAAGGCATCATTAATTTGTGTAAGTTCAGTTCGCAATAATCGGTCGACTCCATATATATGATTTTATGTCCTTTTAAATAACTGGCTAATACATCAAAAGAAGAGGAATAATCTTGATTTGTAGAAGAATATTGATCATTGATTTCTTTTTCTACTTGTTTGTAAGAGAGTTTATTTATGGAATGTTTTCCATAAATATGGCCAGAAATATGTATATCATCTTTCACATGATATAATTTTTTCTCTTTCAATTTGTAAATTTGATTTTCTTCTATTTCATCTGCCATATTAGTTAGAATATCAATTTGTATATTATTGGTAAGTTCATCATCATCTGACCCTGACCCAATTAAATCATTTATCATCATATATATAATATTATTATATATATATTATGTCTAATAAAAAAACTAGGCGATCAAATGTCCCGTGGAAAGGATGGAAGAAAGAAAAACCTTCTTATAAAGAACGCGGAAAAATGTTGACACGTTGTGGTAGACGCTGTTTTTTAGGAAAACACAAATCTTTTCCTATTTGTAGTAAAAATACATGTTCAATAAATAAGAAAGGATTATATGCGGCATATATTCGTGCTCGTCAAACGAAAAAAAATGGCATCGCTAAGCGTGCCAAACGATTATTATCAAACTAAACCATTGAGAAATAAATTAAAGAGTGAAATTTATTCCATTATTTCATTATTTTCTTGAAACAAATTCGTGTCCACCTCATGTGGAATTGCAATTAGCGCATGAACATCTTGTTGTATTGAAGCATACTCATATTTCTGTATCAACCAATAGTCGCCATCGGGGCCATCAAACTCAACTGAAGATCGCGTCATTCCCATATTCATCGCAAAGTTCAATGCTCGAGTGAAATCATTCACTTCCCAATTTTCCATTTCGATAATGGCTGGTCTTCCCCAGGTTTCTTCGACGGATCCCATGTCGAGTGTTCCAACCATATAATTATGATCCAAGAAGACGATTGAACGAATCGTTCCAATTTTATAATTCGAAAACACATTATGAATGTGATTTTCTGTGTATTGTTCTCCAACGAATGGAATATAGATAACGTTGTTTGTTGCTGACAAAGACATATTGTTTTATTTGAGTAATTTCTATTTCATATTAAAAACAATTTCAATTTTTTATTTGCGAATACTTACTTATACTCTTTTTCGACAATGAAGATACGATGCTGCTGTTCTACCCACACTTCCCACACCAGAATGGGGTTGGGATATATAATTATGATTTGCTGTATAACATAATGTATTACTACAGTTATTCACAATTCTTGTGACTGGAATATATACACCAAGGGTTGAGTAATTGGTAGCTCGAGAATACGGAGATAAGCGGACAGGCATATAATAGCATAATATTATAATAATTCAACCCAAAGAACGCCATATGTGCCTCCCTATTTGCTCCACTTTTTTAAAATAAAAAGGTGGAAATTTAATGACTCGGACAGCTACCACATTGTCTATGTGGTTCATTAACGATTTTCACCATAGAACGATTAAAAAGTTGACGAGATTGTATTTTTGCTTTATGAATCGCTTGTAATTGAGATGGAAAACTGACTCGAGGTAAAGGGTTATTATTTAATGATATACCTAAAGATACAGACCCTCTACCATTTTGAAATAGTTGACCTAATTGTGAACGTGACATTATATTATATTATATGATTATTTATTTTTTTTAATTATTTTTCAATTTTCAATTATGTTGATATTAGTATATTCTGTGAATATTAAATCCACTACTACTCTCAATATTAACAGGAGCGTCACTTGTAAAACCAAAGCAATTTACAAATAAAAAAAATTCTTCTGGGTTATTAACGCGAATTGCCGGCATGATAGAACTACCCGAATCTGTAATTTGAAAATTATTACCATCATTAAATATTAATAGTCGTTTAAATACGTACCTCGATCCTGCGTAATTACAAAGTTCAATTGATACAAATGGTGTTCTACCAGGAATAACAGCAAATGATGAAAATGTCAACCATAAACAGTAATTCACAAACCAAATAGTACCTGTTGGTAAGGTAATTTGTGATGTGTTGAAAAGTTTTATACGTGTCCCATCAGTAATTGGAGTAATTAAAGGATCTACAGTAGTTGATAAATAATTTGGTATTTTATAACCAATCGTTGTAACGCCTGGTGGAAATACTAAAATTGGATCGCTTGCTGGAGTTAATACATTAAATGGTATAAGTGAATTAGCAAAACCACTCATCATATCAAGAGTTAGATTAGATGGTCCCGGTGGTCCAGGTGGTCCATCTGCTCCTTTTACTCCATCTGCTCCTTTTACTCCATCTGCCCCTTTTAAACCTGTTGCTCCTTTTAAACCTGTTGCTCCTTTTACTCCTGGTGGTCCCTGTAGTCCATCTGCTCCTTTTAGTCCATCTGCTCCTTTTAAACCTGTTGCTCCTTTTACTCCAGGTGGTCCAGGTGGTCCAGTTGCTCCAATCAAAAAATATTCAATATTATTGCACATTTTTTCTTCTAAATAATTTAAGTGTAATTGTTGCGTGTGTAATACATGATTTATATTGTTAATTGCATTTTTAATCACAGGATTAATCGTTGACAAATTTTTTTGTAATTGTGGTATTAAAATACTCGTTTTAGTAATTAAATCTTCTTTGTTAAATTTAGAAATATTATTAAAAAAATTTGTCAACATATAATTTTTCTTAGGAGGCATATTAATGTGAATCATAATAATAAAGTAAAAAAATTTGATTATAGGCATATTTTGGTAGCATTTTCTGTTGCCAACTTATTCTCATTATCATAAATTTTATATACCAACGGATTATATTTCGAATGTAATGGGCAATTATTACATCCTGTAACAATATTCATTTTCATTGTTTTTGCACCATATACAGGTAAAGCACGATTAAATGGGATTGGTTGGCCGAATGTAGGTAATACTATTTCTCTCTTAAATTGTTTTCGTGCTTTCAATCTTCCCAAATAGCGATAATAAGAGTTATGTTTGATATCGACTCCCCAACCACCAGGATTTGTTGACCCAGGTCGTGATCCTGTTTGTGTATGTCGTAAACTACTTCCATGATAAGTACTTCCTTGAGAATTACCACTATTTGTTTGACGATGAGGCATTGCTCGGTCACTCATTTGGTTCCAGTTGACTTGTTCTCTTAATTTCGGGTATTGAAAAATATTGAGTGCTGCCAAATTATCTGCATATAATGCAGAACTTACTCGAACAGTATTTTGTATAATTTTCTGTGTTTGGTATTGAAACGCAGGATCATTTGAAGTTAAAATGAAAGTAGGAGACCGAATGCTAAAGAAGGGTTGATTAAAATACAATTTTTTATTATTATTAACTGAACCGGAGGACGCCATTATAATAAATCGTATATAATAAAATTGAATAAAAATATAATATTTATTATAATAATAATCAACATTAACATGAATATGAATCCAATTACTTGTCCGTTTTGTGAGAAAGAGTATAACCATCGAAAAAAGACAGAATATGAAAGACATGTCATATTATGTGAACTTATTGCGAGTAGTAATAAAAGTATTGATATGGAGGAAGATGATATGCCTTCTCAACTTCAATTATATAAAATAATTCGTGAATTAAGTGTTCAAAATAAAAAATTGTATGAAAAAGTTGCCAATTTGGAGAAGTTGATTCAAAGAGGAGGAGTCAGTTTGAAGAAAGTTGATATATTAGAACGTTTGAATACACAGCAAAAACAACCGAATGATACATATAATGAATGGGTAGGTTCATTTAATATTATAGAAGATGATGTTGAATGTTTGACGACAGAGTCAATTACACAAGTCATTTGTAGTATTGTATCTCGCAATGTAGAGACAACTGAAAATCCTCCTGTTATTTCGAGTGATCTAAAGAAATCAATAATATATATTTATGGTATTGTAGATGATGCAAATATCGTGAGTCCTGGTTCTAGTCCTGATCAAAGTGCAGGTGGTGGATTCTTAAGCCAAAGTCAAAGCCCTCAGTGGACAAAGATGGAGGGTGAACAATTTATGATTATGATTTGTATGATTTATAAGTGTTTGTTGACAACTCTTCAGACAAAATGGAGAATAACACATAAAAAACGATATAATTTTGATGAAATATATATGAAGGTGTTAAAGAAAATAACAGATATTAAGATTGACACACATAATGATACGAATAATCGAAAAGTGTGGCAACATTTATATATGCGGGTATCACGTCAAGTTTAAAACCACGGGGACACCCCGAATTATTAATATCAATATTTCTTAAAAGTAAAACCTGGTGACAATGTGACAGCAATAATAATATTAATATGAATTAACTATTATAATTCATATTAATTGCTCTCATTTTTTAATAATGGGTATGCGGGGTGTCCCGCAGTTTATCGTCTTCTTCTAGTGCTTCTGCGTCGACTGCTTCTACATTTCTTAGTTCGGCACCGTCTCGACGATCGTCTTCTTTTGCCACCCTTTGTCACAGATTGTGGAGTATTTACTGTTTTTGCTATACCGTTCATTATAATATACTTAAATATAATAATAAATATTCCTAAATATGAATAAAAGACTCTTGTTGGAAATACGCGTGAATAAATTCATCCACTTGTATAACTGGAATATTCAACTTAGATGCTTCTTTTAACTTATTGTTTCCAGCATTCATGTTTTTACACAGAACAATAGATATTTTTTGATTAATGGTTCCGCTTAATATTCCACCAACGGCTTCTATTTTTTGCACAAGTTCTGCATCACGAAAACCAGTCATGACAATAGTCTTCTTGTAAAGTGGATGATGACTTGATATATTTGTATTTATATTTGTATTTTTGTTCTGTGAGAGAATCTTTGTTTTTGTTACATTGTCAACTATTTCATCAAGGAATTGTAAAAATATGGGAATCGTTTCAATAAATACAGTGGCACTTTGTAGTGAAACGCCTTTAATTTTTGCGACTTTTTGGATCATACTTGCTTCATTACCTACTGTTGTTGTTAAAATTGCAGGATATACATCGAAAATTAATTGTATTTTATTTGTGCTTGTTCCTCTAGCAAAGAGATTAGATGCTACCATCAACTGATCAATTGTTGCTTGGCTCAATTTCTCTCTAATTCCAGAATAGATCTTCATCGCCATTTTTTCTTGGAATCCGTTTACCGATAAAAAATCAGTCATTGTCATTCGAATAATCTTCTGAACAGAATCGAATCCTGCATCCATAATACGTTGTATATTTCCTTCACTCAATTCTTCTACTTCAATTTTGCGAAAGAAGAGAGAAAGTTGTTTCAATCTAACACCCAAATTTTCTTCCAAGTTGTCTACGACAATATCAATACCACTTTCTGTCCAATGATATGGAATATTTAATGGTGGCATCTTGGGTTCATCTGCTGGAGACAGAATATCAATAATATGTGGGATTACATCCCCGCTGCGCATAAGTTTGATTTTAGCATTTGGACCGATTTTATTATTGAGAATATATGCAGCATTGAAACCATTTGTAAATGTGATTTTCACATTACCAATTAAGATTGGTTTAATTTGAATACGTGGTTTTAGATATCCATTTTTGCTAGGAGACCACAGAACATCAACAACAGTTGCTTCTGCGATTTGATCTGTTGAAACCATTTTAAAAGCAAAAGAATAATCAGGGTTACTACGTTTTCTCTGATATATCTTGTCATCTGTAATAATGAGACCGTCAATTTCATAGCAACAATTGTTTCTCGATTGAACAAGCATTTGAGTCAGTATTTCATTGGAAATCATTTCAAGAGAGAAGAATGGGACCACATTATATCCACAATCGATAAGAAAGCTAAGTTGTTCACTCGGTTTTAATACAGGTTCAATGACTTCATATGTGACAAAATGAATATCCTCTATTTTGTCGTCAATCGTATTTCGATTGATAATACCTGAAGTCATATTGCGTGCGTTGGAATAGTCAGCTGCATATTTTTCTTTAAATACGTTTTTCACAATAATAAATTCACCACGAACAATTGTACGTTGTGTATTTATTGGAACCTTTGGTAAATGAAGATATGGAAGAAGATGACTAATATTTTGTCCATAATCGCCATCACCACGAGTATATAGTTTTTCTGTGCCATCAATTTCTCTTACATATAAACCAGAAACGCCATCTAATTTACAAGAGACAATATATGATCCTTTGTATATATTTAACCAATTGAAAATTGTATTTGTTTCATTTGGTTTGATCTTATTCATTGAACCCATATAAACAGGTAACTTCGTTTTATTGGTAGTTGGTGCTGCGCCGACAGAAGCAGAAGTAAAATAAGGATTTGTTGGATATCTCTCTTTTAGATAACTTTGTAAAATATCATATTCATTATCAGTCAATAATACTTGTTCTGTATTAACAGTATTATAATAATCTTCATCGGAAGATTGAATCAGAGAAAAGAGAGAAATTTCATTAAGAAATGTTAATGCAGATATGCCATGTCTTTTAAACTCTTTTAGAATAGAAAATGTATCATTATTATTATTATCATAACTGTTCTTCGGTGATTTAAATTTTTGTTCTGATACTGCGAAATTCATAATAAGTTATTAATTCGTCTTATCTTTAAACCCCAACCTTCAGGAAATTTAACGTGTTACAAATGAGAAAAATCGATTTGTATTAAGCGGTCTTATATTGAATGCAGATTCAGGATTAGAGAACAATAACTTCTTTGATTTGATTTGTCCGATTCGATTTCTCTGTTGTTGTTGTTTCAAATATTCGAGAGCAAGATATTTTTTATATTGCTGTTTTGTCATTGGCTGTTGTTGTGGTTGTTGTTGTTGTTGTTGTACAACGTTTCCACGATTGTAATTGGGGTTGTTGGATTGTGATATATTCTGTTGGTATCTATAATCATTTACATTTTGATATCGGGGATCATTTGGCTGTTCATATGAAGGAGCTAATTTCGATTTATTATATAATTCTAATTTACCATTTATTAATGACATACCCATATTAGATAATAGGTCATCATATGATATTTTATTTTTCTTTGGTGGCACAATAGGTGGTTTAGTTGATATCGGTTTTAACGTTTTAATTATTCCATTGCGAGATGATGATGATGATGATGGCAATAATGTCTCAACAACTGTAGGATTGAAGATATTATTTTCGTCGATAAACCCAATATCTTCTATATCTACCTCATTTAGTTCCATATGTATTAAAATAGATAATTTACTGCGGGGACAAACTTTTTATAATTTCTATTATAAATTAAGAATGAACCAATCTTTTCGTAAATATGGTGGATTGAATTATGCCGCAAATAGTAATATTGTCCGTAATCATTATGCGAATAATGATAACTTGACTATTTCTGAAAAAATTGGATTATTGAATTCTAAAATATTGTGTGAAAGTCATATAGACATGAGCGGTAATTCGCTTGTTGGTGTAAATCAAATATATTTCTATAATGGGTTAGTATTCGATGGAACTATACCTCCAGGATCAATTGGTGCTACAGGCGCAACAGGTCCAGCTGGTTCAGGGGGGTCAGGGAGTGGAACGGGACCATCAGGGCCAACAGGGCCAACAGGAGCATCAGGAGCAACAGGACCAAGTGGACCAAGTGGACCGGGTGGACCGACTGGACCAACAGGAGTAACAGGACCAACAGGACCAGATGGACCATCAGGAGTAACAGGACCAAGTGGACCAACAGGTGGAACAGGAGTAACAGGAGTAACAGGACCAACAGGAGTAACAGGTGATACAGGAGTAACAGGACCAACAGGAGTAACAGGTGATACGGGAGTAACAGGTGATACTGGAGCAACTGGAGCAACAGGTGTAACTGGTGATACTGGAGCAATTGGTGATACTGGAGCAACTGGAGCAGCAGGACCAACAGGTGCAGCAGGACCAGGACCAACAGGCGTAACTGGTGATACTGGAGCAACTGGAGCAACTGGAGCAGCAGGACCAACAGGTGCAGCAGGACCAGGACCAACAGGTGTAACTGGAGCAACTGGAGCAACTGGAGCAGCAGGACCAACAGGTGCAGCAGGACCAGGACCAACAGGCGTAACTGGAGCAACTGGAGCAACTGGTGATACTGGAGCAACTGGAGCAACAGGTGATACCGGTGTAATAGGTGATACAGGTGTAACAGGTGATACAGGT
>Ga0214178_1000405_pt1 | contig 12769 bp, 9 predicted proteins | sample TroBogEpilimnion_28_FD_153016 | JGI IMG/M metagenome (GOLD analysis project Ga0214178, IMG submission 153016) | Freshwater microbial communities from Trout Bog Lake, WI - 17SEP2007 epilimnion | ecosystem: Environmental > Aquatic > Freshwater > Lake > Epilimnion/Euphotic zone | place: Trout Bog... | reverse complement strand
CCCAATCAGCACCTGATTGTATTTCAGCCAACTCAACCACGATATGCCGAGGCTCAATGCCAAGATCAAGATTCCGTCCAAGTCCCTGCACGCAGGAGGGACAGTTGGTCAAAATGACCGCATGCTCTTTCCCCTGCATTACCTCCACAATAGCATCCCTTTTACGATGAAGCATGGAGTCGGTAATATCTGGACGCGACAGGGCCAGTGTGCCTGCTTCAGAACAGCAATGCGGTATCGGGGTGACACTTTCGAACCCTCCAAGAGTACGTAACGTTTGCAGTGCCCGGCCTGAAAGAGAGTCGTGGCAGGGAGCATGGTAGAGATAGTCCCTCCGGCCTTCAAGCTTAAGGCCTTTGTCGAGAAGATAGGCGGCAACATCCATAATCTTACCACCAAAAAGCTTGCCGGTTTCAATGGCATCAAGCCCTTCCATACATGTACCGCACGTCACCACACAGGCATCGAAATCAAGATAGGAGAACATCTCCCTGATCTGGCTGAAGAGCACAGTATTGCGCAGGACAATACTTGAATACTGGTCGGTTTTGGCATTGACATGAGCTGGAAAACCACAGCAGAGAAAGGGGGGAGGAAGTACAACCCTGAGGCCTTGCTCAAGCAGCAGATGAATTGCCGCCATTGATATTGATGAGTTCATGCGTTCGGAACCGCAACCGGGAAAATAAAAGACATTACTTTTGACCTCTCCGGAGGGCTCGAAAACAAGTACCTGATCGGGGCCACACTCGGGAAGAACATCACGCAGAGTCTCTTGGGGCACTGGCGGTACTGGTGAACGCAATAGCCTGAGCGGATAGAGAGCTGGAGAGTCATTTTCCGGCTGCATCGGAGCAGAAATTCTGTTACTTGCCCGTTGAACGGCCCCGCCAACCCGCAAAACAACCCGGCGGAACATCGAGTTGAAGGCTGGCGAACGGCTATCGAGATAACGCAGGGTCAGTTCGGTGAGAGGGGAAGAGTGCTTGAACCCCCACTCCGAAAGAATTTCGCGTTCCAGTACCGAAACCTCGCCTGTATCGATATCAACCGGACAGGGCTTGAGACATTTATGACAGATGGTACAGTGATCAGCAACCTCTTCAAGCCACTTCAACAGGGCAAAATCGGTAGTACGCTCACGCTGGGCATCAAAAAGCAGCGCTTCAATCAACGAGCCAATCGCAAGATTCTTGTTGCGGGGATGGTAGAACATTCCGCGCGCCGGATAGTAGACACAGCAATCGGTCTTGCACTTGCCGCAGCGGATACAATAATCAACTTTTTTTGAAAGCTCCGCAATCTGGGCACGTCTGAGAATATGAGCCTCAAGTTCGAGCAGATTAAAGGAGGGTGTGAAGATATGATTGAGCGCTTCATAATCATCAAGCTTGCCAGGATTCATAATCCCTTTCGGGTCGACCTTACGGCGATAACGGGAAAGCTCTTCGACTATCTGAGGATCAAGGTACTTCAGCTTGGTCACACCAATACCATGTTCACCCGACACAACGCCTCCAAGTGAGACAACCTTTTCCATGACATTGTCGATCACCTTGTCGGCCCGTTCGAGCATAGGGCGGTCGTTGGAGAGTACCGGAACATTGACATGGACATTGCCATCACCGGCATGCATGTGTGTTGCAAGCACTATTCTTCTGTCGCGGACATAGTGATATGCACCTTCAAAAGCCGCCTCCATCTCAGGATAGCCCTGTACCAGCTCTCCAAGTTCACGACGTAGCTCCTGCACAATTTCGAGAGAACGAAGGGAGGCCTCAGGTGCAATAAGAATTTTTTCGCCAAACAAACGGCAAAGCTCAAGCCCTGCTGGAATTTTTGAAGCAAACCGGCCACCATCCTCCTTGACTTTGGTGGTTGCGAAAATAGTGCGTAAACGCTCAACAAAGCAGTGCTGCGCATAACGCTCCTCTGTACTGTTGAGCTCATCAATAAAGCGGGCAAAGCCGGCAAGTGCTTCAAGGGGAATAACAATATCCTCATTGAGCTTGAAGGCATTGGTTCTGCGGGCAATCGCACCAAGTTTTTTACGGTCAGCCCAGAAACGCTCAGCGTCAGCTTGATCCCTTGCAAGAAACATCATGGTATTGGGATGAGGCTTAAGCAGCCGCTCGACCCGTTCAACGCCACTCTGCACCTCAGCACCGGTATTCCCGGCAATATCAATCAGAAGCACCGCTTTTGGCGTCTGGGCCCTTGGAGCCTTCACCTTGTAGTCAATAGCCCGGATGTACTCATCATCAAAGTGCTCAAGAGCAAGCAGTGCTTCACGATTCTCTGAAGCGAGAGGAAATATTTTTGAAAGCTCAAGAATCACCAGACTTGCCTCATCCATATCCGGCCCGAAAAATTCAAGACAGAGTGTTCTTTTTTCAGGATATTTCGGATAAAGCACAAAAAGAGCTGAGGTAATCACCCCGTCAGTACCCTCCTTCTGTATGCCCGGCACTCCACCGAGCGCCTTGTTGGTTATATCCTTCCAGAGTCCTTTTTTTCGGATATCGGTGCCAAGCAGCTCAATTCGATTGATTCTCTTCCCCGACTGATTCCATACCTCAAAGATAACGGTATCCTCATGCAGGATTTTCCGTAGACGGTGATCCGCCCGTTTTACCGTCCAGTTTTCACCGTTGGGCATAGCCATACGCCACTCAAGCAGGTTATCAATACAGGTACCCCATCGTACAGCCATTTTGCCACCAGCATTTTCAGCGATATTACCTCCGATAGTGCATGACCACTCACTTGTCGGGTCGGTAGCAAACACAAGACCATGTTCGTCAGCCTCCTCCATTGCGTGCTCCGTAACAACCCCTGCTTCAACCTCAATCACCGAAGCCTGAGAGATCTGACCATTATCAAGCTGAAACTCCCGAACCGAGATACCCCTGATACGGTTCAGTTTTTCCATATTGATAATCACACACCTCGATCTGAGCGGCACGGCACCGCCTGTAAGCCCTGTACCGGCACCCCGGGGAATGACGTTAAGTCCGAGCGCGGCAATAGCGGTAATCAGCGGAGCAACTTGCGACTCCTCATCTGGCGTCACCACCGCCGAAGGAAGATGAAGCCTCCAGTCAGTAGCATCGGTTGCATGAGCGGCAAGGGAAAAAGGATCAAAAAGCACATTTTTAGTTCCTATAACAGCGCCAAGCTCCCGCTTCATGCGACGACGAAGTTCAGGTGTTTTTTCAACAGCCGCACGGAAACGCTCAAGCTGTTCGCGTACAGCTGCTACAATAGCTGAAACCCGGCTTTCGCCGTTTGCCATATCGGTAATGGTGTCAAGCTCGTGAAACGCCCTTTCAAACAGGCGGTTACGGCGAACCGCTGAATCAACCAGCTCCTGAAAAAGGTAGGGGTTACGACGGTGAATAAGAATCTCTCCGATAATCCCCATAAGCAACCGTGCCGACCTGCCTGTAACGCGCAGATCACGCAGTTCATCAAGCATTTGCACAATTTTTGGCCCCAGCAGGAATGATAGCGCCTGCCGGTCGCCGGCGGATGTATAATTAAAGGGGATTTCACGCGGAGCGTTGGATATCTCTTTTATTCGATCAAGGCCTGTTCTTATCGTCATTGGATAGTAAATAAATGTTCAATCAAGGCTTTTTCACTCTTCACAGCCTTGCACCACCAGAGATTTCAAGAATCTGGCCTGTAATAAACGCAGCATCATCGGAAGCCAGAAAAAGCGCGCACCGGGCAACATCGTCCGGTGTTGCAACCCGCCCGAGCGGATAGCGTTCAGCACAATCATGTCGAAGCATCTCCCACCGTTCCTGACCAAGAGCCGTGACAAAAGCCGGCACCTCGACAAGAGCCGGAGCAAGTGCATTGACCGTTATGCCATAGCGACCCAGCGACATGGCAAGCGATCGGGTAAATGCGTAAATACCACCTTTGGCCGCAGCATAGGAAAACTGATTCGGACTCCCCCGATAGACCAGCGAGCTCATATTGATAATTCTGCCGTAACCTTGAGGTTTCATCACCCGTGCAGCTTCACGGCATGAAAGGATACAGGATTTGAGGTTAAGATCAAGATTGGCACTCATTCGAGCATAATCGATATCCTCAACATCAGCCGAGGGTTCACAGTCACCTCCGGCAATATTCACCACACTGTCGAGCCGCCCGAATCGATCAACTATTTGTTTGTAGAGTAACCGGATCTCAACTTCAGCGGTGACATCTGCCTTGAAGGAGCAGCCACTTCCGCCTGCCTGTTCAAGCAGTTCAAGGGTTTCAGAGCACCCAGCAAGATTGATATCACTGACCATGACAACCGCGCCCTCACGGGCAAAACAGAGTGCCACAGCCCTGCCAATTCCGCCTGCTGCTCCGGTAACGAGCACAATTCTTCCAGAAAGTCGCATAACCACTCCCTTTATATTCAGATAACACCCCTTCTCTTCAATTCCCAGAAACATTTCGCTGTAGCCTGAATATCATATCTCCTCAAAATGGGCAAACATCATCAGCAACGATAGATCCGCCCTCATGTTCAAATACAGGAGGATCGTACGAACCACCTTGCTGCGACTGGACATAGGGTGTACCGGCCTCACTGGCAGATTCAAGCTTCCATCCCTTTACATCGGTATACCATTTCCCGTTGAACTCCCGGCTTTCAATGTCAAATGAGATCGTCAAGCGGTTGCCCACCCGCAGTAAGTTTCTGTCAAACTTCTCTCCCCATAAAGAGATACAGACCTTTTTAGGATATTGACCGTCAGTTTCAACAATAATATCCTGTTTTTTCCATGGGCCATTCTTTCCGGCTCCTGTCTGTTCAGGAAGAATTGCTGTAAGTTTGGCTGTTATTTGCATGTTATTATTTCTGTGTTTGATTAGTATTTTTAATTCTATTCAACTTTTGTCACTTAATTTATGACCTTTATAACTGACAAAAGAATTTGCTGATAAAATATGATCATCAAAATTCTCACATACCCTTCAGCAATGACACTCAGGATGGTCGCTGCAGTAGCGGTCGATGAGACGGAGAAACTGACGACCATAGCGCTCGAGCTTGACCTCGCCAACTCCTGATACGGTAAGCATGCTCTCGGCTGTCCGGGGAAAAATAGCCGCCATATCATGAAGTGAGCGGTCTGAAAAGACCATATAGGGCGCTATCCCCTGCTCCCCGGCTATCTGCTTGCGAAGTATCCTTAGCAGTTCAAACAACTCTTTATCATAGGGCAATCCCGGTGCATCAAGTTTTTTATAGAGCTCTTTCTCTTTGACCTGTTCAACAACCTTGACGATTGTAATGCTCTCTTCTTGCTTCAGGATTTGAAATGCCTTGGGAAGTAGAAAAAGCGTCGGATAGAGCCCTTCAGATTTGTCAATGACCTTTTGAGCCAGAAGTTCGTCAAGAAGCTGCCGCCAGTATTTTTTCGAACGCCCTTTACCTATTCCATAGGTTTTCAGCCGGTCGTGGCCAAAATCACGGATTTTCTGGTTATTGCTTCCAAGAACAATATCGACGATATGCATGGCTCCAAAACGCTCATCGGTACGGACAATGGCCGAAAGCAGCATCTGTGCATCACGGGTACAGTCTACCAATTCATGGGTGCCAAGGCAGATGTCGCAGGAGTTGCAATTGCTGTGAGGGTAGTGCTCCCCAAAATAGTCAAGCAAGCTTCGACGACGACAAACTGAGAGTGAGGCAAAGGCAATGACCTTTGAAAGAGCCTCAAGCGCTCTTTTCCGTTCAATCTCGTCAACCATTGCATCAATAAAAAAACGCAATTTACTGATATCACCCTGTGTGAAAAGAAGGGTGCAGTGCGAAGTTTCACCATCGCGACCCGCACGACCAGTCTCCTGGTAGTAGTTCTCAATACTTTTAGGGAGGTCGGCATGAATCACAAACCGAATATTGGATTTATCGATACCCATACCGAAAGCAATGGTAGCCACAATAACATCCACTTCGTCGCGTATAAATGCCTCCTGGTTACGCTTGCGATGCTCGTCACTGAGTCCGGCATGGTATGGCAAGGCACGAAACCCCTTCTTCCTCAGCATTGCCGCGGTATCGTCAACACTTTTTCGACTGGTGCGATAGATAATACCAGCCTTGCCCGCATTTTGCTTTATAAGCGAAACAAGCTGAGCATCGGGATGGTCTTTAAATTGAACATCGTAAAAGAGGTTTGGCCGGTCAAATGAGGCCCTGACAACAAGAGGAGTGCGGAGGGCAAGTTTTTGAAGAATGTCCTGCTGTACCGGATTGGTAGCCGTTGCCGTAAATGCAGCAACAGGGATGGCAGGAAAGAGGGTAACCAGATCTGAAAGGGAGAGGTAGTCGGGCCGGAAATCGTGCCCCCATTCCGAAATACAGTGAGCCTCATCAATCACAGCCATGCTGATCTTCACCCTTGCCAGCAACCCCCTGAAGGAATCAAGCGTAAAGCGTTCAGGCGCAACATAGAGCAGGTCGAGAGAGTTGGAAAGCAGCTCATGCAGTACACTGTCGCGCTCTTCAGGCAGAAGAGAGCTGTTAAGGAATGCCGCACGAATACCGTTCGCCCTTGCTCCGTCAACCTGATCTTTCATAAGGGAGATAAGCGGGCTGATCACCATGCAGGTTCCCGGGAGCAGGACGGCTGGAAGCTGGTAGCAGAGCGATTTTCCGCCACCAGTTGGCATAACGGCAAAGACATCCCTTTTTTCCAGGATTGCGCGAACTATGCGCTCCTGATTAGGACGAAATGCACGAAATCCGAACACCTTGCGCAGAGTATCAAAGAGAGCTGCATCGGTCACGGAATGAGGTAAAGCAGGCCTGGCAAGGCAGAGATTATCGCTCATGCCCGCCTTTTTGTTTCTTTCCCTGCTCTCGAGGAGCCTGGATCGCAACATTCCTCCTGAGATAGGCCGGAATACGAAGATCCTGCTCCTGCAGGGAGTTCGCAGTGCTGCCAGTTCTGCCGGAGTACGATGGCGATGCTGGCGGCAAAACAACAGCTTCCTTGATCTCATCCTGAGCCAATCTCTTGAAGCCGGTAACAATAACCGTTACCCTGATTTCACCCGTCAGCTGAGGTTCATCGACATAACCGTGAATAATCCTCGCTTCGCTGCCAACCTGCTTTTCGATATAGCTCATCGCTTCCGACATGTCAGTCATGGTAACCTTGCCGGTTATGTTGACCAGTACCCCTTGAGCTCCCTTGACAGAGACACCTTCAAGCAGAGGGCTGTTAAGAGCATCCGAGGAGGCTTTCAGCGCCCGCCGTTCACCTGCTGCGGCAGCTGTACCCATAACCGCATCTCCAGCATTCGACATTATGCTGCAGACATCAGCAAAATCAACATTGATATGCCCATGGCTGGTAATGATGTCGGCGATACCTTTGGCTGAGCGGTACAAGACATCGTTGGCCATATTTAACGCTTCGGTGGCCGTTGACCCCTCTTCAGCAAGAGAACGTACCTTTTCATTTTCAACAATAATAAGGGTATCAACCGATTTACGCAGTTCAGTAATCCCACCCTCAGCAATCTGCAACTTAACTTTGCCCTCGAAATTAAACGGCATGGTCACTACGCCTATAGTGAGTATGCCCATATTTCTTGCTATCGCAGCGATCACCGGTGCAGCCCCTGTCCCGGTACCCTTTCCCATGCCGGCAGCAATAAAAACAAGATCAGCCCCCTTGAGCTGAGCGGCAATTATGTCACGATCGTCATCAGCCGCCTGTTGTCCCTTGACCGGATCAGCTCCGGCACCAAGCCCATTGGTAGTTCTCTTGCCGATCTGTACCCTGAGTTGTGCTTTGGAATTCAGGAGCGCCTGACGGTCGGTATTAAACACTATATATTCAACACCACTGATCTTCCTCTCTATCATGTTATTCACAGCATTGCCGCCGCAACCGCCAACGCCGACAATCCTTATGGAAACCCCTCTGCCCTGTTCACTATCAAACAGGCCGGAATCAAGCTCAAATGCCATTATTTCACTCCTCGCTTATAACCCGTTTGTACCATCAAAGTTTAGCCCACCACTCATGTAAACCATCAACCACTTTTTTCCATGCAGGGTTTTGTTCCTGCACCACAAGAAGTTCCTTGCTCTCCACAGCAGGAAGAGCCCGAGAGAGTTCTGCTGTGGAAACAAAACTGTGATCCCCTGAAAAATCAGTCCGATAAACATGGCCAACAAGACCCATAACCGTGGCATCCACAGGATTATGAACCAAACCCTTCATTCTGCCAGATACCCCCTCAGGATAACCGAGTCGGACATCAAGACCAAGAACAAGACGGGCAAGCTCCACCACTCCCGCCAATATCGAACCACCGCCAGTTATGATAACACCTGCATTGAGAGCTGGATAATAACCTGATTGCTCCAGCGCATCCCTCACAAGTTCCAGAATATCCATCATCCTGGCTTCAATAATCAAGGTTAACGAGCTCTTCGGAAATATTTTCGGCAAATCACCCTCACCCTCGCCATCAATCACAATATCCTCGTCATCACAGCTTATCCGACTGTCAGCACAGCCATGGCGTATTTTTATCTCCTCGGCCACCTGTTCAAGTACCTGTAATCCGTGGGCAATATCAAGGGTAATGTCGTGAGCTGCAACATTGATCACCTCTGAAAAATGAATCGCACCTCCAAGGTAAACCGCAACCTCAGTAGTTCCTCCCCCTATATCAAGCACCGCCACACCACCTCTCTTCTCTCGCTCTTTTATCACGGCGATTCCTAAGGCCAGGGGCTGAAAAGTCAGTCCCCCGATCTTCAGTCCAGCCCTTTCTACACACTGCCTGATATTGCGAATCTTTGCTCTCAGCCCTACAACAATATAAACGCTTCCTCTGAGAGCCGTCCCGGCCATCCCTATAGGATCAAGCAACCCATCCTGATCATCAACAATAAATTCCTGTGGAATGACATGAATAATTTCATGATTGATATCAAGATTCTGGATATTGGCCCTCGCTTTCTCTAGAAGCCGAAGCACATCTGAATCATTAACAACCCCACTCTGGTTGATAGTGACTTCTGATTGACTTTGAATACAATGTACATGTGCTCCCGAAAGCGCCACGTTGACTCCGTGAACCACAAGCGAGGAGTCCCGTTCAACATCAGCAACGGCTGCCCTGAGAGCATCCACCGTCTTGTTGATATTGACAACAGTGGCTCTCCGAAGACCAACAGAGTGCGAACACCCTTTCCCCAGTACATTAAGTTTTCCAGATTTATCCTTTTCGGCAACAACAATGCACACCTTTGTGGTACCAATATCAAGACCAACCGCGATATTGCTTTCCAGCACTAATTCTTGCATGATACTATAACCAAAGAAACATCCCGTGGAAGCTCAAAAAAATAAAAGAGCCCTTTAAAAAAAATCAACATTCCTAACCTCATCAAAAAAGCACACTCTAAAAACCATGACTGACCAATACGCCTCACCTCTGGAAATATCTTGAATTTATTCATCTTTTCCTTGCCGCGCGCCAAGTTGTTCAGAATAACAGGAGAGCCCTGCACCTTTGGTTTAATTGAAAAAAGCACTCTACACCAAATGCATAGAGTGCTTTTATTGCTTTTCTTTATGAAAAAGGCCCTGCTGTTGAATCAGTGCTATGCGTTCATGGCAGAGCTGGAGTGGGTGCAACACCCTCTTTAACAACATTCGGTAGACCGACTGCTCCGGTATAAAATACCACAAGAGCGGCTGGCTCGGTGCCTGAGTTATAGCCGTTATGCAGCGTATTCATCACCTCGAGAATAGCATCCCCTTTGTTGAACACATAGGTTTTTCCATCTTTCAATGCAACATTGAGCCTTCCTTCCAGCATATAGGCATAAACCGGCACACGATGCTGGTGCCATCCAGTTGAACCTCCAGGAGGGATCCTGACAAGAAGCACTGTTACCTCCGGGTGATCGGTTTGCAGATAGGTCAAAGGCTGGCCATTACTGGCGGTTGACGATGTCAGCAATTTTTGAACCTCAACATTCTTGTACTCTTCCGCCCTGGCAACTCGGCCAACTATCAACAACAGCAAAACCACCAAAATTCCATGAACCCTTTTCATGACCTATGCAGTAATGATTACGTTACAATAATCCCCGTACCCAATAATAGAGCCAACCAATCACCTCTCGCAAAGCTCTTTCCGACTGCTCCAGTGACTCCCCATTAGGCAGATAGTTTAACACTGTTACTTCCTTTTTATTACTCACTTGGTAATCGACCTTGAAAGGAATAACCCTGAAACCGGCCTTCTCAAACAAAAGAAGAGCACGCCGCATGTGATAGGCACTGGTAACAAGAATAATGCTCTTCCCTTCCCCCTTCCTGAAACCCAGCAACTTTGCGGCTGCCAGAGCTTCATCGGCCGTATTGCCCACTTTCTCTGTTAAACAGATGGCTGTTTTTGGCACACCAAGCAAGACCGCCCTTTTTGCAAGCAACTCACCTTCAGGAATGGCATCAAGCTCCCATGGAACCTGCCCACGGGTGAACACAATCAGAGGAGCTTTCCCTGCATTAAAAAGCTCTATACCACCGTAAAAACGATCAACAGCATCATTCCACTCGCCTAAAGGAGCACCATCAACCTGATTAAGCATACCACTCAGAACTACAACAGCATCAGCTCTCCCGACTGAACTAACCGGAACTCTCCTGGCTTCACCCTCAACAAGGCGCATCACACCATTACTGACAACAGGCATACTGAACATCCAGAGTACCAGAAATCCATACCACAGCAATAGCCTTTTGCGTAAAAAAAGACCAGCCAGCATACATAACAGGCTGAAGCCTAACGGAAGCACAAAAAACGGAAGAACTTTATTGACGAGCAGCATTGGTACTACATTTATTCATTAGGGCAGGCAGAAGGTAGCTGTCCTGAATTATTGTTATTCAACAACATCCCTTATTATTTTACAGGTGAAATCAATGTGTGCTTGCTCAAGTGTTGGATGAACAAGAAACATGAGGCTTCTTGCTCCAAGTTCTTTGGCAACCGATAACCTCTCAGCGGGTCGCCATCCACTACCACTAAATGCTTTTTCAAGATAGATTTCCGCACATGAACCGGAGTAACAAGGCACTCCCCTGTCGTTTATCTCAGCTATTATCCTGTCTCTGCTCCACCCCTCTTTCAAAAGGGCAGGTTCAACAAAGAGATAACACTTATAGGCAGCATGTTCAACCCAGTCAGGGATATTCGGAACGCGTAGTCCGGGAATAGTTCGCGCGGCATTTCGGATAATAGCAGCATTTTTCTGGCGCTTTGCCGACCATTCCGGCATGCGCCGCAGCTGGATCCGACCGAGCACCGCCTGTATTTCAGTCATCCTCCAATTTGTACCGAACGATTCATGAAGCCAGCGAAAACCGGGCTGATGCTCTCTCTCATACACGGCTTCCCAGCTCTTGCCATGATCTTTATACGACCACATTCTCGACCACAAGGCAGCATCACTGGTTGTCACCATGCCGCCCTCTCCACCAGTGGTCATAATCTTGTCCTGGCAAAAACTCCAGGCGCCTACGTGACCTATCGAACCTGCTGACTTACCTTTATACCTTGCACCATGAGCCTGAGCGCAATCCTCAATAACCTTCAGATTGTGCTTTTTCGCGAGCACCATTATTGGATCCATGTCGCAGGGATAACCCGCCAGATGAACCACAATAACCCCTTTTGTTCTGGATGTTATTTTCCCGGCAATACTCTCCGCGGTAAGTGTCATGGAATTACAATCGACATCAGCGAAAACCGGCACCGCACCACGCATCACAACTGCACTTGCTGTTGCAATAAAGGTATAACTTGGTACTATCACCTCATCACCTGAACCAATGTCAAGAGCCTCAAGCGCCAGTTCCAGAGCTACGGTACCGTTGGCCAACGCTATGGCATGGCTGCACCCTGTCCAGGCTGCAAACTCCTTTTCAAATTCCCGACACTCACTGCCAGTCCAATAATTGACTCTATTTGATAAGAGAACGCGAGATACAGCGTCCGCCTCCTCTTGAGTATATGACGGCCATGGAGGGATGGGAGTGTTGAGCAAGTTGGTAAATCTTAACTTTTTGAGATATGGGCCTATGGTGCCAGATCTGAATTAATGTTATTCAATCACGTCCCTACCGTAACGTTAATCCCCCATCAATGGTCAGGAGCGTACCGGTCATCCATTTTGTAGCGTCAGATAATAAATAGACAACGGCACAGGCTATCTCTTCAGGTTTACCGTATCGGCCCAAGGGATAACAATCAATATCTTTTTCAATTTCAGAATCAGAAATTAATACGGTCAAGTGTGTTTTAACCATCCCTGGCTGAATAGCGTTGGCTCTTATTCCTGATGATGCAAGTTCAAGTGCAACTCCTTTCATAAATGAGTTCAGTGCTCCTTTTGAAGCCATGTACATTATATTGCCAAGTGAAGCAAAAGAAGAAGCTACAGAGGAGATAAAAACAATGGAGGCGTCTGTCGATAGAATTTTCTTTTTGTAGAGATGTCGCGTCAATAATGCAGGAATAATAAAATTAATCTGCATAAGTTCAGCCAGATTTTCTTCAGTAACAAATTTTAACGGCAATCTCTTGAGAACACCAGCAGAGTGAACGACACCATCCAGTTGAGGCAAGGCATTGACCAAGAGGTTGAGACCTTCACTATACGAAAGATCGGCAACTACCATAGAGTGAGCTTCGTCCTCCATAAGCGAGA
>Ga0214178_1000392_pt1 | contig 13185 bp, 24 predicted proteins | sample TroBogEpilimnion_28_FD_153016 | JGI IMG/M metagenome (GOLD analysis project Ga0214178, IMG submission 153016) | Freshwater microbial communities from Trout Bog Lake, WI - 17SEP2007 epilimnion | ecosystem: Environmental > Aquatic > Freshwater > Lake > Epilimnion/Euphotic zone | place: Trout Bog... | reverse complement strand
AAGGCTAGACGCCATTGCAAGGTTAATGGTCATACCTATGATGACTCCACGAGCGTAACTTGCCCCTGGAGTGGAAATATTTATACCTACTGTAACAACTGTGGAAATCGAAGGACTGAAAATGTATGAGGATAATCCTAAAAACCATTTGTGGAAGATCTGTACGATCTGTAACGTACCCGTCAGTAATGAATATCTAGACGTTCATAAGGAGATGTTCCATGCCTCGTTATGATTATAGCTGTATTGAATGTGATATCACCAAAGAGGTCTCTCATGGTATGACCGAAGAGGCTTCAGTCCCATGCCCTAACTGTGGCTACAAGATGACTAAAGTAATCGGTTTACCCGGTGTTCAATTTAAGGGTGGAGGTTGGGGAGGACAATGAGTAAGAAAAAGAAGAAGCCACGTGCTGGCAAGAGCATTACTGCTCGTGTTAAAACAGCCGCTAGTAAAAGCCCGAGTTCTTTTCCAACAAGATCTAAGATGTTAACAGCAGACGAGCGTAGAATGCTTATTAGGGGTGAGTTATGATAGATGTAAACGTTCTTGGTATTACCTTTATAAAAGACCATGACTTTGTAAAAGGCTATGTACTACGCATTAGACCTAAATTTAAAGAGGCCGTGCTTCAGGTACGCCATCTTGTTCTCATTGTAGGAATAGAGAAAAGATATCGTATTCGTAAGTTCTTTAAGTGCTATGAGTGCGACGGCCGTGGTTGGATGTACCTAGATGAGTTCTTAGAGAGGGACCAAGTATCTAGCGGTATCTTGGGGGATGAAGTTGCCGCTGTTCTCTGTTCTTTAGAAGAAGGTATACTGGCATTTGAACCTGCCATATGCCCATTCTGTGAGGGAACAGGTCGTGGCTGGTAACTACACAAAGTGCAATCATTGCTGGTGTTGGGGCAAGAGTAAACTCATTCAAGGATACAGAGACAATGTAGATATGACTGGGTACTACCTGGTCAAGATCTGCGGTCATTGTCACTTTGTAGCGAGCGCCTATATGCCTTGGGATGAAGAACTTCATGCCGGCATACCTAGTGGTTCGTTCTCAGGCTTTCAGGATTATCACAACCGAAATGGTTGCCCACCTAGATCATCAAAAATAGTAGACAAAGAAGAAGAATATTCTTATGATTAATCTGTAGAAAGGATAGCTAATGACTTTTACAGGCACTCTTCTGCCTTATCAACCAGAGGCGGTAGACCGCATGGTTGAAAGAAAGAAGATGCTCGTGGCCTATGACCTTGGTCTAGGTAAGACAGTCCTAACTATCGCTGCCATAGAACGCCTCAGAGATGAGGGTAAAATTGAGGGTCCAGGACTTATAATTTGTCTATCCTCATTGAAGTACCAATGGGCAGCACAGATTGAGAAATTTACAAGTGGCACTGCAAACACTCTGGTCATTGATGGATCCAAAAACAAACGATCAGGCCAATACGTCGAAGCAATTGACTGGCAAACATCTGGGGTTGACTACGTTATCCTCAATTACGAACAGGTCGTTAATGACTGGGCTTACCTTGAACTTGTTAACAGATCCTTTGTTGTTATTGACGAAGCAACCGCAATCAAATCCTTTAAGTCAAAGCGATCAAAGCATGTCAAGAAGCTAACTAGTAAGTACAAGTACGCTCTGACCGGCACCCCAGTAGAGAATGGTAAACCTGAAGAGCTCTTCAGCATTATGCAGTTCGTAGATGCCAGCGTCCTGGGTCGGTTTGATATCTTTGATAAAACCTTTATCGTACGTAACCAGTTTGGTGGGGTAGATAGGTATAGAAACCTACCCTTATTAAACAAGACCTTAGCTACTGCCTGTGTTCGTAAGCGTCAAGAAGATCCAGACGTTGCTCCATTCTTGCCCGATGCTATTAAGGCCGAACCTATTCTTGTTCCATTTAATGCTGCCTCACGTAAACTGTACCGACACATTGCAGATCAACTGAGCGCTGATTTAGATGATGCTATGGATTCCTTTGGTGGAAGCTTTGACCTGTTCTCTCACTATCACAGCGATCAGGGTGGAATAATGGATGAGTTGCGTGGTCGCATCATGTCTAAGCTAACCGCACTGCGCATGTTGTGTGACGACCCAAAGCTATTAAAGCATTCAGCGGATATCTATAATCCTATGACTGGTGTTGGTTCCGGCTATGCTGCGGATTTAAAAGACCTGGGGTTACTTGATAAAGATATTAAGTCTGAGAAGTTGGATGTATTGATTGAGTACCTAGAGAACTTCTTGTCAGACAATCCAGATAATAAGGCTGTTGTCTTTACATCATACGTGGGTATGGTTGATCTATTAGCAGAGAGCATTAAGTACACCTCTACTAAGTACACTGGACAAATGAACGCAGGAGCAAAAGAGAAATCAAAGCTGTTCTTTCAGAATTATCCGGACTGCCGTGTATTTATCTCAAGCGATGCAGGTGGTTATGGTGTGGATCTACCTCAAGCAAATCTTTTAATTAATTACGATTTACCTTGGAATGCAGGGTTAGCTGTTCAACGCAATGGTAGAATAAAGCGTGCCTCAAGCACATGGAAGAACATCGTAATACAAGATCTTCTAATGAAAGACTCTATTGAAGAGCGTCAACACGCTCTCTTAGAACAGAAGACAGCTGTAGCAAATGCCGTCGTAGACGGTGAGGGCATAAACGACCGTGGGGGCGTAAACCTTACGGCCGGTAGCTTGAGAGCATTTTTGCAGTCCTCAATCGTTTAGGAGATATACCGTGCCAAATGCACCCAAGACACCTACGCGTACAATTCGGGTATCCACAGAGCTTTGGGAAGCAGTAAAGGCTAAAGCCGCATCAGAGAAGCGCACAGTAACAGACGTTATCATCAAGGCGCTTAAATACTATTTGGAGCAGTAGACTAGTACCAAGAGTCACCTGCCACTCAGCCCCTCGGTTTTGACACCGGGGGGTTTTGTGTTACTGTAGGAGTACCTGTAAGGAGGGTAACTATGGTAAAAGTTATGGACCCAGGCCGTAAGCCTGGAGAATCAAATGAGTCAGAAGTCATTACTAAGATCCGTGAATTCCTTAGCTATAAGGTCCAGATCGATAAGCTCACAAAATCCCAAGCCCCAATAAAGGCTGAAGTCATGGAAGCCATTGAAGCTCATGGTGAAGAAGATGACAAGGGTAATTATGTATTTGAATTGCCAGTAACAATCGATGGCTATTCTAAGATGGTACGTCAACGCCGTGTAACACGTAAGCTCGACATGGATGAAGCACTATCTATCCTCAAGCAGCATGGTCTGTATGACTCTTGCGTAACCATGGTACCCATGGTAGACGAAGATGCTGTCATGTCTGCTTTGTATGAGGGCAAGATCTCTGAAGAGGAGATCGATGCAATGTGGCCTCAGAATGTTATCTGGGCATTACTGCCCACAAAAGAGTGAATCCATTAAAGTCACTACGTAAAATACTGCGTGGTGAGCCACTTGATTGGCACCTACCCCACACTCTAGGACCTGATGAAAGGTTAGCTAGGTGTGCTAGATGCTCTGTAATCTTTATCATCCATAAAGATAACCTTCGTGTTCCTCAATACTGTATGGGGTGTAAGTAATGGACTCTTTAAGTTCTGCGCTAGAGGCAAGCTTGCAAACAACCCTAAAAGATTTAGATGACAATATGCCAAGGGCTCGTGTTAGATATATGACAGCTAAAGAGTACATTGACTTACTTGCACCTCTTGTAGAGAACTACCTACAAGATGTAATCCAAGAAGAGCATGACTCTCGTGTTGTATCTAGAGATATTTCTAAGATCTTCCTAGATAAACTGGGAGAGCTAAGACCTAACCCAGCTCTTGGAGTTACAGGGCCTTCAGGTGTTACCGGAACTTCTGGGGCATCGATGCCGACAATGTCTTTTGACGACACAATGGAGAGCGTTGCTGAGTTGATATCTGGACAGCACAGTGGTCATAGAGAAGCACTTTTGAAACTTAGAAAAGAACATAATCGTAGATGGAAGATTCAGCATGGCCAACAACGACCCGATTGATGAGATGTTTGGTAAGCTGGATCAGTACTATCCTGGATCTAAACGCAAGGTCAAGAATCTAGACAAGCCCAAGAAAGCAGTCAAAGAGACAGAGACCTGGGAGTCAAAGGTTCAGGTAAAGAAACTTCCTAATGGTAATACCGTAGAGTTATTCCCAGCAGGCAGTCTGTCTATAGCACTAGGTCGTCCACTTGTCACCTTGAGATTATGGGAGCGTAAGGGGTATATCCCACGTGCTCCATACCGCTTAAAGGCCATGACAATTAACGGCAAGAAAGTGCCCGGGTGGCGTATGTACAGTCGTGATATGATAGAGTCAGCAATACAAAGCTTTCGGTCTAGGGATCTTTTACAAGCTCCACGGATCGATTGGAATCGGCATACAGATCTATCAATTGAATTGATAGATTCCTGGACTAAGATTCATCAAAAAGAAACACAGGCCAATAGACCAATGGAAATGGAAGAATAAATCATGACAGCAGATATCCGAGTCCGTAAGGACGCACCAAACGTAGATTCATATGCGCCAGAAGATAATGATCTTTTGGACGAGAGTCTGTTTGAAGAAGAGGACGAGACTGAAGCACCTGCACGGTCTTCAGTAATTCAACAGGGATGGGCAGCAGCTAAAAGCTCTGCTAAAGAAGGTACTGGTTACACTCAGGACTTCCGCTTCTCTGACGATGTACAGCTCGTTAAGTTTCTCTCTAATGAACCTATCGTGTTCTTGCAACACTGGGTTAACCGTCCAGGAAAGAAGTCTTTCGTTGGATGGAATGGCGATCCTCTAGATTTAGCTGGCAACAAGCCTGAGCGTAAGTTCGCATTCAGCGTTGTCAACATGACCGCAGAAGAAGGCCCAACAGTTCAGTTGATGACAGTAGGTATTCGTCTACTCAATCAGTTGGAAAAGTTGAACTCAGATAAGAAGACCGGACCTATCGATCGTCCAGATATTTACTGGGCAGTTAGTAAGTCTGGCGTAGGCACAAAGACCACACACTCCGTCGCAGCTGTGAAGGAACGTGATCTTGCAGAGGATTGGGAGATTGATCCTGTTAGCGCCGCTGAGTTTATAAAGACAGTCAAGCCTCTTGGACCCGAAGCATTGCGTGTGTCGACAACCGCAGAGCTAGAGGACTTAGCTGCAGAACTACTCGCCGCACAGTAATCCCCAATAGTTAACGGGACCTAGGTTTTCCCTCCTCCTTTTTCCTAGGTCCCCTTAACACTTTGCTAAGGGGGAGCACTAACAGATAGGGAAGCAAAAAATGAGGGTAATAAAAACTCAAGCACAGCTTGATGAAGTAGTAAAAGCTTATTCAAAAGTAGACGCATTTGTATATGACGTTGAAACCATGGGCGACTACCGAGGAGATCCACGACGTAATCAAGTCGTATGGATTGCTCTAGCAACAGAAGATCGCACCGATGTAATTCCTATGGGACACCCTAATGGTGAGTACATTAGGACTGACTACCCACTTCTTATTGCAGGCCAGCGTCGTTTGGCTAAGGGTCAAGAGCTACGTCCTGATGATTACAGTAAGGATGAAAAGAAAGGTGTTAAAGTCTTTGGTGAAGCACCAGAACAGCTAACCCCTGGAGAAGTATTCAAGGCGCTTAAGCCTTTACTTAAGGACCCTAAGGTAAAGAAAGTTGGGCATAACCTTAAGTTCGATTTACAAAGTGTTGCTAAGTACATTGGTGGACTACCTGAGCCTACCTACTTCTGTACTTTAAATGCTGCTTTCATTTTAGATAACCAACAACGTCACTCTCTTGGTCTTGATGACTGCCTTAAGCGTGAACTTGGCTACGAGATGGTTAAGGGTGTTGGTAAAGAGATTGAGAAGTATTCCTTTGATGAGGTGGCAACATACGCTGGCCTCGATGCTGAGTGGACCTGGAAGCTATACAAGGTTTATGAACAAAAGATCAAAGATGAAAAGGTCCAAGGAGTATTTAACTTAGAGATGGATGTACTCCAGGTTATCTCTGAGATGGAGCTACGTGGTGCAGACATTGATCTAGCACAGCTAGCTCAACTTAAGATCGATATTGAACATCAACTTGAAGAGACAAAGGCAAATATCTTTAAGCTTGCCGGTCGCCCATTCAACCTTAACTCAGTACCTGAAAAGCAGGCCATCCTATTTACCCCTAAGAAAGAGGGCGGTAGAGGTATCAAGCCTAAGAAGATGACTCCTGCAGGACAGAAGCGCCATCAAGAGGGTAAACCAACCACGGTGAAGGATTACTCTGTGGCACAAGATGCTATGGAATATCTACGTGGTCGTGATGAGCTTGTTGATGAGCTGCTTAACTACCAGGATTTAAATAAGCTGATGACCACTTACGTTATGCCTTATCAGGGTGGGTCTGTAACCAGAACCTTACTTGGTAAGAGCAAGACCGTAGCAAGGGAGAGCATCCTTTATAAGGGTAAGGTGCACACCGACTTCATTCAGTACGGCACAGAGACCGGACGTTTCTCTAGTCGTAACCCCAACCTACAGAACGTGCCTAATCCACGTACCAAAAACGGTAAGGCTGTTCGTAATTTATTCGTGGCACCCCCAGGTCACAAGCTAGTAGTAGCCGACTACTCACAGATTGAACCCCGTGTTATCGCATCCTTTAGTAAGGATCGAATCATGTGCCAGGCATACGTAGACAAGGAAGACTTGTACACAGCCATTGGTGACACAATGGGCATTGATCGTGCCGGTGGTAAGGAACTGCTTCTATCCGTAGCCTATGGTGTTGGACCTGAAAAGATCTCCGCATCCATTGGATGTACTCTAGAGCGTGCTAGAGAGCTCCTTGATGAGTTTGCTGCCAAATTCCCATCAGTCACACGCTACAAGCGTAAGATCATCCAGGAAGCCAAGGTACGCACCCCGGTGCCGTACGTGGTGACCATGCTGGGACGCAAGCGTTACCTTCCTAACCTACGTTCTAGGGAGATGGGCTTAAAGGCTAAGGCCGAGCGTCAGGCATTCAACACAGTCATCCAAGGATCTTCAGCTGACCTTATAAAGGTAGCCATGGTTCGTGCTAGAAACTTAATCCCAGATGGGGCTAGTCTGATTTTGACTGTGCACGATGAACTGGTTACAGTTACCCCAGATAATTTAGCGGAGGAGACAGCTGAGGCTATTCGTGAGGCAATGGAAGGCATTAATGCTCTGTCCATTCCTATGATTGCCGATGTTAAGATTGTGTCCCGATGGGGAGAGGCCAAGGATGTTTAAGCGTAAAAAACCAAGGAAGATGAACATAGTTAACGTATCTTTACCTGTATTGATGCGCCAAGCTATCTACGATTCTGTCTTTGACGATCAAGCTGAAGAGATCGCAGAGATGATGGGTCTATCTCCAATCTCAAAAGAAGTATCAGAGATGGAAGAACGAGATAGTTCTGAACGTATTCGTAAGTTCTCTGCCTTGATACCTCTCATTAACTCTCATGCAGATATGTCTGCACGCATTTCAGCCTCTGCTTATATTATTCAAGCTAAAGAAGAGGGAATGAACAGTCTTATTGATGCAGATAACTTTGAAGATCTTGCTGATCTATTTAAAACCATTTCCTTATCAGCTTCGGTGTCTTGCATCGCAACACTTATTAATCTAGACTTACTAGACTGCAACGTTAAAGAAGAGGAACACAATCATGAGTAACGCAGATTGGTATTCACGTAAATTAGGGCAACCACAGGCTGCTCCTTCTACGGCTCCCGTAGCTCCACCAGTACCCAATACATATGTGTACGGTGGTCAAGCAATTACTCCGGTTAACTATGATCCTAATCAAGATCAAACTGTGGTGAACGCTCAAGCAAAGGCTCAAAGCACACGTGGTGCCAGTCGTTGCCCTGAATGCAACAGCGGTAACTACATGAAGGTGGGAACTCAATCTAACCAAGGTGGAATGTTTGAAGTCTACCGTTGCTACGATTGTGGCTACCCCAAGATGCAAACAGGCAGCGGCGCTATAAGCACCGGAGGATCTAGTGCTGGCACTGCAACACCTGCTAAACAAGTAGGACAATCTGGTGGATTTCAACCTAACGTAATCGTAGATCGGATCGGATAATGGCTGTAATTAACTCAGACGCCCTTAAGGTAGTCGCACAGATCAATAAAAAGCTTGGAGCTAATACAGTAGTAACTGCTGATCAGATCCATACGCCTAAGAGAATTCCTACCGGATCACTCACCCTGGATGTTGTCCTAGGTGGTGGCTGGCCAATGAATCATTGGGTAGAAATTATCGGGGAAGCCTCCCATGGTAAGACAGCCATAGCGCTAAAGACTATTGCAACAAACCAGGCAATCAATCCAGACTTTACAGCTGTATGGATTGCTGCTGAAAACTTTGATAGAGACTATGCAGAAATATGCGGAGTAGACACAAAGCGTGTCATTGTCGTAGAGACAACAAGTATGGAGGATGCCTTTGATGCGGTTATTCAATTCATGGAATCGAAAGCTGTCGACATTGTGGTCATTGATAGCTTACCTGGCTTGGTGCCTAGTGCCGAGGACGAAAAGAGTATGGAAGAGTTCACAGTCGGACGTGGCGCCCTCATCACCAACAAGTTCTTCAGAAAAGTTGCGTCAGCAACAAAGAGAGACTTGGTTGAAGAAGAACGCCCCGTACTAGGGATCATGATTAACCAGTACCGTATGAAGATCGGCGTCATGCATGGCGACCCTCGTACGACTCCTGGTGGCTTGGGCAAGGATTATGCCTATAGCATCCGTTGTGAGGTCAAGCGTGATGAGTGGTTAGAGGCCGGAACAGGTCAAGATAAGCGCCGTGTAGGCCAGACCATCCGTGTCCGTACTATTAAAAATAAGACTTTCCCACCTCAACAGACCGCTTACCTGGACTTCTACTTTGCCAATGGCGGAGTACTCTCAGAAGGAGAGTATGATAGGGGTAAGGAAATCGTTGCTTTGTCTATCCTCAATGGGATCGTCGAGCGTCGTGGTGGTTGGTTATACTATGGCGATCGTAAATGGCAAGGCGCTCAAGCTCTAATCGATTCTATTCGTGAAGAGATTGATCTCAGTGAAGAGCTAAGTAAGGCTGTTCTAGATACCCTTAAAGATCAACCAAAGATCTTAGTACCAGCGGTCGAAGATGAAGACTGAGGGTCAGAAGGAGTCTCTTAAGCATGAAAAGAGACTGGCTAAGATTGTAGGCGGTAGTCGTACTGCTGCTTCCGGAGCATTCTGGAACAGAAAAGGCGATGTAAGAAACGATGAGCTCTTAATCGAGCATAAGTGGACTGGTAAAAAGCAGGTCACTATTAAATCTGAAGTTCTTCAAAAGATCACTAAGGAAGCAATCTTAGACAGTCGTACTCCCGTGCTAGGGTTACACCTAGATGGGGAGAACTATGTAGTTCTTCTAGAGGAAGATTTCTTTGAACTAAGAAACTCAATCATAGGAGAATAGTTGAACGCCAGGGATACCCAACCCTGGACTTGGAGATATGAGGCTAAGTGTCAAGGAGAAGACACTGAAATCTTCTTTCCACCAAGAGACAAAGAGCTCTACAAGATTATTGCTGACAAAGCTAAGGCAATATGTAACGGTAAAGACGGTCGCCCAACCTGTCCCGTTAAGCGAGAATGCTTAAAAGAAGCTATAGTAAACGAAGAACTCCACGGAATCTTTGGGGGCATGTCCCACAGAGAACGTAATGCGTTAAAGCGCAAGTATGAAAAACAAGGCCTAACTCTGGATGAATGGTTGGATAGAAACGATGTCAAAGCCCCAAATAGTAAAGAACAAAGATCTTAAAGCGTTCTTAGAAGCTAACAAGCGGGAAACCCGTTTGACCGGTGCTGTTGAGCGTCACATTCTGATGCGTCCATTTGAGGAGCGTAGACAGGATGTACTACATCCATCAGACATTATTAAAAAAGAATGGTGTGCACTAGCTGCCTACCATGCATTAAAGGGCAACTACGTAGAGACACGTGATAAGACCACTCTACGGTTGCAGTCAATCTTCGATGAAGGACATTCAGCCCACGCTAAGTGGCAAGGTTACTTAGCTGAGATGGGTGTCCTTTACGGAACTTGGGGCGTTAAAGATAACTGGGGCATGTCTAATAGCCTCCAGGCAGATGGACTTGAATACAATGAAGTTCCCCTAATAAGTGATAAGCATCGCATTTCAGGGCATGCTGATGGCTGGGTCAAGGGACTTGGCGATGACTTCTTAATCGAGATTAAAACAATCGGTGCCGGCACCCTACGCATGGAAGACCCGGCTTTATTTGCTGAGACTCAGGATATCTTTACAGCCTGGAAGAACGTACGTAGACCCCTAGCGTCACACTACAAGCAGGGTCAGGTCTACCTACACTTGTGCCATCTCATGGCTGAAGAAGGTCTGATAGAGTCTGCTCCAAAAGAGATTGTGTTTATCTATGAACTCAAGGCAGACCAAGACTATAAAGAATTCGTAGTACAGTACAACTATGAGCACATCAAACCGGTCTTTGATGCTGCACTTGACGTAGTCAAAGCAGTAGGCAATAATAAACCTCCGGCATGTACTATCTACGGATCAGTAAAGTCGTGTAAACGGTGCGAACCGTTTAAATAAAAAAATCCCCGACCCCAATGTGGTAGGGTGTAGTGGCTAAGTCAGTACGGAGGGAAACATGGAAAAGACATTACTAGCACACCTAACAGATATTGAGAAGGACATTCAAACGGTCCTGTCATCAGTTATTGACGACAACGTCGATCACGGGCAGGATGTAGATGATCCAGCTAAGATCGATAAGCTAGCTTCTTATATAGAGGGTCTTAAAGAAGCACAAAACATTATCTTCCTTGCCTTTGAAGACATCAAGGTTAAGATTGCAATGGAACAGGCTCTGGAAGACCCATATACCCAGGATGTTCTTAGAGCCATTGGCTCAGATTATGATGAGAACGGCACTCCATATTGGGAGAAGTGGCATGCTAAAGAAGAAGAGTAAATCAAAAGAAGTTGCTCATCACAGTGTTAGCATACCTGTAACCGCTAATATGCATTCTGCAATTATGAATGCGTATACGGCCTTTACACCTCCTGATTATCCATCTTCTGTAAAGACACCTGAGACTCTTCGCACTCAAGAAGACATCTCAGATTACAAAGAGACTGTTGCATCAAGTATTGAAAACTTGATTCAAGATCTTTTGCCTGACTGTGAAGATAAGAATCTTTCAGTAACTATTGCTAAGGCTGTTGTAGACCAGCTTTGGAGCGGCGGCCATAAGGCTGTACTTCCTCCAATTGCTGTAGACCCCAGCCTCTTTAGTAAAGCTGAGGAGACTGTAGCTGACAGAATTAGAAATATGACAATAGAAGAGTATGCTAAGGAACGCAATAAGTTCCTTGGGCTATCAGCTAATCCAAGTACCACCACCACAGTTATTGCCGGCTCTACTAACGGAGTCTTTAGTTTTCCTACACAAGGGGGTACAAGTGTCACTGTCTAAATCAGTTGTGGAATCATTAAAGCAACTAGGCATTGTTATGGCTTCCAAGCCAGAATTTCCAATCCCAGGTTTACCAAGAGACATAAGTGAGATGGACGATGAAGGTCTTATGGACCTCTTCGTCCAATTCACCCAATGGAATGACTACCTGTCTGGTGCCAGGGCTATCTCTGTTATTAATGAGCGTGAAGCAGAGCGTGCACTAGAAATGCAGGAAGCATCTGTAAAGATGTCAAACTGGACAGGTGCTAAGACTGATCGTGTAGCGATCACAAAAGCAATAGCAGCCTCAGACCCACAGTCCATCGAGTTGCGTAATGATGTGGACACTAAGTATGCTTTTCGTAAACTACTAGAGACAAGGGCGGAAGATGTCGAACGAAATTCCCAAGTGGTATCAAGAGAGCTTACGAGACGGACAAGCGGGACCAGTGGTATCCGGTCACGTAGCAGAGCCTTCTCAGCATGATGAAACGGTCTTGGAAGAAGCTCAACGCCTCATCACGGGAGATCGGAACCGGGCGTATGACCATCCTCTCGATAACTTTAGGCGTATTGCTGATATATGGAGTGTTATTTTCAATATCGAAATCACAGAAGAACAAGTGGGACTAGCAATGGTTGGTCTCAAAATCGCACGTGAGTCATTTATGCCAAAGCGTGACAATCTTGTCGATGGTGCTGGTTACTTTGGCACCATTCAAATGGTTATTGAAGAACGTGAACGACGTCAGAAGGAACCCTATGACGGCAATGCTTTCTGTGTTAGCTGTAACGGAAAGAAAGAGATGGTAGACGGATACGTCAAAATCTCTGAATCTGGACGTAAGGTTGCACGAGGTAGCTGCCCTGATTGTGGCAAGCCTTTGAATAGACTTCTAGGAAGATAAGATGACACACGATGAAGTTATAGCGTGGATTGATGAGCGAGTCGCCAAATTAAATGAATTAATTAACAACCCTTGCGCTTGGGGCATTGAAACTGAAATCGAATACCGCGCCTCTCTCCTAGCCAACCGAGATGTGTTGGGGTTGCACTGCGCTTCAAGTGAGCCAGATAATTATGAAACCATCGGGTGTGTGGCTTGCGGTTACGACTCTGAATACGGTCAATACCTTCAAAAGTTTCCTTGCCCTACCTACCTAGACATAGCCCAACGATTAGACGAGGTGATGTAAATGACTGAAAAAACTTATGCTCAATTTACTGCTGACAATGGCGAGACGGTTATGGTATCACCCGTTTATCAAGTTGCGGTAGAGCAAATAGTTGTGTACCGAAAGCAAGAATGGGAAAAGGAATTGCGCGAGCAGATAGCACAGGAGATTGAGGAAATGCCGTTGGGTGATGTTCAAGCATGGCAAATTGTGAGAAGTAGAGCCGCCGCTATCGCTAGGGGTGAGAAGTGAGTTACTTGAAAGATTTACCATGTGAAACTTGTGGGACTGAAACCACTTATTACTTCCCTAAAAAGCCAACAGAAAAATACTGCTACTGCTCTTTCCGTGACGAGATTGGCGAGCAGATAGCGCGGGAGATTGGAGAATTACCTGAATACACAGAAACCGAAGCGTATAAAAGAGCGGCCTTCTACTTAGACCGTGATGAT
>Ga0214178_1000387_pt1 | contig 13271 bp, 10 predicted proteins | sample TroBogEpilimnion_28_FD_153016 | JGI IMG/M metagenome (GOLD analysis project Ga0214178, IMG submission 153016) | Freshwater microbial communities from Trout Bog Lake, WI - 17SEP2007 epilimnion | ecosystem: Environmental > Aquatic > Freshwater > Lake > Epilimnion/Euphotic zone | place: Trout Bog... | reverse complement strand
CTGAAATCCATGGAATAGACCGCCGCTAACAACAAGATGCTCTGGCGGGGTTTCGATATGCAGAATTCCAGCACCAGCAGTCATCCACTGAGTATCGCCATTGGTTATGGTGCCACCACCGCCGTGATTATCTTTGTGATCAAAAATTCCATCAATGATGTAAGTGACAGTTTCAAATCCCCGGTGTGGGTGCCAGGGAGTGCCCTTAGGTTCACCGGGGGCGTATTCAACTTCACCCATTTGATCCAGGTGAATAAAGGGATCGAGATCGGCCATATCAACACCAGCGAATGCACGGCGAACTGGGAAGCCTTCACCCTCAAAGCCCTGCGGAGCAGTGGTAACGCTCTTAACGCGACGAATCTTGGCGTGTGGATCGGCGCTAACACGTGGCAGAACCGTTACATCGCTAACTGTTATTGCTGGCATTTATTGTCTTCTCTCTTCACTACTAATTTCTCTACTTATATTCTCTACTTATATCTATTGCCTTCGGTACTTAATCACCTTCTGCATTCAGTTCCAAATTAGCCGCTGACTTCAACAGTTAATTGAAGTTTCAACTAACTGAAGTATAGAACGTCAGAGTGGGACTCCGCATTCCCGATCAGGCACCGTATTCCCGATCAGGCTCCGCGTTCCCAATCAGGCACCGCATTCCCAATCAGGCACAGCTTCGCCCCCACTCGCACCTTCTCTCCACTTATCCACACCTTCCCCAATTAATCACAATTTCACCTCTATTTTGTCTGTACCCCAATCCAGGATTCACTCATGGACGAAAGATTTGTTGTCGAGCTACTCGGGAAGACCCCCGGGATTGAAGTGCTTGTCGAACTCGTCAAAATCGACCCCATGACGCTGACCGCTTCGGCGCGGGTGGATTACCTCGCAGCCCTCGAGAAACAAGGAGCCTGGCTCCAGGCTCTCATGCAGATTGCAATCGTCGCCGTGGCCGGCGCCGAGCCCGATAGCGACAAGGGGCTCTACTCGAGCGTTGACGACCCTCAACGCGAGGAGATTGCAACAACTCTCAACGTTGCTCCGGTTACCGCCCAATCACGAATAGATGTGGCGCGCGTCCTCACTCAGCACCTCCCCGCAACATGTACCGCATTGGCCAATGGTGAAATTTCAAGTGCCCAAGCAACCGTTATCGCAAAAGAGAGTGCCACCCTGCTACGTCGGGGAATTGATCCAGATCAACTTAAATATCTCGAGTCGATGGCCATTGCCTATGCCGAATTTCATACTCCGGCTCAAGTAACGAATAAAGTGCGAAGTCTCGTGGCCAAGATGGAGCCAGTTGAATTTGAAGTCGCAGTGGCACAAGCCAGTGAAGGACGACGTGTCACATTTACGCCTCAGCCGCATGGGATGGCTCAAATCATGGCGTTACTTCCTGCCGTTGAAGCCCAAACCGTCTGGTTGGCTATTGATAAGTTGGCGAGAGCGAATAAGGAGAAGGGTTTAGTTAGCTTTGCTTCCACGAAGCTTGCTAGTCAAAGTGAAAATCGCAGAAAGAGAGGTTTGGACTCCTTTGAAGATTCTAATGAGATAGGGCACTTGGCAAACCCCTCTCTCTCGAGAGAGGGAGACATCTCTGAAAAATCTTCTCATTTAGAGACTGGCTCAAATTCACATAGAGATCCCGTCTCGAACACAATGTCGAATCCAATGTCGAATCCAATGTCGAATCCAATGTCGAATCCAATGTCGAATCCAGATATGGAACTAATTTCGGCGGGAATAGAGCCACTTTCATTGGATCAACTTCGTGCTGATGCACTAGCAACGATCGCCGAGTCATTCCTGGCCGTGAGTGCAGATGAAAACCTCGCCCATGGGCGACCAGTAACTCTAAATCTGACGCTAGATCTGCCCACATTTCTAGGACTCAATGAAAATCCAGGAGTGCTTGCGGGTTATGGGGAAATTCCGGCATCCGCGGCAAGGTTGCTAGCAAAAGATGCCAAATGGCGCAGATTCATCACAGACCCTGTTACTGGAAACCTCCTCGATTATGGCCGACTCACTTATCAGCCTCCTCAACCACTCATCGATTTCATTGTCGCGCGAGACCGCAGGTGCAGATTTCCCGGTTGCCGCCAACCAGCCCGGGTATGCGATATCGATCATGCGATTCCCTGGGAAGAAGGCGGCAAGACCTCCAAAGAGAATCTAGGACTTCTCTGTCGAAGACATCACCGCATGAAGACACATGGTGGATGGGAGCTAGCTTCCTTTGAGGATGGCTCTTGCGAGTGGAAATCACCTGAGGGCAATATCTTCAAAGTCGCTGCGCGCTCAATAAATGAGGTGGCATGAGTGAAATTCAATGGGCTCCGTTAAAGTATGGCCACCACCCTGCAAATCCAAGGAGTTAAAAATGCTAAAAGGCTTTAAGGAATTTATTCTGCGCGGTAATGTCATCGATCTAGCCATCGCGGTTGTCGTCGGTGCAGCATTTACTGGAATCGTCACACAACTCACCAAATCATTCATTCAGCCACTCATTCAAGTCTTTGGTGGAGGTGGAATTCATGGTGGAGCATTCATTATTCATGGAGTAGCTTTTGATTGGGCAGCATTCATCAACTCAATCATCAACTTCTTGATCGTAGCCGCTGGTTTGTACTTCATCATCGTAGTTCCAGTGAATCGAATCGCTGCACACCGCCACCGCCAAGATGCAGCGGCGGCTCCAGCACCAGACCCAGAGGACGTGCAATTACTGCGCGAAATTAGAGATCTGCTTCGCAAGCAAAGTTAGAGGTCAACTCCTTCATTACTCTCCTCTAGGGATTTCTGTCTATTAGATCACACTTCCCTTGTGGAGAGGCATCATCATGTCTCCGATATCACCTTACGGTTGTCTGGATTTGTATTTACTTCGATCATAAATAGGCGCATCATGAAGTTGCAAAATCTTTTTGCGAATTCAGTGAAGGGCAGTACCCAAAGTGAAAGCACTTGTTTATGGTGGACCCGGAAAAAAGAGCTGGGTCGAAGTCCCAAATCCTAAAATTCAAAATCCAACCGATGTAATCGTTCGCTTGGATGCAACCACTATTTGTGGAACTGATTTACATATTCTTAAAGGTGACGTCCCCGCAGTAACAGTTGGTCGAATCTTGGGCCACGAAGGTGTTGGAAAAATTACTGAAGTTGGATCGTCCGTAACTAACCTGAAGGTTGGAGATCGAGTACTTATCTCGTGCATCAAGTCGTGTGGCTCCTGCGCAAATTGCAAAATGGGCCTCTATTCGCATTGTTTGGGTGACGAGGGTGTCTCAGGAATCGGATGGGTCTTTGGCCACCTTATTGACGGAACTCAAGCCGAGTATGTTCGCGTACCTTACGCAGAAAACTCACTCTATAAACTTCCAGAGAGTGTTTCAGATGAAGAGGGGGTCATGCTCTCCGATATCTTCCCAACCGGCTTTGAAATTGGAGTTCAGTATGGCTCGGTCAAGCCGGGAGATGTTGTCGCGGTCGTCGGTTCGGGTCCAATTGGACTAGCCGTCATTGCAACTGCAAGCCTCTATGGGGCAGCTCGCATCATCGCGATTGATCTAGATGCCAATCGTCTACAGAAGTCCCGCGAGTTTGGCGCCACCGACACTGTTAACTCCGGTGACTCCAATTGGAAAGAGCAGGTCATGGCTCTCACCGATGGAGCTGGAGTAGATGTGGCAGTAGAAGCAGTCGGGGTTCCAGACACATTCACAATGGCAACCGAAATCGTTCGCCCTGGTGGACACGTGGCCAACGTTGGAGTACATGGCAAGGAAGTGCCGCTGCACATTGAAAATCTCTGGATTCAGAACATCTTCATCAGCATGGGGCTAGTCAATACCAATACAACGCCAATGTTGCTGAAGCTTGTTGAGAGTAAGAAGTTGCCAGCCTCAAAAATGGTGACGCATCGATTCACTTTCGACCAGTTCATGGAGGCCTATGACACCTTCGGTCGTGCTGCTGAAACAAAGGCACTCAAGGTAGTGATTAGTAGGTAAAAGGTAATAGTCAACGAAGCAGGGAAATAGAAAGACGAGCAGTCAGTTGATTAACTGACTGCTCGCTCTTCGTGGGGGGCTAGCGAATATCTTTTTTTACGCTCAAAATTTACTCTTTTGCTGTCGTTGGAATTGACGATTTCACACAAAAATTCTCAATATTTCACACGCTTAAATCCAACCCTAAATCGGAGGGTAAAGACATCGCATTAGGCGAACTATCCTCGAAAAGAAGAAATTTTCGCTTGGGGCGGGCGATAACTAGGATAGTGATACTAGAACCAAGGGAGAAAAGGGCTTGAGGTTGAAACGAATTTTGCTCACTGGTTTAGTCCTTGGTCTCCTATCCTTCCCTGGGGTAATTCCTGCACAAGCTGACACTTACGCATCAGTAAGTCTCGTGTCGCCTCAATTAGGGTCAACTTACGAGATTAATTCAACCTTCCCAATTATTTTTGATATTTTTGGTAGTTTTGCCACACAGACTTCCGACTGCGTTTCAATGACCGGGCTAGATATATCTCTCTCCATTTCTGACCAATCTGGGAAGACTTCCACCATTGAGGCCCTCTCAAATCCGTCGGCGAATTATCCCGACACAGGAGCTGGCCTCTGGAGTCAGCAGGGCTGGACCTCAAAAGTGATAAATGGAGGCATCGAGTGTTCTTGGATCTACCAGGGTAACTTTGGGAAGGATCCCCTAGCGGGGAGTGCAACGAAATTATCAATTCAATGGAGTTCCCCAATTACCGGTCTCAACTACGGTTATGGAGGGCAAGGACAGACTGTAGGGAATCAAAGCGGTTCTAGATCCATTGAACTTTCAAAATTTCAAAATCCTGTAGTTACCCTGAGCGGACTGACCAGAGGCGCAACTATTAATTCACCCACAAAATTCACGGTCTCGGTGACTACCAACCCGAACATCCCGATTTCAACGTTAGGTTTTACAGGCGGAACGTGGATTCAAAACCCAATAACGAATAACTGGACGGAAGATACGCGATTTGCGTGCGGCAATATCGCTTCACTCTCTCAAACCGATGGAAATATCAAAGAAAGCGCTCAATGCACCTTTGATCCCAATGACTTTACTTACTCCCCATCAAATTATCCATTTATTGCCTACGCATACTCCGCCGATCATCGATCTTGGGGTTCCGATCCCGTCTATGTAAATATTCAGCAATATACGCCCGTGCCTGCCACTTCCCAACAACCTACTCCATCGCCAACAGCAAGCAGCGATCCCTGCCCCATCAATAATGATTCTTCTAACTTGAGTTTCCTAGAAAAACAGATACCTAATCTGATCTCGAAGCAACAGGCCGTATCACTCCTTTCGAAGTACGCCTTTTACTTCAAAAACATTCAATCGGATCTAACTCAATTTTCAACTAATAATTTCGATGCGTCATGTGCATCGCAAGTGATAGCCATCCAAAATTCTCTACAGAAAACTGCCTCGTCAATTAAAGGGGACATAGTTAGAATCTCTAAGTTCCGAGATAGCGGAGTTTTGCAAAGAGCAGCTCTTGCCAAATATCAGGCAAAGCAAGTTGCACAAGCTAAGGCAAAGGCTGCTTCTAACGCAGCTGCTGCCGCTCAAGCGAAAGTTGATGCCACTTTCTACTTCAACCGTGGATACAGTGCAATAATCAACAACTCAGAATATGGCTTACTCCAAAGTAACTTTTATCTATATTTAAACGGAGCGAATGTTATGACCCCGGCTAATGGATACGCCTGGTGTCAAAACTATGTGCAACTAGTGATGAGCAGTACTGCCTCTTCATTTGATGCAATGACGGGCAATGACATTAACGCGTGGATAAATGGATGCTCCAAGGCTGCGGTAATAATTAAGCATCGGTAATTTTCCGAGTTTTGAAGGTGTATTGAGTTAAATTCCGAATGAACTAGTTTTCCTCGTTTCATTATTCATTAAAAACGGGGAATCAGAGTCTCTTGGGCTGGGGTTAGCTTTGAATGAAGGTGTAGGGCAAGGCCCCACAAATCATCTCAATGGGCAGATTTGGACTCATTCCCGACTCTTTAAAGTCTATAAATAGCACGGTGCACGGGCATAATCGTGAAGAATCGAGTGGGTGTCAGTGCCTAGATCTCGATTGGGCTCCCCCTAAGAACGAGGAGTTCTATAAGTAAAGAAAGTGAGAGGGAAGAGGCCCTGCTCTGGGAAACGGTTGCAAATGCAGAGATGAGTCTCTAGTTGAAGCCCTAATTGAACTCAGTTATCTCTCTTTCGATCGAAATAACTACCTAGAGTCGCTCGCGCTACATGAAACGGCTCGAGACAACTGCACAAAACTTAATTTATCCGAAAACAATCCGATCCTGGCACATCTCTATTATTGAATTTGCTTCGACTTGAAGCATTTAGGGCGACAAGTCGAAGCGGCGGAAGCGCTGAATAAGTCAGGTTGCCTATATCTGGATTTTGGAGTTAAAGACGTGGCTCATGCCTTTAATGCCGAGGGTGATGCCTGGTATGAGGCAAAAAACTATCAAAAATCCTATGAGGCATATCGACACGTACTAGAGATTTCCAATCCAGACACATGCCAAAAGCTAATGGCGCAAAATTACTGTGACGCTGGTACCCCGCTAGAAAGACTCAAGAATTGGGAAAAGGCACTCTTTCATTTTCTGGAATCTCGCAACTAATTCAAAGACCGGAAGGAGCCCCTATCGATTGCACACTGCGATGAGGAGATCTCCCTTTGCTACTTCAAATTAGACGATGGTGTAAATGCTCTTTGGTTTGCTCAAAGTGCGCTCGATATTGCCGTGATGGCGGAAAATGAATAACATCAAATGTGGGCGAAGGCGCAATTGCCCCGGTGCGACCCGCATGACATTCCAATTAGCGAAAGTAAATTGTCGCCCCACAAGCACACACCCCTCCTAGTTGAGTCCACTGCCCGCGCCCCTACGCAATTATGGTTCCAAATGATTCCACGTGACAGATGCAATCTCGGTTCATCTTCTCCCACGTTGGGGAGGATTTTGTAGGGGTAGGCAGTAAATCTTCCCGTGCGAAGAGGAGTACTTGTCCGCCTGCTGCTTCTAATGCATCAAGAGATTTAGCCTGGGCGAGCGTGAGGAAATGGATCCGGTTCAGGTGTTTGTTTAGCGTTGTCATGACTTAGACAGTCCGCCTATTGAGGCAGTGTCAATCGATTTTCAATTTAAGCGTGAATTTAACTTTCCTCACTAGCCACCCCTGATCCCGACAGGCCGAAGACCCGTTCGATATCTCGAATCGTCGGACATGGATAAGGCACCAAATCCGCACGGCTACATACAAAGCAGTGGCTGACCAACTCCTCATCCCAACTTGAGGAGGGATGGTGTAGCTCTATCACGGCGTAGAGAGCCAGAGCGGTTGTCCCACTTGGTATTAACGCTTCCGGCCTTGTAAACCTCGCTAGGAGCTCGTCATAGCTCATGAATCCCCCGTGCAATAGCTGCAGCTCTCATTCCTATTTCACACGGCCAACTCATGTAACCGCAAGAGCATGCCTCAAAGAAGGCGTCGTAGGTCTGGCGCTCGATCGCTGAATGATCTGCAGAAATCGCAATCGCGATCTGCTCTCGAAGAGCGCGCTCATCGAGTCCACAGGTCGGACATGCCTCTGCGTTGAGATCCATTACTCCCCCAGATAGACGCTAGCGCTAGGGAAAAGCCTCTGCCTGGCAGCCACATTGATCTCTATCGCTTTTAGCACCTTCACTCGAGCTCGAATGAAATTGCTCTGAGTTCGCGCCAGGCGAAAATACATATCTGCCGGGAGACCTTGATGCGAAGCTAGTTCCTCCCCCCGAGACAAAATGGAGTCAATGATTTTGAGGGTGAGTCGGGCGTATTCCAATGAGATCTCACTGCCATCTTGGGAGCGATCCACCGAGAAGAAGGGTGTTAAATCCCTCAATCGAGCCAAGTCCTCTTCATCAACTCCCAGAGCCAATATCTGATCAGATTTGAGATCAAAGATATCCATAGTTCTGCACATCCTTTGCTAGTTGAAGTAGCGGGTGCCACTTGCAACTTAAAAGGTAAGTCACCCAACGGACACAACTGTCTCTGCTGAAGCAAGAACCGGGGGCGATGCAATTTCAGTCCAAATTTACTTGCTTGCGACAGCAGCTCGGAACTTGAACATATGGCGTTAGTAGCAAATAGGACCAAAATTAAAGAAAGTGCAAAGCTCCGCTCTGTAAGAAGATCTGAAGAATCCTCAAATAAAGGCAGTAAAGGAGTTAAGGTAGCTACTGAATCACTATTCTGGTCATTCGCAGTCAAAGGGGAACAATTGTTCAAACTTTTCAAGCCCTCACGACTTTTGATGGTTATTGCCACCGCAACTCTCATCCTTGGCACCGCTACACCCATCGCCCTGGCCTCTGCATCTGTGAGCCAAGGTTGTTCTAAAATCGGGCAACAAAGCCTGCAAAAGAAGCAGACGCTCGTGTGCGTAGGTAGCGCAACAGACCTTCATTGGGTTCAACTGATGGTAGCCCCAAAGACCAAATCAGCCCTTATTCACGTATTGGCGGGATGGCTCCAATCGCTTTCCAATTTCAACTTCACTCCGATAGACGCAAAAATTTCTCAAAGTGTCTCCACTGATTCCATTCAGTCGCTGGGCGACCCGACGGCATTGCAAAACAATATCAATAACCTGCAAAATCAGAGCCAAGCAATGCATCAGCAATCGGAAGCCTTGGCATTGCAAGTCTCTGCAGATAACGATGCTGCAAACAACGCCAAGCAGGCGGTAACTACGCCACTTGCAAACTATGAGTCACTGAGTTCTCAACTCAACTCAATTTCAGTTTCCTATAATGCGGCAATTTCCGACCGTACTCAAAACGCCGCTTGCTCCATCATCGTGCTCTTTGGCTTTAGTAGTGGGCCGTGCCCTGTCGATAATCCACTCGATACCTATGTCATCGCACAATACAACTCACTCAAGACTCAAGTTGATACAGCTTGGGCTACATATCAATCACTACAAGCACAAGCAACCAGTTCGACTCAAACCTACTACACAGATGGAACAAAAAAGGAAACACTTGACGCGGAACTAGACATAGTCAATCAAGAAATAGCAGGTTTGCAACAGGAGATCTCAACTTTGAATTTCTATGCTGCATCGGTTTCTGACTATTCCAAGCAAATCACCGCAATCGGCTCATTAAACGCACTTGCGAAGAGCGTCTCTTCGGATGCGCAAAATCGAATTAAAGTACTACTAAATGGTAATACTGGAACAATTTCCTTCTCATCTGCCTTTGTCACTTACTCCTCAGCAAAGCAGATTATGGATGAACTTTCGGCTGCCGTCGCAACTGACAATGGCCCGCCAAATGTTCCCAATTTTTCAGCCAACTTTTTCTGGCTTCCAACAGGCTTCTACAAAGGATCCAATTACCCATCGCTAACCACTGGTGGATCAGATTTTGGGTGGGCTTGGTCCAACTATTATCAGTGCTCAGGAACCTGCAATGTGGCTTTGATGGTCGCTAAAACCAATTGTGCTGGAGCTACTATTACCTTGGATTGGAAGGACTCGACAGGAACCAAAGTCGGGTCAACCACCTCAACCCTCCCAGAAATGACAGTGGGCACCGTCTATCCGGTTGGTTTCACGCTTCCCGCCACGGTGGATAGCACCAAGTCTTATTCCAGTTATTTATCAGGGTTTCAATGCACCGCCACGCAGGCTTGATGGCCCTTCCTCAATGGGGTGAATTTGCACGGAACACGCTGCACAAAGATAGATCGCAACGGCTTGGCAATATTTTAGAAAAGTATTGAATATCAAAATCACTTATCAATTCCTTCAAGTGGCTTCTTCCTGAATGTCCGAGAAGTCAGTATTTTGGAAAAAGAGTTTCTTCGGTTATGCCTACTGACCTTAGGTGCTGCCGAAGAATTTCCTTATGACTTCCAGAGATCCTGATCGATTGAGCTACATTGTTCGGAAAATCTTTTTCATCATTCCTTTTGAACGCTAACCCTGCACCCAAGAATGCTGGACGAATCCCTGGAACTCCAATTTTTTGCAATCGAGATGCCAATTGAGCGACGATATCGGGATCTCTGGCAATAATTGGCGCTCGATACCCTCCTAGATCCACGTACTCTTGGCGATTCGCTTGATCGTCATAGTCACGAAGTATCCCTAGAATCTCGTCATAACGCTCAGGAAGAACACCCATGATCAAGAATTCCCCCTTCTGCGCCTCTTGAAACAAGGTTTGATAGGAAGGCCTCCACACGGAACCAATTCCCGAACGGATCTGTGCTTTCGTCTCCTTATCCGTGACCTCTCTATTGATGATGTCATCAAAAGCTATTAGACGGCCATCGCATTCGACTTCTCCATGTTCTGGGCAGGGTTGGCTTGCAAAAAATAGTGCGACTAGAGGATCGCTACTAACATCCAAGAGCCGGGTCGCCCAGCGCTCCCTCTCTGACTCCTTCTGTTCAGCACTCAGATGCTGCGCCCAGGCAAGTATTTCGAGATCTGATTCTCCGATTTTCCCATGATCACGACGTGAACGATCTAGTAATTCATCTTCCATCGAATCAAGTCGATCTCGTGTTCGATGCCAAGTCTCCACGAGTTCAGATCGGGAACAATGCTGAAGGTCCAAGGCGTAAAAGTCCTGATTTGAAATCCGTTGAGCCGAAGAATTTAAACGCCAATTAGAGCATGCTTGACCGCGCCAGGAGAGTATTGGCGTGTGAGTCCTCGGATCCTTCCAAAAGGTTTCAGGTGCCTCGCTAAACTCAAGCGCAAAACTCATTTGATACGGCACAAGGGCGCGGGACGGCCAATTCTGAGCTTGCAAAACAAAGTCTTCAAAGTCAGGAACTGACTCCACTTTTCCCCAATAAATAATTGGAGACGAGAGCTCGTCCCAAGATTGAACCTCAAATTCAGACCAGATCTCCTGAATAGATCTATTTAAAGAACTTCCACTCATTTCTACCGCCACTCTTAGGAAATAACTTCTTGCCTTTAATTCGACATTGCATACATCTCATGAGGGAGGTACAGGTTCCTCTGGAAATTCAAGAATAGGTTTCTAATCGCACTTACCTGTCCATCACCCAAGACTTTAATAGCGCTAAAGATGTCAACGTACTTGATCTCCAGCAAGGTCTCTAGCTTCGCTTCATCCAGCTCCCCTACCCCGGACTCCACATACTGCGAGACGAGAAAGTCCACGAACTCCAAATGCTTTACTTCCAACTCACTTTCAAGAATCGATCGTGAAAGGGTGGCGCGCGCCTTTCGAGTGACGGGTTTGAGTGAGTACTTCACATACTCCAATACATCAAAGAGGTCACTGGGTTCTGCCTCGATAAGCTCCTGGATCGCCTCAAGTTCGGTTGTGGGAAATCCAGCATCTTCCAGATGTTGAAGAAGCTTCTTGCGGGTGGAGGGCACCGACCATAGTTCGCGAAGTTCATCTTCATTCTTAAAGAACTCTGGCATCTCTAGGGTATTAAAGAGCGACTCAATGAACTCTCTTAGCGTCAGCGGGGTGCCATCTGCAGAGTAAAATAGCTTTGAAGACATGGATTGGAACTCCCGTTCCTTGCCATCAGCCAACTTGATAACAACCTTCTCGCGGCGCTCTATGGGTGGCTTTGGCTCTCCCCCGGGGCCATCAATGATGACGGGTGGAGTCTTAGGCTCCACAGGAGTTGGCTCTACTGGCTCGCCATCCCACTCCGGATCATAGAAATTGTGTGATGCATTGACGAAATCATGAATAGTGAAGAAGTCTTTGCCATCAAAGAGGCGAGTTCCACGCCCGATAATCTGCTTGAACTCAATGATTGAGTTGATCGGTCGCATCAAGACGATATTGCGGATATTGCGCGCATCTACACCGGTAGATAATTTTTGCGAGGTGGTCAAAATCGTTGGAATAGTCTTCTCATTGTCTTGGAAATCACGTAAGTACTGCTCACCAATTTCGCCATCATTTGCCGTGACTCGCACGCAGTAGGTGGCGTTCGTGCTGCTCTTGCGTTCATTGATCAGGTCGCGAACTAAAGCGGCGTGGGCCTGGGTAGCACAGAAGACAATCGTCTTCTCATTTGGGTCAATCTGTGCCAAAAAGAGCTCTACCCGATAGGCCTCGCGCTCGGGGATAATGATGACGTTATTGAAATCCTTCTCTACATAGAGCCTGCCAGATTCAACCTCTCCAGCTTCAACGGTGTCATCTGAGGTGAAGGCATATTCATCGATGGTGGTTTGGTACTTTCGAACTCGAAATGGAGTGAGGAAACCATCCCCAATTCCCTCTTTAAGGGAGTAGATATAGCGAGGTTCACCAAAATAAGCGTAGGTATCCACATTGTCTTTGCGCTTCGGAGTGGCCGTGAGCCCGAGCTGAACGGCTGGGGCGAAGTACTCCAAGATGGCTCGCCAATTGCTTTCATCGTTGGCACCGCCTCTGTGGCACTCATCGACAATGATTAGATCAAAAAAATCTTGAGGGTACTCACCGAAGTTTGGAACGCCTGTGGATTCAGTTTCGAAGGTTTGAAAAATGGTGAAGAAGATGTTGCCATTAGTGGGAACTTTGCCGGCCTTGCGCACCTCACCTGGCTTGATGCGAACCAAAGCATCTTCAGGAAAGGGTGAGAACTCGTTGAAAGCCTGGTTGGCCAAGATATTGCGGTCAGCTAAAAAAAGGATTCGTGGACGGCGCTTCTGGTCGCCCTGAAGATTCCAACGAGATTGGAAGAGTTTCCAAGCAATATGAAAAGCGATCTTGGTCTTGCCGGTGCCCGTGGCAAGGGTTAGGAGCAAACGCTTATCCCCCTTAGAAATTCCATCCAGAACTTTCTCAACTGCCAGCTGCTGGTAATAACGGACAGGCTCAGTTCCGCCACGACTTTCGAATGGAATAGATCGGAATTGATCACGCAGAAGATTTATCGGCTCATTAATCATCGCCCAAAGCTCATCAGGAGTAGGGAAGAAACCGACGTCCTCTTCCTTGCCATTCTTCAAATTAATCTGGCGAATCTTCCGTCCATTTGTTGCAAAGGCATAAGGTACCCCCAACTTTTGGCCATCTCTAATCGCTTGGGCTACACCCTCCGAGTGGGGCAGGTCCCATTTCTTTGCTTCGATGACCGCAACTCGCCTGCCCTTGTGTTCAAGTACGTAGTCTGCGATGGATGGCTCGGCTCGT
>Ga0214178_1000369_pt1 | contig 13797 bp, 8 predicted proteins | sample TroBogEpilimnion_28_FD_153016 | JGI IMG/M metagenome (GOLD analysis project Ga0214178, IMG submission 153016) | Freshwater microbial communities from Trout Bog Lake, WI - 17SEP2007 epilimnion | ecosystem: Environmental > Aquatic > Freshwater > Lake > Epilimnion/Euphotic zone | place: Trout Bog... | reverse complement strand
AAGGCAGCGGTTGATGCAGCGGGTGGCGAAAATTGTGATGCACAAAGCCCCTCCCTAAAAGTCATTGCTGACCATATCCGAGCCTGTAGCTTCATCGTGGTCGATGGGGTTATTCCGGGGAATGCTGGCCGCGGCTATGTATTGCGTCGCATTACACGTCGTGCGATTCGCCATGGCTACAAGTTGGGTGCACGTAGACCATTTTTTTATCAGTTAGTACCAGCGCTAGTAAAAGAAATGGGTGAAGCGTATCCAGAGCTTCGCGCTGCGCAAGATAAAGTAAGTGAAGTCCTTAAACAAGAAGAAGAACGCTTCTTCCAAACTATTGCAAATGGTATGGAAATTTTGGATGGCGCTTTGGCTGATGGTGCAAAAGTAGTTGATGGTGAGACTGCGTTCCGTCTACATGATACTTTTGGCTTCCCATTGGATTTAACTGCTGACGTTTGTCGTGAGCGAGGCGTCAGTGTTGATGCTGAAGGTTTTGAAGTGGCAATGCAAAAACAGCGTGATCAAGCAAGAGCTGCTGGCAAATTCAAAGTAGCCCAAGGCTTGGATTACAAAGGCCAGCCAACGCAGTTTCATGGCTATAACACCTTAAAGCATGAGGGTGCGAAAGTGACTGCTCTGTATCTTGATGGATTAGCAGTAACGTCCGTTAAGGCGGGCGATACAGCCGTCATCGTTTTGGACAACACCCCGTTCTATGCTGAATCTGGCGGTCAAGTTGGCGACAAAGGTGAACTTCGCAATGAAAGCATTCGTTTTGCAGTCGAAGATACCTTCAAGATTCAGGCTGATGTATTTGGCCATCAGGGCATGGTCCTTGAGGGTGAGATCAAGGTAGGTGATGCAATCAACGCTTTAGTTGATGTCCAGCAGCGTACTGACATCATGCGTAATCACAGTGCCACGCATATTTTGCATAAAGCATTACGCGAAGTATTAGGCGATCATGTTCAGCAAAGAGGTTCCTTGGTAGATGCTGCCAAGACGCGTTTTGACTTTACGCACAATGCGCCGATTACGGCAGAACAAATTCGTCGCATTGAAGATATCGTCAACCAAGAGATTCTAGAAAATACAGCAACCTCAGGCAAAGTGATGTCCTTAGACGATGCACAAAAGACAGGCGCTATGATGCTCTTTGGTGAGAAGTATGGTGACGAGGTGCGCGTGCTGGAGATTGGCTCTTCGAAAGAGCTTTGTGGTGGGACGCACGTTGGGCGCACTGGCGATATCGGTAGCTTGAAGATTGTTTCTGAAGGTGGCGTAGCTGCCGGTATTCGCCGTGTTGAGGCGGTTACCGGAAACAATGCGTTACATTTCTTACAAGGCTTAGAAAATAAGATTAATGAAGCTGCAGCGATTCTGAAAACCCATCCTGGTGATTTGATAAATCGTGTTGCGCAACTCCAAGATAGTCTGCGTCAAGCTGAACGCGAGTTAGAAAAAGTGAACTCCAAGTTAGCCGCTAGTCAGGGCGATGAATTGGCTGGCCAAGCTGTTGATGTGAATGGTCTAAAAGTACTTGCCGCCCGTCTTGATGGTGCAGATGCTGGTGTACTTCGCGAAACCATGGATGCACTCAAAGCTAAGCTAAAAACTGCTGCCATTGTGCTGGCTTCAGTTCAAGGCAATAAGGTCAGCTTGATTGCGGGCGTGACTGCCGACTCGATTGGTAAAGTAAAGGCAGGCGATCTCGTGAATTTTGTTGCTCAGCAGGTAGGCGGTAAAGGTGGCGGTAAGCCAGAAATGGCTATGGCTGGTGGAACCGATCCTAGTAAGTTGGGTGTAGCTTTGGATGGTGTTAAAGACTGGATAGCAAGTAAATGAGTGAAACCGTAAATATTGCCTTTAATGCTGAGGTGGATGCCATTGGGATGAATTGCCCATTACCCATCTTACGGACTAAAAAGGCATTATCAACTATGCAATCTGGCGAGGTTTTGAAGATTAAGGCAACCGATGCCGGCGCCGCTCACGATTTCCCCGCATTTGCCAAGCAAACTGGTAATGAATTACTCGCTAGCACTACTGAGGGCGATGTCTTAGTTTTCTTTATGAAGCGCAGATAAGAAACACCCGCTATTTATATTTCAAAAAACTGACTAAGTTATAGACAAAAAAGCAGAGAAAAACCTCTGCTTTTTTGTTAGTGCTCAAGAGAATTACTTTAGGGACCAGCTTCTTAGGTATTCAGAAAATTCAGCACCAACTTCTTTGTGACGCAAGGCAAAATCCACTGAAGCTTTAAGGTAGCCTATTTTGCTGCCACAATCATAGCGAACACCATCGTATTCATAGCCGAATACAGGCTCTTCTTTTAGTAAGGCAGCAATAGCATCAGTTAGTTGAATTTCTCCGCCTGCGCCAGGCTTTACATTGCGAATATGATCAAAAATCTTCGCAGAAAGCACGTAACGACCAACCACCGCGAGATCCGATGGAGCATCTGCTGGCTTAGGTTTCTCGACGATGCCATTAAGGTGATAGATGCCTTTGCCGGCCTCATCTCCAGAAATGATCCCATAAGAGCTGCTTTTAGCAGGGTCAATCTTTTCTACTGCTAAAACTGATCCTTTTTGCTCTTCATACACTTTAAGCATTTGAGAGAGCACGGGTGGTTGACCATCTAAAAGATCATCCGCAAGAATTACAGCAAACGGTTCATCACCCACTACCCTTGCGGCGCAAAGAACTGCATGGCCTAAGCCAAGAGGCTCTGCTTGCCTAATATAAATGCAATCAACGTTATCTGGCTTCACACTACGAACGAGATGCAGGAGATCTTGTTTATCTTTAGCCTCTAGTGCCGCTTCTAATTCATAAGCTTTATCAAAGTGATCTTCAATTGCACGCTTGCTACGGCCAGTAACAAAAATTAACTCTGTGATGCCAGCGGCAACCGCTTCATCCACGGCATATTGAATCAAGGGCTTATCTACGACATTAAGCATTTCTTTTGGACTGGCTTTGGTGGCAGGCAAAAATCGTGTGCCAAATCCTGCAACAGGAAAAACAGCCTTAGTTACTTTTTTGGAGCCGAAATGGATTGACATAGGTAGTCCGTTCTAATCGTTTTTATATCGTCTTTTTATTGAAGACGCTCTAATTGTGCAACAAGCTTCTCATGATTTTGCTCAAAGCCAGTAAGACGTTGTTTTTCTTGGGCAACAACCTCGGCTGGAGCCCGAGCCACAAAGCTTTCATTGGTTAATTTGCCTTTGGCTTTATTGATCTCGTTAGCCAAGCGCTCAATTTCCTTGCCGAGACGAATGCGCTCAGCAGCGATATCGACCTCAATCTTGAGTAAGAGCTTGATATCACCTATCAAAGCAATCGGTGCGCCTGGAGCATCTTTCTCTAAAGCAGATTCATCATTGTAGATTTTGACCTCAGTTAGCTTGGCTAGCGCCATGAGGTATGGAGTCGCTTTTTCCAAGAATGCCTGTGGCCCAAAAATCCAGAGTGGTACTTTTTGACCGGGAGGAACTTGCATCTCGCCACGCAGGTTACGACAAGCATCCACAATTGCTTTGATCTGCGCTACCCAGACTTCGCTTTGGTCATCAATCTTTTCAGGCTGGGCAACTGGGTAGGGTTGAAGCGCAATAGTTTGCTTTGCTTGCTTGGCCAGCTCTTTGCCGGATTTGGGGCCGACGGTTTGCCAGAGTGTTTCGGTGATAAAGGGAATTAAGGGATGTGCCATGCGCAAGATGGTTTCCAAAACACGCAATAAGGTTCGGCGGGTTGCGCGTTGTTGTGCTGGCGTACCAGTTTGCAATTGGACCTTAGCGAGTTCTAGATACCAGTCGCAATATTCATCCCAAACAAATTGATAAATGCTGCTAGCAATATTATCAAAGCGATAAGCTTCAAAGCCTTTGGCTACCTCAGATTCGGTCCTTTGTAGCTGAGAAACAATCCAGCGATCAGCTGGAGAAAAATCTAAATAGCCATCTGGACCGCATTGGTTATCGCAAGGAGCAAAGCCATTGTCCTCATCGCTACCAGAGCAGTTCATTAGCACAAAGCGAGTTGCATTCCAGAGTTTGTTGCAAAAATTACGATAGCCCTCACAGCGTTTTTGGTCAAAGTTAATATTGCGACCAAGCGAGGCCAATGAAGCAAAGGTAAAACGCAGAGCATCTGTTCCAAATGCTGGTATGCCATCTGGAAACTCTTTCTTGGTTTTTTTGCTAATGCTTTCGGCTTGCTTTGGATTCATAAGGCCAGTGGTTCGCTTACTTACTAGCTCTTCAATTTTGATGCCGTCAATCAAATCAATTGGATCCAAAGTATTGCCTTTGGACTTGCTCATCTTCTGGCCCTCGGCATCACGAACTAGGCCATGCACATAGACTGTATGAAACGGCACCTTTCCAGTAAAGTGGCAAGTCATCATGACCATGCGCGCTACCCAGAAAAAGATGATGTCAAAGCCAGTTACCAATACGGATGAGGGTAAGAAGTGATTTAAAGCTGGAGTTTCTTCAGGCCAGCCCAATGAGCTAAATGGCACGAGGGCAGAGCTAAACCAAGTATCTAGAACATCAGGATCACGCTTGAGCGAGCCGGTGTAGCCAGCTGCAGCAGCTTTGGTTCTTGCTTCTTCTTCAGTTCGCCCTACAAAGATCTGGCCGTCATCGCCATACCAAGCGGGGATTTGGTGGCCCCACCAGAGTTGACGAGAGATGCACCAATCCTGAATATTGGCCAACCACTGGGTGTAAGTATTAATCCAGTTTTCTGGAACGAGCTTGATATCGCCCTTAGTAACCGCATCTAAAGCTGCGCCAGCAATCGATGAGCCCGGCTGATATTGATTATCCGGACTTGGTTTAGACATTGCTACAAACCATTGGTCTGTGAGCATTGGCTCAATAATGGTTTGCGTGCGATCACCGCGTGGCACCATTAATTTATGGGGCTGAACTCTCTCTAGCAAACCTGCGGCATCGAGATCTGCAACTACTTGTTTGCGAGCTGCAAAACGCTCCATACCTTGATAGGCGGCTGGAGCATTTTCATTCATCTTGGCATCTAATGTCAGGATGTTAATTAATGGTAGTTGATGGCGTTGACCAACTGCGTAGTCATTAAAGTCGTGCGCAGGAGTTACCTTGACAACACCGGTGCCAAAGTTCAGATCGACATAATCATCAGCAATGATAGGGATCTGGCGTCCGCACAAAGGCAGGTTCACTGACTTACCAATCAGGTGCTTGTAGCGCTCGTCCCCTGGGTTCACCATAACGGCAACGTCACCCAATAAGGTTTCTGGACGAGTGGTGGCAACAGTGAGATGACCAGACCCATCGGCTAATGGATAGCGGATATGCCACATCGAGCCATCCTCTTCTTCACTGATGACTTCCAAATCAGAAACAGCAGTACCTAAAACGGGATCCCAGTTCACTAAGCGTTTGCCACGATAAATCAGGCCTTGCTCATGAAGGCGGACAAATACTTCGACTACCGCTTTGGACATCTTGCTGTCCATCGTGAAATATTCTTTGCCCCAATCGATCGATGCACCGAGACGACGAATTTGACGGGTAATAGTGTTGCCAGAAGTTTCTTTCCATTCCCAAACTTTTTCTAAGAACTTCTCGCGACCTAAATCATGACGCGATACTTTTTGTGCATCGAGTTGGCGCTCAACAACAATTTGAGTAGCAATACCAGCGTGATCGGTGCCAGGTACCCATAAGGTATTTTTGCCTGACATGCGTGCGTGGCGCACCAAGCCGTCCATGATAGTTTGGTTAAAGGCGTGACCCATATGCAGGGTGCCGGTCACATTTGGTGGCGGTAGCTGAATAGAAAAATCACCCTTACCCTCATCCATCGTGGAGTCGGCAATACCCCGGCGCTCCCACTCAGGACCCCAGTAGGCCTCTATCGGGCCGGGTTCATAGGATTTGGCGAGCTCGTCCGCTGAGCTGGCCGCTGGTGAATTAGGGGTATTTGAGGCATTTAGCATAAGAGGCAAATTATAATTGGGCTGATGTACTCAGACTTGCTCGCGAACCTCAATCCAGAACAGCGCGAGGCAGTGACCCTCCCGCCCGTAAATGAAAATGGCCAGGCCCAATCAGCCCTGATTTTGGCTGGAGCAGGGAGCGGCAAGACTCGCGTCCTTACGACCCGTATAGCCTGGTTGATTCAGACCGGTCAGGTATCTCCTATTGGCGTCCTAGCGGTGACCTTCACCAATAAGGCCGCTAAGGAGATGATGCTCCGTTTGAGCGCCATGCTGCCAATTAATACACGCGGAATGTGGATTGGTACCTTTCATGGACTATGTAATCGTTTATTGCGTGCCCACCACAAAGAGGCAGGTTTACCGTCGACTTTTCAGATTCTGGATACACAGGATCAACTCTCTGCAATTAAGCGCCTTTTAAAGGGGTTAAAAGTAGATGATGAAAAATATCCCGCCAAGCAGTTGCAATACTTTATTGCGCACGCCAAAGAGCGTGGGCAGCGTGCCAAAGATTTAGCGCTAGGTGATGATTTCCAAGTCAAGATGGCACAGCTCTATGCCGCTTACGATGAACAGTGTCAGCGTGAAGGCGTAGTTGATTTTGCCGAGCTCTTATTGCGTAGTTATGAATTGCTAAAGCATAGTGAAGCTATTCGTACGCATTACCAAGAGCGTTTCAGACATATCTTGATTGATGAGTTTCAAGATACCAATGCTTTGCAATATGCATGGCTTAAATTATTGTCCGGTCATGACGCAAGTCGTATCAATGTCAGCGGTATGGGTAGTAGTTCTGTATTTGCAGTGGGTGATGACGACCAAAGTATTTATGCATTTCGTGGTGCCGATGTTGAAAATATGCGCCTTTATGAAAAGCAATATCACCCTCTGATGGTGAAGTTAGAGCAGAACTATCGGTCGCATGGACATATCCTCGATACAGCCAATCACCTGATTGCAAACAACTCTGAACGTCTCGGTAAAAATCTGCGGACCGATGCTGGTCATGGTGAGCCAGTGCGTATTTACGAGGCGCCCAGTGATCATGCCGAAGCAGCCTGGTTGGTGGATGAGATTAAGGCTTTAGTCAATAGCGGCATTAAACGCACTGAAGTAGCTTTGCTCTATCGAAGTAATGCTCAGTCACGCATCATCGAGCACGCATTATTCTCAGCAGGTATTCCGTATCGTGTATATGGTGGATTGCGCTTCTTTGAGCGTGCTGAAATTAAACACGCATTGGCTTACTTGCGTTTGCTCGAAAATCCAAACGACGACACTTCATTCTCTCGGGTAGTGAATTTCCCTACTCGCGGAATTGGTGCAAGATCGATTGAGGCCTTGCAAGATGCTGCGAGAGCCCAACAATGCTCTTTATATTCAGCAGCCTCCTCTTTAGAAGGCAAAGCGGGTGCAGCACTAGGTGGATTTGTACGCTTAGTAGATCACATGCGTGAAGCAACTCGTCACAACACCCTGCCAGAAACGGTGGAATTTGTCATTCAGCATAGCGGCCTAATTCAACACTACCTTTCAGAGCGTGAAGGCCAAGATCGCGTAGAGAACTTGCAAGAATTGATTAATGCTGCAACCGCTTTTATTGCAGAAGAGGGTTACGGGCAAGATGCCACGGCTGCCATGCTTCCGGGTGAGAATGCACCAGGCATGGTTGAGGTGTCACCTTTGGCTGCGTTTCTATCCCATGCCTCACTGGAAGCCGGCGATAACCAAGCTCAGGCTGGCCAAGATGCGGTGCAACTCATGACGGTCCACTCAGCTAAAGGTCTAGAGTTCACTTCTGTATTTATTACTGGTCTTGAGGAGGGTCTGTTTCCTCATGAGAACAGCGTAAATGAGCAAAATGGTTTGGAAGAGGAGCGTCGCTTGATGTATGTTGCGATTACTCGTGCAAAAGAGCGCCTATATCTCTCGCACACTCAATCGCGGATGCTACACGGTCAAGTACGCTACAACATGCCTTCCCGTTTCCTGGAAGAGCTTCCATCCGATTCGCTGAAATGGCTCACACCAAAAGCTAGAGATGCGCGCTGGGGTGGCAATGGTAATAGTAATGCTAGATCAGGATCTACTTGGCAAGATGGTTATACCCGTCAACGCGATGATGAATCTAATGACTTTTTTGATTCAGGATCTGAGCGTCAGAGATCTGCTAGGCGAGTTGAGCGAGTTGGCTCAGCCTCTATGGAAGTGAAGAGATTGGCTTCGCCACCACGCGGAAACTATCCATTTACGATTGGGCAGAATGTCTTTCATACCAAGTTCGGTGAAGGGCGCGTGACTGGTCTCGAGGGTATGGATGCTGATGCACGTGCGCAAGTGAATTTCAAGCGCCATGGCATCAAGTGGTTACAGCTCAGTATTGCCAAGCTTGCTGCGATTGATTGATAAATCCCGATTGAAATAGCTTACGCAGTAAAGACTACTTCATCTTCAGTAAAACAAGCCTTCCAGGTTGCATAAAAAGAGCAGTGCATCACAGTTAAGCCCGCCATGGATATTGGGGCGATGATGAATGAGGCTACTTCTCCGAGATCGAGCGCATCAAAAATCATCCCCACGGTTAGTGGGATGGCAATCAGAATAATGCTCCATACGGATAAATAGAAAAAGAAGGCGGCTTTATTGGTCCAGCAAGCTAGGCAGCTAGAGAAGAGTGCTTGAGGTACAGACATGTCTGTCCAGGCAACTAGCACAGGTGAGAACCACATCAACATGGCAACAGGAATGTAGAGTATTGCGCCGAAGAAAAGCACTAAGTACACCTGACGTAATGCTTCTGTAGTAATTGGTTTTTCGCTGGTCATCAACGGAAGAAGCAACTCAAAATCAACTAAGAGACTTAAGATAAAACTCAGCAACAAAATCATGCCGGCGTAGACCAGGCCTAACTGCAAAATTCTTTTACGAACAAGAGGAGTGGACTGAAGCGCGACAAAATAGACTATCGGTCTGATCCGTTCCTTTTGAATAGCTTGGCGACAAGCAGTCATAAAGCCGACGGAGAGAGTTGGTGTAAACAGTAGCACTGCAAAAACACCGATGACCGGAATGATTACTGCGAGTTGTGCGGCAAAGACATACATAAAGACCAGCATTAAGAATCCCAAAGGATTCTGCTTAAAAAGCCAAATACCTTGCCTGATCCAGGTATAGCCTTCTTTGGGGACTACGGAATTGAGTTTCATAGTGAGCGACGACTTAAAAGAATGCGTTCAAAGTGCGTAGGATCATGTGGGGTGAGTAATTGCGCATCTCGTGGTAGATAAAAATCCCACAGTCTTGATACCCAAAAGCGCAAGGCAGCAGCGCGTAGCATGAGGGGCCAACTAGCTTGCTCCTCTTTTGTAAGGGGACGTACTGATTGGTAGGCTTTCAAGAAAGCATCCAAGCGAACTGGATCTAAATCTTGTTTATTTTCTGCAAGACACCAGTCGTTTGCAGTAACGGCAATATCAAATAACCACTTATCAGTACCGGCAAAGTAGAAATCAAAGAAGCCGCCGAGTTGATCATCAGATGTATTGGATCCTTTTGGGTCAAACAAGACATTATCTCGAAACAGATCGCAATGACTAGCGCCTTGCGGTAATCCATCATATGTTGCAGAGGAAAAAAATTCTTCTTGAGTTTTTAACTCGTGAGTAAGTAATTCTTTCTGGGATGTATTTAAATGTGCCAATACTTGGGGTATGGTTTTTTGCCACCATGCAAGGCTACGAAGATTTTCTTGTGATTGAGGAAAGTCTTTTCCAGCCAAATGCATTTTCGCTAGCATTTCACCAACCAGGGCGCAATGATTGGCTTCTGGTTGAAGTCTTGATAAGCCGGGTAACTTCGTAACAATGGCCGCAGGCTTGCCTTTGAGGGTAAATAAGATCTGCCCTTGTTTGTTCTCGATCGGCTTGGGAACAGGTACGTCTTTATTGGCAAGGTGGCGCATGAATTCTAAATAGAACGGTAGTTGCTCCGCAGACAATCTTTCAAAGATGGTTAAAACATATTCACGCTTCTTACCATCCTTGACGACATCTAAGAAAAAGTTGGAGTTCTCTATTCCACCATGAATGCCGCGAACATCGCTAGCCTGACCAATATTAAAGTCTTGCGCAATCCATTGAGCAATATCCTCAAGTCCGATTGGAGTAAATACAGCCATGAACTAAATAGAGAAGAAAATGTTATCTAACTGGAATGCTGATACTAGGAACACTAATGAGATCGGTTTCTTTTGGGGGTCCTGGCATGACAGATGTGGGTGGCGCCATTTCATAGCTAGTGTATGGCGTTCTTACATCGACTTGGGTCGGTGAGTTGGCATCTTTATATTCGGTAACCGTAGTGCCATTTTTATCTTTGTACTGGTAATTGGGTTTACGCTGCTCTGGACTACTAATTGCACCTGATGCTCTCACTGCGGGGGCGAGTGGTTGATTATTAATACGATTCAATTCTGATGGGCTCAGTGCCTGGCTGTTATTCTGAGCTTGTGCTGCATTCGTGGCAAAAAGACCAAAAACTACCAAAATGCTCATAAGGGCAAAGTTTTGGCTGATTGCACGACTAATTGAGTTCGTTAAATAATGCATTTTTTCACCTTTTTAAGCCTACTCTCGGAAGGTTCCTTAACCAAACCGGTAGGCAATTCACAACTAGATTGTACGATTGCGGTATGACTAAACATAGACTCTTGTTGGTAGACGGCTCTAGCTACCTCTATCGCGCCTTCCACGCCATGCCAGACCTTAGAAATGGGGCTGGAGAGCCTACTGGGGCTATTTATGGCATGGTCAATATGATGCGTCGAGCCCGTTCGGAACTCAAGGCTGACCACATAGCCTGTGTATTTGATGCCAAAGGCAAGACTTTCCGCGATGAAATGTACTCAGAGTACAAGGCGCATCGCTCCCCCATGCCAGAAGATCTGGTTAAACAAATTGAGCCTATCCATGCCATGGTGAAGGCCTTGGGTTGGCCGGTATTGATGGTTTCTGGAGTCGAGGCTGATGACGTAATTGGGACTTTAGCTTGCCAAGCAACCCAGGCGGGTTGGGAAACCATCATCTCCACCGGTGATAAAGATTTGGCGCAATTGGTAAATACTTCGGTCACCCTCATTAATACGATGACAAATGAAAAGCTGGATATCGAAGGGGTTAGAGAAAAATTTGGTGTTCCGCCAGAATTGATTGTGGATTATTTATCTATCATCGGCGATGCTGTCGATAACGTACCAGGTGTTCCTAAGGCAGGGCCAAAGACCGCAAATAAATGGTTGGCAGAATTTGGCAATCTCGATAACTTGATGGCCAATGCAGATCAAGTTAAAGGCGTCGTTGGTGAAAACTTACGCGCTACCCTTCCTTGGTTGCCGCAAGCTCGTCAACTGATTACAGTAAAAACGGATTGCGATTTATCACCTCATCTACCAGGCTTAGATGATTTGCATGCAAAGCCTGAAGATGCTTTTTTACTGCGTGAATTATTTGACCGCTATGCCTTTAAGACTTGGTTGCGAGATGTTGAGAAGCAGCTCATAAGCCCAGAGAATCAGGGCGAAGCGGTCACATTTGATTTGGCTGGTAGTAAGATTTCTACCTCCGAGAGTAATGTAGATGGAGAAAAAAAGACCCGTACGATTGCTAGTGCACCTACTAAAGATTTGTCACAAGAAACTCGTGATTCGCAAGATGCCATCGAGCGTCACTATGAATGTGTGGTTGATGAAGCAGGTCTAGAAAAGTGGCTAAGCAAAATTGATGCTGCCGCACTCACGTCAGTGGACACGGAAACTACCAGTCTTGATGCACTCGCTGCAGAGTTAGTTGGCATTTCATTATCAGTGAAACCTGGTGAGGCTTGCTATATTCCTGTGGCACATCGTAACGGTGAAATACAGCTTGATCGTGACCTAGTGCTCAAAAGGATTAAGCCCTGGTTAGAGAGTAAAACGCACTTAAAGGTGGGTCAAAACTTAAAGTATGACGCTCATATTTTTGCAAATTACGGTATTACCTTAAGCGGGGTTGCTTTTGATACCTTGCTCGAATCCTATGTACTTGAATCGCACATGCCACATAATATGGATAGCTTAGCTGAGCGTCATCTGGGCATGAAAACGATTCGTTATGAAGAGGTGTGTGGCAAAGGGGTTCATCAGATTGGCTTTGACCAAGTAGACCTGAAAATAGCGACCGACTATGCGGCAGAAGATGCTGACATCACCTTGCGTCTACATTTAGAGCTGTGGCCGCAGATTCAGGAAGGTCCTGGACTACTCTATATCTATGAAAACGTTGAGATGCCAGCTATGCGAGTCCTCGGCATTATGGAGCGCAATGGTATTCGAATTGATTCAGCGCTATTGGCAAAACAGGGTCAGCAAGTCGGTAAACGTCTCTTAGAGTTAGAGAGCGAGATCCATCAGTTAGCGGGGCAGCCCTTTAACATCCAATCACCCAAGCAAATCGCAGAAATTTTATTTGGGCAACTTGAGCTTCCGGTAATTAAAAAGACGCCATCAGGCGCACCATCAACTGATGAAGAAGTTTTGCAGAAGTTGGCTGAAGACTATCCATTGCCTGCGCGTATTCTGGACTACCGTAGCTTGGCTAAATTAATGTCGACCTATATTGAGAAGCTTCCTCGTATGGCTGATGCTAAGACCGGGCGAGTCCATACGAACTTCTCACAAGCTACGGCTGTCACGGGGCGTTTGGCTTCAAGCGATCCAAACTTGCAAAATATTCCCGTACGTACCGAAGAGGGTCGCCGCATTCGCGAGGCCTTTATTCCGGCTGAGGGATGTAAATTATTGTCGGCTGATTACTCACAAATTGAGTTGCGCATCATGGCGCATATTGCCGAAGATGAAAATCTACTCACTGCATTTAGAGAAGGTAAAGATGTTCACCAAGCTACCGCTGCAGAGATTTTTGGCATTCCATTGGATGATGTGAATTCAGAGCAGCGCCGTTATGCCAAGGTCATTAACTTTGGCCTGATCTATGGCATGAGTGCTTTTGGCTTGGCTGGAAATTTAGGCATTGAACGCTCTGCAGCACAAAATTACATTGCTAAATACTTTGATCGTTATCCGGGCGTGGCCCAATATATGGAGCGTACACGTCTCGAGGCAAGAGAAAATGGTTATGTAGAGACGGTCTTTGGCCGACGTCTTTGGTTACCAGAAATCAAAGGCTCCAATGGGCCGCGTCGCCAAGGTGCTGAGCGGGCTGCGATCAATGCCCCCATGCAAGGTACTGCCGCAGACTTAATCAAACTAGCGATGATTGCTGTGGAAGATTGGCTTGAAAAAGAGCGGCTCAAGACCAAACTACTATTGCAGGTTCATGATGAGTTGGTCTTAGATGTGCCTTTTGATGAGCTTGAGTTGGTGCAAGCATCCTTGCCTGGTTTGATGTGTAATGTCGCCCAATTGAAGGTGCCCTTAGTAGTGAGTATTGGGATTGGTGATAATTGGGAAGAGGCGCATTAAAACCGCAATTAATTACTAGCTTGGGGAGGCAGAATTCATGGATAAGAAAATTCAAAAAAGTCGACGGAACTTTATTAAGACATCAGCACTGGGCACTGCTGCTATTGGTGTTGGATTTGCCGCCGCGTCAGAGCCAGTGATAGCTGCTGCTATTGAAACCGACTTTAAAGGTCTTAAAGCGGGAGAGCAGATGATTCCAGTAGGTAGCTTTCAGTTGCCCGCATATGTCTCGCGACCTCAAAATGCTAAAGCTTCCTTACCTATTGTTATTGTGGTCAGTGAAATTTTT
>Ga0214178_1000365_pt1 | contig 13869 bp, 25 predicted proteins | sample TroBogEpilimnion_28_FD_153016 | JGI IMG/M metagenome (GOLD analysis project Ga0214178, IMG submission 153016) | Freshwater microbial communities from Trout Bog Lake, WI - 17SEP2007 epilimnion | ecosystem: Environmental > Aquatic > Freshwater > Lake > Epilimnion/Euphotic zone | place: Trout Bog... | reverse complement strand
CGAATGGTACAAAGGTCCTAACTATGTGCCAGGTTCATTAAAAAGAAATTGGTCCAAGCATTATCCAGGGGTCACAAAGATACCAGCTCACAAGGCAGACCATTTTTCCATACTAAAAGAGTATTATAAGAAGCATTTCTTTAATCCGCGATTTGAATCTATAATTATGATACAATAGTATCTTCTTCTTTCACTGAGGGTCTAGTGACTGTCTCTCCGGAAGCGTTAATTCGGGTTAATTCATCCCTACTAAAATTTTTTATATTTTTACTAGCATTAAGATCTCTATCTTCTTTATATCCACATTTAGTGCACTCAAAAACTCTATTTTTTAATCTCAGCTCATTATTAACCTCACCACATGCTGAACATGTTTTGCTAGAAGGTACGAATCTACCAATTTTATTAACCTCTCTACTATACCATTCTGCTTTATACGAAACTATCTGTATTAGTCTTGCCCATGCTGCATCTTGTATAGATTTAGCTAATTTGTGGTTCTTCATCATACCTGATACATTAAGAGTTTCAAAACTAATAACTTGGTTCTCGTTAATTAGCTTATTAGCTACTGAATGTAAAAAATAATTCCTTTTGTCTGCTACTTTTTTAGCTGCTTTAGCGTATCTAATTCTTGCTTTCTCCCTATTTTTACTTCCTTTCTTACATTTAGAATTTTTTCTTTGGAGCTTTTTAAGTTTCTTTTCTGACTTTCTATAAAACTTAGGATTGTCTACAAATTCACCATCAGATGTCACAATAAAATTAGATATACCTAGATCTATTCCAACAGAATTATTTAAAGGTGCCTTCTTGATAGATTTATGTTTGAATGTGATAGAAGCATAATAGTTATTTAGATTGTCTTTAGTATAAGTTATGAATTTAGTCTTACAAGATTGTAAGAAGTCCCTATCATTATCTGAGCATTTAAACTTGATGCTATTTCCTAAAAATACTATTTTATCATTTTTAAATCTAATATTTTGTTTCTGAACAAAACTTTGGTTACTACTTTTTCTGCTTTTAAACTTAGGGTATCCTGCTCCTCTATAGAAGTTAACGAATGCTTTATCCAGATTATCATAAGTAGATTGTAAGCATTCAGCTTTACATTCTTTTAACCATTCTATTTCTTCCTTAAGTTTAGGCAATTCATTAATTAGGTCATATCTAGTCAATTTAATACCATTTTCGGTATACATCCTTTTCTTATATTCCAATCCCATATTATACAGAAATCTTACTGAACCAAAATGCTGGTTTAATAACTGTGATTGTGCTTTATTTGGATATAACCTAACCTTTATAGACTTAATCATAACTAATATACATCTATATATCTATTTCATTTTTATTCCCCGGGAATAATTTCTATATTTGCTATCTAAATAATAACAATGGCACTACACAAAGAATTACATTACCTACCCAGCGGTCAGGCAATTCGCTTTAATGTTTCTTTCAATAAGGAGAAATTTAACTATGCAACTTCCCAGCCTCTTAAAATTGGTTATAGAATAGTTGCAACCCCTGTGACAATAGAGCAAAAGCCTGGTTACACAATAGAGAGCTCCACTGCTTTCACTGGATTTGGTGACACTCTATTAGAAGTTGAGAGACAATCTAAGAAAAGACTAGAGCAAGCTATAGCTATATTAACAGAAAGGAAGGAAGAATACCTAAATTTCTTCAAAAATAAGGGTTTATAATGGAAAACTGCCAAAAAAGACCATGTATGGAGTGTCCTTTCAGAAGGGAAAGCTGGCCAGGATTCTTAGGAGGGTTCACTATAGAGGAAACAATCTCAGCAGCTTTATCCGAGGAGTCTTTTCAATGCCACATGACAAGGATAGACAATGATAATGGCTACACGGGAAAACCCAAAGAGTGTGCTGGTAGATTATTATTCGCCACTAAGACTGCTAAGATGTTCAGGGACAAGGAGTTAGAGGAGATGAGAAAGGAAGTGAAAGAGCTTAATCCAGATTACCAAAATGAGGTATTAGGATTTGACTTGAAGCAGCACCATGTTAAACAATCACACACCTTATAACATTTTTCTTTCGCGAGGGAATGATTTATATTTGCTTCATAATAAACAATAAGAGATAAAGCAGTAAATATATGGAAGAAGTGAGGTTAAGTCCCAACACAGTACATAAATGCTTATTGTTTATTTAAAACAGAAATAAAATAGGTATGCTAAAATTTTCAGACGGAGTAAACATTAACACATCAGGAGAGTTAAGAAAGTTAAGACTGAGCGATGGACTTTATGTTGTTGGACAAGGAATGTTAATTCCTGTTAATGATGATAAAGAGGCAGAAGAATTAATCAAGAAACTAAAGAAATAAGTTTTTTAGTTGTTGGTTATTTAGGAGGAATTCCCTAGCAGAGATGCTGGGGTTTTCTTTGTGTGCAGGAACCTAGAATCATTTGAAAGCATATGTGAAAAGATTGAGGGCGCCTAAAAATAAATCTCTCTAGAATTGAAACATTTCGTGAAAAGCCTGCTAAAATTATTACTAGTTAATAAGCCCGGCGATGAATATATTACTATCTAAGAGCCCCAAACACAAAACAAAGAGCATCTAGCAGTCCTGGCCAAGCTTAGAACACACAGGAGGCCCATCCCCAGTCCCCGTATGCACGTATGTGAAAGCATTTTATTCATCCGCATCCAATCCATATATTTGCTATCTAAATAACAAACAATATGGAAAGTACAATCAATGTAGCAGACAAATTAGGCACACTGCTAGACCAAGGATATGGCATGTTATTTCAATCTCTTCAGTTAGCAATGTTAAAAACTGTATTAGAAGCAGCTTACGAGAAGAAAGAGATAGACCTAATCCAATATGAGAAAGAATCCAAATGGATAGAGGAAGAGACTGCTAAGCTCAACTCAAAATTGAAAGAGATAAAAGAAGAAGGAGAGTTTCTAAACACCTTAGCCGACTGTGGCATATACAATTTACAAGAGGAGGAGATATAATAAGCACGCGACGGATAATAAGAACCCTGGGTATAAAAGCCTGGGGTTTTTTGTGGGGATAACTACTAAGAAACTAAGAAACTAATAAACTAAGAATTCTTGCAATCCATTAGGCGCCCTCAGAATATGACAGAGGCAAAAAAAAATATTTAATCATAATTCATTTTTTCTTTTCGGGTAGAAGATTTATATTTGTAAATAAATAAAATAATAACAAAATGAAAAATTTAAAACACGTGAAATTGTTCGAGCAATTCAACCAAGAAGGTGGTATGGACACTAATCCTTTAGCTAATAGAGGTGAATCAATGGATCCAACAAGTTATCAGATAATAACTAATCTGGAACCAACAGGATCCTTTCCAAGACCTGAATACGTAGCAAAATCCGGTGATAGAGTGGCATGGATTCGTGCAGATTTCTCAGCATTCGGATTACTTAACAATGATGAACTTCATGCAAGAATAGAAGATTCATTTAGATCATCTGACATGCCTGATTTTTCAGAAATTGAAGGGTATAACACAATTACCACAATAAATCTTAAACCAGGTGATTCTTATGTTGCTATAGGTATGGATGCAAAACCAATGTGTCTTACACAACAAGAGTTAGTTAAATTAGCATCTGAATCAGAAATTACAGTTGGATCATCAAAAGGAAACTATAATAATGTCCAAAATGAAATTCAGTATATTGTATTTGCAATATTACCTAATCCTAATCAGATTATTGGCTTTGAAGACCACGGTAGATTCTACCTATCTGATTATTCAGTAGCACCAGCATATTAATATTTAAAACCCTTAGAATAAAATCTAAGGGTTTTTTGTGGGAATACTCTAAGACCCTGTTTGCTCTTTTATTGGGCGCCCACTAGCTTGCACAGGCAAATTCATTCATTATCAAATTCATTTTTTATATTCGCTAAAGGACTTTATATTTGCTATCTAAATAATAAATAATGAATACAATTATCACAGCCCAGGAATTAAAGGAAAAATTAAGTCAAGGTCCTTTACACTTCAAGTTTATCAAATCGGACCTTTCAGAACGTATCGCTCATGGCACAACTAACCTAGCCCACGTTCCAGATTACAATCACCCAAAAGGTGGTCAAGCACCAAATGGCGTCATACCATTTTATGACTTAGAAAAACAAGCATGGCGTTCAGTATCAGCATTTAACACAATTTGGATATAATTATGTCAATAGACTTACAAGCAGAAGGTTACCAAAATGTCAGGTCAGTACCTGGCAGAGGAGTGTGTGGATTGTATAGATTTGCATTCACCACAGGATTAGTTATAGGAATAGATGATATAGGATACTATGGAAGGTATTGCTATTCAAATCGTCAAGATGCTTTAGAAGCATTAGAGAAATGGGACGGACAAGGAGACCCAGAGGGACCTTGGATAAAATATAAAGGTGAGGGTGGAGAAAAATCCAACCCGAACTAAAGAGCCTTTCAGAGCATACTAACAGTTTGTTCTACGGACCTGGGTGTTTACTCGGGTCCTTTTTTTGTGCCCTATCCTAAAGAAAACTCTCCGATCGATGCATGAAGTGGGCGCCCAAAAAGATTCACATGTGAATCATATGATTTAACAAAATAGCATTTTTTCATTCCGATAGCAAACCTTATATTTGCTATCTAAATAATAACAATATGGATTGGAATGAAATTAAGGTTTCAGATTTAAAAGCAATTGTTGAGTCTGGTACTTTTGAGAAGATTAAGGATATGCTTATAACATATAAAGAAGCTGATTTAGATATTGATGACTTAATAGCAGAGGTTATGGACGAACCAGATAGCTATGATTTTGAAACTGATGATGTTAATCTATTCCTAATCAAGCATGGCATAACATATTAATTCATTTTTATTCCCCGCTAAAGGACCTTATATTTGCTATCTAAATAATTAATCATGCAAGAATTAATCAATCAGTTAAAAGAGAATCAAATCGAATACGAACGTTTGATTGAAGAGAAAGAAAGTAAAGGTATAGAGAATATGAATTTTGAAGAAACAGAAGACTATGGTTTCTATCAAGGCAAACTCGATTTACTTGTCAACCTAATTCCTCAACTTGAAGCTTTAAACAATGGCACTAATTAAATTAGAAAAGGGTAAGTACGCTTACAACAAAGACACAAAGACATTCACCATGTCAGAGAAGGATATACCATTTGCTACCACATACAAAGTTGTCAGCCCAGACACAGGTGGTGAAATGGAATTCTCCTTCACTCATTCAACAGGACCTGAGTTTGCTCCTGACACCAGATGGATTTATAAGAGTGGTGAATACACATTAGAAGTTTGTAATGACCCTGAAGTGACCAAGCAAGCTGCTGCTGCGTATCTAGCTGCTAAGACAAGATAGCATTTTTTTATCTCGAACGATTGTCATATATTTGCAGCATGACAAGGGAACAAAAAAAATTAGACGACGAAAGAAAAAAGAAAGCTGGGTTTTTAACAGATGAGGAAATGTATTCATGGTATCCTGAGACAGACAATAAGTCTTACTCAACACCGGACTCGGGAATAAAAAATCCAAAAATGACTAAAGGCAAAAAGAAATAATATGATATACGATTTCAAAACACCATATGGAGAAGACATAAGAGTCACAGTTCAAAGAGAGCAATATCACAAAGGTGGAATTGCCCTTGAGATGATAATGGAACCAGACGGAGAACCTTACACAACATGCACCAAATGGATTCCTGGACTAAAGGAAGATGAAGTTGCAGTTAAGAACTATTCAGAGAACGAAGGAGTGTTAGACTTCTTGGTTAGAAACAAGATTATTGAAAAACCTCATAGACAGGAACAAGTAGGATTTGTCTCCCTTTATATCTCTAAAGTTTTAAACATCTAGCAAACTACCCCACGCATACGCTCAAAAGCTTCAGATTAATTTCTGAGGCTTTTTTTTTGCTTTCAATTTGATGATGCAAGTGCAAAGATCCGGGCGCCCTCAGTGTCTTTAACATGCATCAGCAAATGCAAAATCTTTTGAAAGAATTTTAAATCAAAGCAAATGTTATGATCATTAGGCGCCTTCCGTTTAATCTTTCTTGCATATGTCAAAGAAAAAGATTAAACAAAATGAAAAAGCAAAGGCAATTGCTATGCACATCGGGCGCCTTCTGAAGCAATTCACATGCATTATCAATTGAAAAATCAATGAAATAAAAATTATTCATCAATGATTCTTTTGAAAAGGAGCCTTCTTTGATGCACATGCAAATTCATCATTATTATCTATAGCATTTTTTCATCTCGATAAGATACCTTATATTTGCTATCTAAATAACAGGAAATGAAATACAGATACAAAGGAAAAGAATATGCCTCAATTGATGCTATGATTCAAGGATGCTTACAAGATGGTGAAGACCCAAACTATAACTATGAAGTCAAAGACAGCAAAGGAAATTGGATAGACTCAGGAGAAGAATTATTCACACTAATACAAATATAGTATGACAAACTTTTTAGAATCTTACGGAAGAAGAATAAGGGAAGTGGATTCCACACTGAAGGAAGTCTCTCAGGATTTAATCAAGGATGGTTATAGAGTATTCACTCATAAACATGGACTTGTGAAATTCATTAAGATATTCAAGGATGGCAAACATGTGACACTAGGATTCTCGGAAGTTCCTTATAGTTGGTATCTTTCTATTGACTTTGTTCCATCTAGAGAGAAAGGATCCGGTGCCACTCTAAAGACATTTGGATATGACGAGTTTCCTGGTAAGGAAAAGATTATTAGTTACATGAGGGAAACACCTTATGGAAATGCCGATAAGCATATAGCAACATTGAATTACATGAATGAAATTTTAGAAGATGAAACCATACATGAACCCCAACAATAAAGGTTGGTTCTCTAGCTTCTGGGAAGACAAAGTTAGTAAGAAGATAAAGAGAGTGTTTAAGAAGAGTGCAAGACAGGAGGGTAAGAAGATTGTTAAGAGGGATTCTGAATAGGGCCCCACCCAGGACCTCCCGCGCATGAACATTTTTTCATTCCGATAGCACACCTTATATTTGCTATCTAAATAATAAACAATGGATAATAAAAATTTAACAAAAGCATTTCAAGCTTTAAGAAAAAAAGGGTATTTTGCCAAACAAAACTTCTGGTGTTGCCAATCATGCGGATGGTTTGGTGTTCCGAAAGATAATGCGTCAAAGGTGGTGTTTTATCACAACCAGGATAATGATGATAAGAAAAAAGGTAAGCCCTTTCATATAGCATGGGCTGGTGATGCCAATGAGATAATGGAAACATTCAAAGAAAACGGTGTGGAAACTTCATGGACTGGAAGTCCAGACCAAAGAATATTAATTGTTAGTTGGTAATTTTTATTTATTTAGTTAAAACCTCTAGTTTCCACTAGGGGTTTTTTAGTGCCCCTAAACTTAGTTACTAAGAACTAAGAATCGACCTAATTGGGCGCCCACTTTTTTTTGCCCTATGCTTGCTATGGAGAATGATTTAGGGTGCCCACTTGATTTCACATGATTCTTCTATATAATTCCTATATCATTTTATTATTACGCGATTGGACCCTATATTTGCTCTGTCAATAAGGGATAATTAAATATCAAAAATAAAATCCCTTCATTAGCATTTTTATTAACCGCAAATCTAATTTATATTTGCACCATCAATTAACAATTTAAAATTTAAAAAAATGGCAAAGGTAACAAACACCCCAACAGTGATTAACCACGAAGATTCTCTAATTAACTCAGAAACATTAGAGCTAACAGAAAAAGGTAAAAAATCCCTAAAAAGGAAAAAATCACCAGAAGAGTTAGCAGCAATCGAAGCCCATAAAGAGGCAGAGCAAAAGGAAACGTTAGTGGAAACTCAGGAAATAGCTAAGGAAACCCAAGCAGTTGCAATCGCAAGAATTAAAGCAACTTTAACGGTACCAACCTCAGTATTTGGCAAAAAATCCATAGAGGGAAAAGCAGCTCAAATGAGGGCCAATACCGAATTAATCATGACTAAATTGGCCGATATAGGCCCAACAGGTACAAACATAGTTTCCTTAAGGAGGGAAGGGTCTAAAAGGATATTTTATACCCCTATGGAAAATTTAACAAGTCAAGGTATAGCTATTAGCTAACCTGGCACACCGCTAATTAAAAATGCTTTCTCGTAAAAGGGAAAGCATTTTTTATGCCTCTAACTCAAGGAAATCCTCAGGCTAGAGATTCTTGACATTGGGTGCCTTCTGTTTTTTCCCTGATGTGCATTATAGGAGAGGAGCCTTCTTTGGTGCATTGCAGACATCCTGCATTCTTCTATATCATTTTTTCTTCCCGAGGTCAAACCATATATTTGCTATCTAAATAATAATAAAATGAAAAAAACAATTTTTGCAATCTTAGTTATTTCCTTATTGACATCTTGTGTTTCTAGAGACATTCATCGTTCTAATTATAAACCATATGACCACCGCCATCATTGTAATTGTGGGCCAACATTTTAATTAGACAAATCATTTTTTATCCCCGATATATGACCTTATATTTGCTCTGTAACTAAATAATTAATCAATGGCAAACGAAGACAAACCCATTATTTCAAGAATTAAAAACAATGAATGGCACAGATTTGACCGTGAAGGATGGCCAAAGAGAATGCTAGAAGTCATGAATGAAAAAGACGTGTGGCGTTCTAGACACGGTGAAGTATATGGTGACACAATATGGTATAAAGGTGATGACCCAGATAAGGCAGAGGAATTTTGCTTCACTATGGATGACGGAGGTTATTATAAAGTGTTTGCTAAATATGCTTTCTGGCACACCGTTATAGGCAGGGAAGGAAAACCAGTACTTGTGTTACAGTGTGTATGGAGTTATTCACACCTGAAAAAAACAATGAGGAATTATCTTGAAAAAGGAGAAACACTTCATGACCCAGGTTATCAAACATAGATAAAACTCTCGATAAATAAAAATGCTTTCTCGTAAAAGGGAAAGCATTTTTTTATGCCCCTAATCCAAGGAAATCTCCAGGCTAGAGAATTTGACATTGGGCGCCCACTTGCGATGCCCATGATGAATTATAATTCATTTTTCTTTCTCGAGGTCATTCAGTATATTTGCTATCTAAATAATAACACAATGAGTGAATTAGATGAATTATCAATCGAGTTAGATTGCGCACCAATGAGTCCACGCCCTGATAGCTATATCGGAGGTGTATTAGAAGGAACTGGATTATCAGTAGATGATTTTGAAGAACCATCTAAGAGTTTTGTTAATTGGACCTGGACATTAAAGAGTGAAGAAAAACGTCAGAAGTTTATTGATGCCAAACCCACATTTGAAGCTCGTATAAAAAGCTTACATACTCGGGGTCACATCAGGTACGGTTCCTGGTAAATCATTTTTTATTCACGCACAATCCCTGTTCATTAATTTGGACAGGGATTTTTGTTGCATGCCCTCTTTTCGGATACAGGAAAATGTATCCTGACCTGGGCGCCCACTTGCGATGCACATGATGAATTATAATTCATTTTTATTTCTCGAGCATAATAGATACATTTGCTTTATAAATAAATGCTATATGAAAAGAAAAGTTTGGATAGCTATCACAGCAATTAGTCTAGGCGAAGTAATCTTATTACTATCCCTATTCATTAAATAATTAAGTTAGGAATCCTAGGTCATACCACGGAATAGCAGACTTAATAACACCTTAGATTTTCTCTAAGGTGTTTTTTTGTGCCTTCCTTTTTTAACATGACAGCAAGTGCTATAACTTAGGAGCCTTCTTGAAATGAATCAATGAAGAGAAAAAGAGTTGGGCGCCTCCTGTCATCTTCCTCATCATTCAATCATAATGAATCTTTCAAAAGCTTTTGAATTCAAGCAAATTTCAGCAAAGAAGTCGCCATTTTGTTCAATGCAATAGACATGCTTTTAAGAAAAAGATTAAACAAAAATAAAGAATCAATGATGATTCATTGCCAGAAGGCGCACCTCCTATTGATCATCATCAATGAAAGAAAGAATCGGGAGCCTTCTTATATGCACATGATGAATCAAAAGATAAATCATGATGATAATCAAAAGATTGAATCAATGAAAGAATCAAAGAGGGCTCCTATATAGACCCCGCACGCGAGGGGATGGGGATGGGACCCCGCACGCGAATAAGCATTTTTTTATTCCGAGCATTTAATCTATATTTGCTTCATACTAAATAATAATAAAATGAAAAAATTGGTTCTTGAAATGGACACCGCTATTGATTTTAGCGACTTATCAAACATGGAAAATGGCTGGGAATTCTTAATGTTCCTACAAAAAAATGACATCACCTTTGAGATAGTTAAATGGAATGGACCAGGTGGTGGTTGGCCACAAATCTTTTATACCGGCACAAAGGAAGCGTTAGAGCTAATGTTAAAGGAAAGGTTTGAATGCGATGAACAAGATGTGGAATGGCATATCTCAGAAGCAATAGAGGTGCAAGAATAAACTAATCTCCCGCAAATTAAAAATGCTAGCTCAGGCTAGCTTTTTTTGTGGCCCTACCCCTAGCAAAAATCCACATCATGTCTAAAACCCCAGGCGCCTTCTTTTTTTTTGCCATAGCTGGAGAAAATATTTCGGGAGCCTTCTTGGACTTTCCCCTAAGCTTGCCAATGTAGATAATCTTTCGGGAGCCTTCTTGGGCTTTCTCTAGCTTAATAATTCTTCCTCAATACATTTTTTATTCTCGTCTATAGGCCATATATTTGCTATCTAAATAATAAACATCATGAAAAAATTATTAACAGCATTATCATTAATCTTTATCTTAACAAGCTGCTCAGTCAATCGCCCAGTCAGGATTCAAAAATCCTGCTATCAGGAAAAATGCTACACAATAGACACTGTATCAGTTTATGACAAAGACGGAAATTTTGTTAAAGATATGTACGTTCCTCATAAAGTTAAACATGCGTCAATGGTTGGCACATATGCAAGCGGTGTGTTTTCTGGCATAATATTATTCGCCATAATTCTAATGTCTTCAAAATAGTGGGAGTAGTTCACAGCCGGCTTGGAATAGCTGGGTCTTATACAAAACTATGCTGTAGAGGTTAAACGCAGTTGAGGACTCAGGCCCTATCAGACTTACTTCGGTAAGTCTTTTTTTGTGCCCAGCCTTCTGGATAAGCACATCAAGCAAGTGCTAAACCCAAGGAGCCTTCCGGCGCATCAATGCAGCATATCTGCACACTTGTGAACCTAAAAAGGAGCCTTCTTGGCCATTCATGTGCTTGACATCATAAAAGCCCCCACTATATGGACCCCGCACGCGAAGGGGCTATAGGAAGGTCCCCGCCCGCGTAGAAGGGGGATAGACCGGGGACCCCGCACGCGTAAAGAGCATTTTTTCATTCCGATGACATACCTTATATTTGCTTCATAACTAAATAATTAAACAATGGAAAATTTATTAAAACATCTTGAAAAAGTAGAGTATCAACAAGTTGCATTTGAATTAAAATCAATGCCTAATCCAGGTGTGATAATTCTTCTTCAAACAACACCCCCGCCTTCAGCAAACTAACAATTTAAAGCTGATTTAACACTCTAAAACTCTAATTTAATAATAACCATATTAGATTAGGGTTTTATCTTAGCTATGAGCTTGTATTTAGTAAATACAAGCTCTTTTCACGTGCCCTCTTTAAGCTCACAAGAAATGATAGCATGTGCTATCACCCCAGGAGCCCTCTTGAAGAATCCAGCGAGCAGGTCATCCACATCATCATCTACATCTTCTAAACCCCGGGCGCCTTCTTTTTTTAAAATGTTGAGAAATAAAAAGCGGGCGCCTTCGGAAGGAAAATTGATAAATAAAAAAATTTGTTAAAATTTTGTTAAAGGAATGGGTAGATGATTATAGTATGGGTAGGATTGATTATATTTGTAATGAAATTAAATATTAATAATTTAAAAATTTAAAAAATGAGTAAGAGTAAAAAGTTAAGTGTAATTGAGTTAAATGTTTTAAGTGGTGAGATTTTTGAGAGGTTAAATAAGGAATGGGTTAAAGAGATGAAAGAAAGGGTTAAAGGAGATGAGGTTGTTTTAAAAGAGAAGTTAAAAAGGATTAAGGAGTTAAATGATGAGGTTTGTTTATTGAATAGTGAGATAAGTAAAATATGTAGTAAGTATGGAAATAGTTTAAGTGTGTTTTTAAATGGAGAGGAGATTTGTGTAGGTGGGGGATATGATATAAATAGAAATGTTTATAATATGTTAGTGTTGAGTAATATTGATATGGGAGAAGGTAGTGTAGATAGTTTAATAGAAAGTGTAATAAAGAGGGTAAAAGATAAGTGGTAAGATTATAAAGGTTAAAAGTTTATTAAAATTTATATAATATTAATTTATTATATAAATTTTTTTTTATATATAATATATTATAAAAATAATTAATATATTTTAAAACCCCGGGCGCCCACTTTTTAAAAATCCTAAAAATTTACAAATTTTAAAAAGAAGGCGCCCGAATTTAAAAAAAAGAAAATTTTAGAAATTTTTCTAAAAGAAGGCACCCAAGGCATGCCACAGACAAAAAGGGGATATAGAGGGGTCCCCGCTCGCGTACACCCCCTCCCCAGCTGGACCCCGCCCGCGTATAAGCATTTTTTTTAAACGATTATTGGCCATATATTTGCCTCACACTAAATAATAATAAAATGAAAAAATTAATTATTGACACAGCTTTTAATTTCGACCTAAAAGAGGAAATGGCCAAATTTTGGGATTTCTTAACATTTCTTAAACAAAATAATATTAGGTTTGAAATCGTTCAATGGCAATCTGAAAATGGCTGGCCTGAAATAAATTATATAGGCTCTGACGAATCATTAAGGCTTTTATTAATAAGCCAATTTGGCTATGAGCCAAATGAATTAGATTTTGAAATGAGCCAAGCAATAGATTTATAAATATAATTCATTTCCCCGCAAATAAAAAATGTTAGGCTAATCCCTAACATTTTTTTTATGCCCCAAACCATCATCTAAAATTTATCTTCAATTCAAAAACCCCAGGCGCCTTCTTTTTTTAAAATGTTGAGAAATAAAAAGAAGGTGCCCGAAAAATTATTTCTTATCAAAAAATAAAAAGAAGGCACCCAAGGATTATTCTCATAAGCAATATCAATTCATTTTTTATTTCCGAATTATTAACCTATATTTGCATCATCAAAAAAATAATTATATGCTTCTTATCATCATCTCTTTATTAGGACTTTTATTAATCAACATTCTAATTAATCTATTACCTATTATTGCATTTTTTATTATCGTTATAATCAATTACTTTTACACCGTAATAAAAAACAATAAAATGAAAAAATTATTAGCATTTATCTTATTAGCATCTTTATTAACATCTTGCGTCACACAACAAACAGCAAGCTACTGTCCTGCCAATTATCATTATCATGATTATTACTCAGGCCTAATGAGAGACAGAGGTCCTCATTAATCATTTTTATTTCTCGCAAGTTTAGGTTTTCATTTGTTATATTTAGTTTCACTAACTTCCCCAAAGGGAAGTTTTTTTTTGTAACTTAAAAAAACTTTAACACAATGCTAACACATCAGGAACCCTCTGGACATCTCATATATTTATAAGCCACGGGCGCCTCCGGTATAGCTACATATAGTATAGTCCCCCCAGGGACGCGTGCCCTCTTGGGGTCTCCCCCTAAAAAGGGCCCTAAAAAGGGGGGTATTTAGGGGCCTAAAAAGGGGCCGTATAGCACCTAAAATACATGATATTTTATTGGGGTGCCCTCT